>LSQX01218300.1_pt1 | contig 51046 bp, 51 predicted proteins | sample 654561 | NCBI WGS metagenome assembly LSQX01 (sample SAMN04489861, study PRJNA283612) | anaerobic digester metagenome | isolation source: 4 biogas reactors fed with cattle manure at either 37C or 55C with and... | place: Denmark: Kongens Lyngby | collected 2014
GATATTTAAAAAAAACGATGCCTTAAGTTAATGAATATCAAGTATCTCTCGTGGGGGAATTGTGAAAAAGGATTTTAAACTCATCATTGATAACGATGAACTGGAAAACATGCCGGCGATCGATTCAGGGATGACGGATGAACTGCAGCGCTGGCCGCTGTTCGGCCTTTCAGTGGGCAGTTTTCTTCAGGTGATAGCGATGGAGAGGCAGACCTGCATTATGGAGGTTTATCTGAATGCGGGCCACTGGGGTCATTTCTGTTTTGTGCAAGGTGAGCTCTACGATGCGGTTTGCGGCGAGCTGGAAGGTGAAAAAGCCGCGATGGAAATGATTGTATGGGAAAACGTGCGGCTGAACATCAAGCAGATTCTCAACACCAGCGGCGTGGCCAGAAAAATTGACAAGAACCTGATGCTGCTGCTGATGGAAAGCTCCCGGCTCCGTGATGAGATTCATGACGGTGTACAAAAGCCGGATGGGGAAGAAGTGGAAGAGGAAGATGAGATCGACGCGCTCGAAGACGTGGAAGATGATGCCCAATATGAAAAATTAAACGCATGTCTGGAAATCATGGGCAAAGATATGGGAGATGCTCTGGTGGCGGCAAGTATTTCGCATATCGACGAGAGCAAAATTATGGCATCCTATCGTGATGCTCCCGAAGCTACCGCAGCCGTACTGCGCATGACAAAGTTTTTGAGAAACTCATTGAGAGATGCCGCGGCCGATAACCTGGACGATCATTATATTGTGGACTTAAAAGGCAGGCAGACTCTGGTGGTTTTCATCGTCGGACAATACCAGTGGTGTATCGTATTTAAAAATGAAAAATGCACTTTGGGGCTTTTGCGCAATGTTATTATGCCCAAAGCGCTCAGAGCTTTTGATGAAATAAAATTAGGTTGAAAGAATAAGGAGGCATGATGAATATCCAGAAGTTGAATGTTTGCATGGACATCCTGAAAAAGGATTTGGGTGAGGGATTTGTCGCTTCTTGCATTATTACTACCGATGACGGGCAGGTTCTGGTTGCCACCGACAAGGCCAATATTGCGGAGGCGACACTGCTCAATGATGCCACCTCGTTGATCAGAAACGCGCTGAAAACCTATCCGGCGGAGCTGGGACAATATTACTACATAGATGTTGCCGGGAATATGGCCGTTTTGGTCATTCCCTTCGGCGATTACCAATGGACTGTAACGATAAATAAAAAACTGGTCAAACTGGGGCTTTTGCTCAACGTTGTGTTGCCGGCGGTCATCAATGCTTTTGAAGACGCGGTTGTTTCTTAAGCTCTGGAAGGTGGAGGGGAGGTCATGGGAGAGAAACTAGTGCGTATTTTTGAAATTGTCCAGGAACAGGCGGGTCTGAAAGGACGTATGGAGCTTGCCACCAGAACGGGGATATCGCTAAACAGGGCGACGCAGATGAAGGACACGCAAGAGCTGGTCAAAAGAATGAAAGATATAGCAAGTTCTATACTTGAAAAAAATTCATAAATAATATAATAATGTTCGGGAATACGCATAAATTACGCTTCAGGCGCCCTGGTTCTGCGATGCTGTAAAGCAGGCGGGCGCTGTTTATAAAGCGTGAAATTGATTCGGGGCGGCCTCGTGTCAACCCCCGGTACGTGTATCAACATTCTGGATATGAGGGAATACAAATATGATTTTAGGCCAAAAGCAGCTTGATAAAATTCATGAGACTTTAACTGAAAATCTTATTGGTTCCGGCGTTCAGAATGTCATGCTTATTGACACTGCCGGTAATGTCATCGCGTCCATCAATGACGGGAATGAAACGATAGATTTATATTCACTGGCAGCGCTTGCCGCCGCCAATTTCGGAGCCATGAGCTGCATGGCCAGGATTGTCGGCGAAGATGAGTTTTCCTTGCTGTTTCACAAGGGGGAAAAAGAAAATATTTATTTCTGCAAGGTGAATGAGGAGTTGTTGCTGGTAAATGTTTTTAACAATCAGATCTCGCTGGGTTTCCTCAGACTCAAGATGTCCAAGGTGGTCGAGGAGCTGCTCGAAGTGCTGGCTTCATAGTCTGTATTCGGATGCGGTGCATGGCGCGATATTGAATTTGCTGGGGGGACAGGTTTGGCGTTTATAAATTTAAAAGACAAGGTCATTCAAGCCAAAGTGGTTTATTACGGTCCCGGGAGGTGCGGCAAGACAACTAACCTCGAGTACGTTTATGACAAGTGCCGTACACAGGTTAATTCTGAAATGGTGACGGTCAAAACGCAGGGCGACCGGACGCTGTTTTTTGATTTTTTCCCTTTTGATATGGGAAAAATCAGCGGTTATGACGTTAAAATTCAGCTCTACACAGTTCCCGGACAGGTAAAATACAACTCGACAAGACGGCTGGTTCTCAAAGGGGTCGATGGCGTTGTTTTTGTTGCGGACTCCGCCGCCGACCGACGCAATAAGAATATTATCTCCATCCGTAATCTGGAAGAAAACCTTCAGTTATACAATAAAAATATTCGTGAAATTCCTCTTGTGATCCAATATAATAAAAGAGATCTTGAAAAGCAGGGCATTGAAATTCTGGATATCGAAACATTGGATAACGACTTGAATGCGGAGTTTAAAGTTCCTACGTTTGAGGCCAGTGCTGTGGAAGGGACAAACGTTGTTCTGACTCTTAAAAAAATTATTTACTTGACAATGTCGTCTCTGGAAAAGCAACTGAAATAGGAGTCTTAAAATGAAAATGAAAGAAGAATCAACGTTTCTTCAGGGAGTGGAAAGCCGTCTGGACAGCCTGTTTGCCGAGGATGATCAGTCGCAGAAAGCAAAAGACAGCGATCCTGTGCATACGGAAATTCCGGAGGCTCCGGCGAGTGTCGAAACGGACGTAACTGAAGGCTCCGACAGTGTGGAAAAGACTGCCGGGCAAACGGAAGAACTTCAGCAGGAAGAGGGTGCGCCTGCACAGGATAAATCAGAATTCATGACCGAAATCGAGAAACGGTTTGCGTCAATATTCGGGCCGGATGAAAAAGAAGCGGGCGCTGCCGTCGAGCTCGATGAGCAAAAGGATTTAAAAAAAATCATTGACGAGGCCGCTCCGGAAGGCGGCGATTCCGACGAACAGACGGAAGGTTTCACCTCTCCTCCCTCCGCTGTGTACAGCTCGCCGCTCAAAGACATGAAAAGCATCATCTTGTCCATTGAATGGGAAATCAACGACGATATCCTTGTGCAGCTGGAGGAAGAGATAAATAAGCTGTATTTATTGTACACAGGCGACCGCGCCATCCAGGGGTTTTTGAGGATTTTGCGCTTCCTCGGAAGATATGTGAAAGTCCGCGGGGTGCGCACGAGCCAGGATTCCGTAAACCTGCTGTTATCAATATATGACCAGCTGGAAAATGTCATGATTACCGACGGGATGCCCGAATCTAGAAAACAGGCCATTTTGGTCGACAGCATCGGAAGATACAGAGCATGGGTACAAAGCGCGGATCTGACGGGCGAAAAGCGAGCCGCTGCCGGAGAAGTTGCGACTGAAGATGTTCCGGTCCTGGCTCAGGAAATGGAGCCATGGGCGGACAGGCCCGCTGTTGATGAAAAAGAAGAAATTCAAATCCTGGTGGATAGCCAAGACGTTGAACAGCCGGCCGTAGAGCCCGTCGTAGAAGATTTACTGAAAGAAGAGCCCATTATGACAGCCGCCGCACAGGGGGATGACATGGTTGAAGAAGAGCTTGAGGCTTCAACTCCGGCGGCGTTTGTTGTGGAGGAGCCGATTGCGGCCGATGAGATACAAATGCCCTCACGGGAACAGGAGATTGAAAGCAGGGTTGAAGCCATGAAAGAACTGCCCCCCCATGAGGCATTTGTTTATGCGGTGGAAGAGATTAAAAAGGATTTCCAGGCTGAGCTTGACGCTTTGAAAGAAGAGATCCGCCTTTTGAAAAGCGCGCGTTAGCAGGGAGCTGTTGAACTTTGGCATATTTCAGTGCGTTTTGCGGGGTTTGGGCCGTCGGCGATGGGCACGTAATTTTCGACGGGCCCTTGAAACAGGTATCCGTAAGATGATAATATTTTGTGAGGAGTGCGGGGAAAGGTATGTCATTGAGGCAGAGGAATTGAAGGGTGCTGCCATGATTTTCATCTGTCGCAACTGCAATGATATAATTCGGATCCCGGCTCAAAGGCCACAGCAGGATCGGGAAGAGGAAGCCCCGACGGAAGCTAAAGAGGCTTAACGGTTGCAGGAAAAATATTAACTCTGATCGACTTTCCGGAAGGACGATTGCATGGATAACAAAAATGAATTGTTTGATTTAGTGCGGGAAAAGCGGGAACTGGACGCTTTTTTGTCCACTATCGCAGAAGATGAAGCCTTGGACACCTTCCCCTCGACGGACAGCACCAGGCCGCAAGGGGCCCTTCCTGCGGCGGTTGACGATGAATTACAAATTCAAACTTCTGATGAGAAACCGTCGATCTGGTCGGACGACGCCACACGGGATGCAACGCTTCAAAAAGAGGATGATGTTACAGGTATCGACGAATTCATCCCGGAGCGTCCGGTTGAAAAAACAGATCCGGAGACAAAGACCGGCGCAGACCAGGCGGATAAAGTGTCCTCACTGTTTGATTTCGACGATGATCAAAGACCTGTGACACCGCGGGCGGTTTCAGCCCCGGTGGTAAAGCCTCTGGAAAGCTTTAAAACCATGACGCGCTATGACGGCACGGTCAAGTATGAAGGTCCCCCGCTTACGGAAGCATTGCTGGATGAAGAAAGAAAATCACGGACTCCAGCGGATGCGGGAAAACGAAGCGGCAGAGAAAGCACATTGCAGGATGGACTGATTGAGAAGAAGAGCGACAGTGATGTTTACGATTTTGCGCCCGCCGGGAAAGGATCCGGAAAAGGCAAATGGATAGGACTGATCCTTGTTCTTTTGCTTGTGCTTGCGGGAGGTTATTTCTGGTTTTTCTCCGGCTCTTCGGTTCCTGTGCTAGGGAATATTTTCAAGACAGGTTTGAGCATACCCGGCGCATCTGCAAAGGAAATAAAACTTATTAACGTGCGTCAAAGACTGGTTTATAACGCGAAGCTCGGCAGAAGCATTCGGATAATCGAAGGGGTTGCCGAAAATACAGCATCGTTTCCCGTTGCAGAAATTAAAATAGCCGCCAATCTGTACAATGCAGACGGGTCGTTGCTGATGACAAAAGAAACCATCGGCGGCAACATACTGATTGATAAGCAGCTGGAAGATCTTGATGAAAGCGGGCTTCTGTCGGGGCTGAATAAAGGGAAGGCTTCCCAAGACATTGTTCCCCCCGGCGGACAGACTCCCTTCATGGTGATTTTTACCCGTGAGATGGCGGGTGTCCACAGGCTGTCTGTGAAAGCGACAGATTTTGTAAAGCGTTAAGCAGATGAATAGATTTTGATCACGCTCCGACCGCATAAAGCAGCAACCCTGAACGGGGTTGCTGCTTTATTTTTTGGTGCACCCGGATAGCCTGGTCAAGGGCGCGCACCGGAGTACCGACCCGCTTTTTACAAATATTGCCCCACGTATGGCGCCACTGACCTGTATCCGCCCGTGCGTATCTTGAAAAACAAATAAGCTACAGGGGCAGGTGCAAGTGTCTCCATCCGGGTCCGGGTTGACTGCGGGAAGTTTGGCGGAGATTAAACGATTATCAGCTTCGGGTGACGTTGAGCAGGTCTGCGATCAGCTCGTCTTTTTCCTGCCATAAGTCACGGACCCATTGCTGAAACATATTCTGGAATTCTTTGTCCCCTTCGTAGTCACCATTTAAAAACTGCGGTGGGATTTCCCGGGTATTGACGTGCACGATGACTTTCCTGAGCTTGCCGCAAAGGAAGCTCCAGAAGGTCGGAATCCCCTCCGGGTACACAATAGTGACATTGAGCAGACAGTGGAATTTATTCCCCAGTACGCTCAAAGCCAGCGCCATGCCGCCGGCCTTGGGTTTCAGCAGATGCTGGTAAGGCGGATTTTGTGCCTGATGTTTGGTGGGGGTAAACCTTGTTCCTTCAAGAAAATTCATGACACTGGTCGGGATGCGGGTAAATTGTTTGCATGCGTTTCGTGTGGTTTCAAAGTCTTTCCCCTTCTGTTCGGGATGTTTTTGCAAGTATTCGATACTGTGACGTCGCAGGAAGGGAAAATCAAGAGCCCACCAGGCCAGCCCGATCAGCGGCACCCAGATCAATTCGCGTTTTAGAAAAAACTTCAAAAGCGGTATGCGCCGATTCATGATTTTTTGTAAAACAAAAATATCCGCCCACGATTGATGATTGCTGACAACAAGATACCATCCCCGGTAATTTAGATCGTCGATTCCCCTGACGTCCCAGGTGGTGTTTTGCGTGAGTTTCATCCACGCGCAGTTGCCGGCAATCCAGTTTTCCGCAATCCACAACAAGATCCCGTCCAGCCGTCTGGTAACCGGGGCTAAAGGAAGTAAAAATTTTGCGAAAGAAAAAAATAACAGGATGATGACCCAGAAGATTACATTCAGAGTCAGCAAAAGCATGGATATTGAGCCCACCAGCCAGGCGGGCAGAAAATGAAGCATTGTTGAACCTTATTCCCGGTTTTTCGCGCGCACCCTAGCATGAGTACGCTGATCGGTCAAAAGATAACTGCTGTTCTCGCAAATCTTTTTGTTGTAAAGACCGTTATGATAAAGACAAAAATCGTCACACACAAAAAAAGATGGCACGCTTGAAAAACAACCAGCCGAAAAATATTGACACGAAGTGAAATTCTGCTAAGTTCATCTCCACTCATATGGTTTAAATTGAGCCGTGCAGCAAGTGTCACGGCTGGATGAACAGGGAAAACACAGACGGGAGGTTAGAGGCATGAACGGGCAAAAAATACCGGGGAAAACAGTGGCCATCGTTGTAGCGGCGGTCGCGATCCTGATATTAATCATTGCGACATATTTTGGTGTGGATGCGGGTGAGCGAGGTGTAGTGTTGCGCTTTGGTGAGGTAAACCGCGTGGTTGACCCGGGCCCTCATTTCAAAATACCGGTGGCGGAGGAAGTGGTGTTTATGTCCATTCGGGTAGAAAAAACCACAACAAAGACGGAAGCGGCCAGCCGTGACCTTCAGACTGTGCAGACGACGATGGTTTTGAATTACAATCTCGACCCGGGGAAAGCAGGCTCAATGTATGCAAATATCGGCCTCAATTACAACGAGAGGGTGATTGACCCTGCCTTGAAAGAAAGTTTCAAGGCGGCGGCAGCCCGTTACACGGCGGAAGAGTTGATCTCCAAACGAGAGACCCTCAAAACAGAGGTGCGCAACTACCTGCGCGATCGCCTGGGAATTTACGGCATAGTGGTCGTGGAGCTCTCCATCACTGATTTTGAATTTTCATCCGAGTTTAATAAGGCTATTGAATCCAAGCAGACGGCCGAGCAAAACGCTTTGCGAGCCAAGCGCGACCTTGAGCGTATCAAGGTGGAGGCGGAACAGAAGGTTACTTCCGCCAGAGCCGAAGCAGAGGCGTTGCGCCTGCAGCGTCAGGTGATTTCACCGGAGCTGATTCAGCTCAGGCAGATTGAGGCGCAGATAAAGGCCATCGAAAAGTGGGACGGCAAATTGCCGAGCGTGACGGGCGGTGCGGTTCCCTTCATCCAGATCGACAAGCAGAAATAGTCTTTCGGGCGCGGGCATGGAAAAGCATCCCCGCGCCTTTTCTTTTTTGTGAATCTCGACAATCAGCTTGACTTTTTTGTGCAGATATTTAACCATTTGGTTAAACCATCTGGTCGAACATTTCAGCGGCAGATGGAAATGGCCTGCAGGTCGGGTGATTCCGTGCGGTATGTCGCCAGCGGCTAAACGTCGGGGGCGGATTAATTTCAAAAAAAATCCGGTGATAAAATCGAGGAAATGGTGGTGAGGGAACGGGAAAAGGAGAAGACAGGCACGACAGAGGTTGCGCTGAAAATCCTGAAAGCGGCCCGCGGCGTTTTTGCCGAAAAAGGTTACAGCGGCGCGCGGATGGATGAAATTGCCGGCCGGGCGGGTGTCAACAAAGCCACGCTTTATTATCAAATTGGCGACAAGGATACACTTTACGCCGGTGTCATTCACCAGGTGCTGGGAGATGTAGCAGGAAAGATTGCCACTGCAGTGAGCATGGCCGGTCATCCCCGTGAAAAGCTTGCGGCCTACATTGAGGTTATCGACGCAGCCGTGGACAGCAACCCGGAGCTCCCGCCTATTATGCTTCGCGAGGTGGCCTCTGACGGGACACATTTGCCGCGTGTCGTGCTCGAAGATATGGCACAGGTAGTGACCATACTGGCAGGAATTATCGAAGACGGAAAAAAGAGAGGTGTCTTCACGGAGGTCAGCCCTTTTTTCATTCACTGCATGATCATGGGCACTATCCTGATGTACAAAAAGGCTGCGACAATTAAAGACAGGCAGCCGTGGCTGCCTGCCGGCATGAAGAACCTCGATAAAAAACTGAAAGGATCGGCGGGCCAGGCGGTAGCCCGGCTTGTTCTCAGGGCCCTTGATAAACAGTGAACGGGGGGATGAGTTGAAAAAGAAACTGCTCATTATTGTGTTTATTCTGCTTTTTGCAGGAGTCGCAGGAGTTGTTTATTTCGCGCAAAAAAACGCCGGCCCTCACGATCTTTTTTTTTCCGGAATTATTGAAACGACTCAGGCCAACCTGTCTTTTCAGGCGCCTGGCCGCGTTGCCGGCGTGTATGTGCGTGAAGGCCAGGATGTGGCAAAAGGAGCGCTGGTCGCCGAACTGGATCGTGCCGAATATCAGGCGCGATACGAACAGGCCCGCGCCGCCCTCGAGCGTGCCCGGCAGTCCCAAAAACAGGCGCAAATGGCTTATCTGGCAGCCACAAAAACACTGCCGGCGGAAGTGAACCGCGCTGAGGCCGGCCTGAAAAGTGCTGAAGATGTACTGGCCGATGCCGAAAAGAATTATCTGCGTTTCGAAGAACTGTTTCGTCAGGGCGTGGTAACGGAAAAAGAACGCGATTCCATGAAACTGGGCTACGACGTTGCCCGGTCGCGCCTCGATGAAAGCCGGTCGGTGCTTAACCTGGCCCGTGGCAATCTGGTCAGAATAGATATCGCCCGCCGGGACATTGACGCGGCCGCCGCCCAGGTTGATGTCACCAGGGCCGCCGTGGATCAGGCCGCGGTTCAACTGGATTACACACAGCTGAGATCACCCATGGATGCAGTGGTGATCAGCAGGAATATCGAGCCTGGAGAGACGGTAAACCCCGGAAGAGAAGTCATCACTGTTTCCGACCTGTCGCGCGTCGATTTGAAAATATATGTCCCGGAAACCCAGATCGGAAAAGTCAGGCCGGGCGGATCTGCCGATGTTACAATTGATACTTTTCCGGACAAGACATTTGCCGGTATCGTGGCCTTTGTTTCTCCCGAAGGGGAATTTACTCCCAAGATAATTCAAACGAAAAAAGAGCGGATAAAACTTGTTTATCTGGTCAAGGTTTCCATCGACAACCCGTTGCGAGAGCTGAAGGCGGGGATGCCCGCGGACGCCCGCCTTCATGAGTGACGATTTCGTCAAACTCCGGCTACCGCGTCGTGTTGAGGTTCGTGGTCAGAGGCTCCCATTGCCGGCCCTCTTTTATTTACCCGCTTTGTCGGTGGTGTTTTTTGCAAAGCTATCGTGATCAGCAAAGCCGCGTATGGATGAATCAATGAGTGATGTTCGCGCCTATGTGAAGGTCAGTGGTGTTTTCCTGTCTTTCCGGCAGGTTCAGGTCCTGAAAGACATTTCATTTTGCGTGCCTGCCGGGAGCGTCTTCGGACTGGTCGGCTCCGACGGGGCGGGTAAGTCCAGCATGTTGCGGCTTATCGCGGGCATGCTCAGGGCGCAGGCAGGTGAAATCCATATCGGAGGCCTGAATTCGGTTGCCGCGCACAGAAAAATCAAACGCCTTATCGGATACATGCCCCAGCGTTTCGGACTTTACCCCGATCTGACCATCGAGGAGAATATGGATTTTTTCATGGATGTGTTCGGGATTCCCCGTGCGCAAAGGGCTGTGCGTAAAGAAAAATATCTGGGTTTTTCCAACCTGCTGCCTTTTATGGACAGGCTGGCGGGCAATCTCTCCGGAGGCATGAAACAAAAGCTCGGCCTGGCTTGTGTTTTGGTGCATGAGCCGGAACTGCTGATTCTTGATGAGCCGACCAACGGCGTCGACCCTGTGTCGCGCAGGGAGTTCTGGGATATGCTCGGTCGCATGAGGGATGAAGGCATGACGATTCTGGTGTCGAGTGCTTATCTGGACGAGGCAAAAAAGTGTGATCGGCTGGGCCTGATGCACGCAGGGGTTCTCCTTGAGCAAAATACGCCGGCTCTGATGCAGGGAGATTACCCGTCGCTGGAGGCGGCTGTGGTCGCCCGGATCAAAAAAGCGGACAGGGGGCTGGCCGATGATACTTTCCAATACTGATACGATTGTCGTAAGCGAGCTAGAAAAGAAGTTCGGGGATTTTACCGCGGTAAACAAGATTTCGTTTTCAGTGAAAAAAGGTGAAATATTCGGATTTCTGGGCTCGAACGGTTCCGGCAAATCAACGACCATACGCATGCTGTGCGGTATCATCACACCCACGGCCGGTACCGGCAGTGTTGCCGGCTATGATATCCTTCGTGAACCGGAGGGGATCAAGCAGGCCATAGGCTACATGTCTCAGAAGTTTTCCCTGTATGAAGATCTGACGCCGGCTGAAAACGTACGATTTTATCTGGGCGTTTACAATATCCCCCCGCGGCGGTGGCTTGAGCGCACCGCGTGGATACTGAATATGACGCGTTTAAATGACGTCCGCCATCGCCTGACCGGAGAATTGCCCCCGGGATGGCGCCAAAGGCTGGCGCTGGGATGTGCTCTTTTACACAGACCTCAGATCCTGTTTCTGGATGAGCCGACCTCCGGAGTCGATCCCCTTACCCGCGGGCATTTCTGGGATTTTATCAGGCGTCTGGCCGCAAGCGGCATGACCATTTTTGTAACCACCCATTATATGGATGAAGCGCGCTTTTGCGGGCGCATCGCCATGATCAACGCCGGCGAAATCGTGGCGATGGGCACACCGGATGAAATTATCGGGGCGGCCTGCCCCGCACAGCCGGACGCTGATCTGACCGATGCTTTTGTCGCTTTGATGAAGAGGGAGGGCACTTGAACCCGGCAAGACTCAAGGCCATTGTACGCAAGGAGTTTTATCACCTGATCCGCGATTACCGCAGCCTGTACCTGGCGTTTGCCATTCCCCTGCTGCTGATTATCCTTTTCGGTTATGCGCTGAGCCTCGATGTGGACCATATCAAAACCATCGTGGCCGACTACGACAAAACACCGCAAAGCCGTGAGTTTGTCGAAAAACTTGACGCCTCCCCTTACTTCGACATTATTGCGAGAATCGATTCATCAAAGCAGGTCGCGGATTTTCTGGACACAGAAAGGGCGTCTGTGGCGATTATCATTCCCCCCGGATTTATGAAAAATATCAAAGCGGACCGGGCCGCGCAGATACAGGTGATTATTGACGGCAGTGATCCGGTTTTCGCAGGCGCGGTGCGCGGCTATATGACGGGTTTTACCGAAGCGTACAACTCCCGGCTTCTGGCCGCTTTTTTAAACCGTCAGGGTCTCGATCCCATCTGCGCGCCGGTGGACGGGCGGGTGCGTGTCTGGTTCAACGAAGATCTGGAAAGCCGCAATTTCATCATTCCCGGTATGATCGCGATCATCATCATGATTGTGGGCGCGCTGCTCACAGCACTGGTCATCGCCCGGGAATACGAGGCGGGGACGATGGAAACCATAAAGTCTCTGCCTGTTTGCGCGGGTGAATTGCTCTTGGGAAAAGCCATACCCTATTTTTTTATCACACTGGCCAATGTGCTTATCGCCATGCTGCTGGGGCAGATACTTTTCGGCATAACGCTGAAGGGGAGTTTCTGGCTGATGCTCGCGGGTACGTCTTTGTATCTTGTATGCGCCTTGTCTCTGGGGCTGCTCATTTCCACCGTTGCCAAATCTCAACTGCTGGCCAATCAGGCGGCGGTCATGATCACCTATCTGCCGTCTTTGCTTTTGTCCGATTTTGTTTTTCCCATTATCAACATGCCGGTACTGCTGCAGTGGTTCACTTATCTGGTGCCGGCAAGGTACTATATCGACATTCTGGCAGGCGTTTATCTGCGCAATACAGGCTTGAGCTATCTGGGGCCCGCCATGGCCGTGCTGGGCGGCATGAGTTTGCTTTTGATGGCGCTCAATTATATTCTGCTCAAAAAGGAGGGGCTGTGAAGGTGCTGCGTGTCCGTGAACTGGTACGCAAGGAGTTCATTCAGCTTTTGCGCGATAGACGCAACCGCCTGATCCTTTTTGCCGCGCCGCTGATTCAGATGCTCGTTTTCGGCTATGTGGTCAATTACGACATCCGCAATATCCGTGTCGCACTGGTTGATCACTCGCGGACAGTGGAAAGCAGGGGGCTGGCCGACGCCTTTACCGCCGGGGGAATATTTCACATTACACATGCACCTGCGCAGGAGAGCGCCCTGGAAGAGCTTCTTTTGCAGGGACGTGTAGATATGGGGATTAAAATTGCGCCGGATTTTGCGGCGCTGATTCGCGCGGGAAAGACGGCGCCGGTGCAGATTGTCGTGGACGGCTCCATGAGCAATATGGCGGCGTTGCGCCTGTCATATACGTCAAGCGTGCTGGAGCGGTTCAACCGCCGGACCTTAGGCGAGCTTTATCCCATGCAGATGGACTACGGCAGGATCGACGCGCGCATCCGTACCTGGTATAATCCAAACATAGAAAGTCAGCACTTTTTCGTGCCGGGCATTGTGGCGTTTGTCATTATGCTGATCTCTTTGCTGTTGACTTCCATCGCCATTATAAGGGAAAAAGAAGCGGGCACCATGGAGCAGCTGATTGTCACGCCCTTGAAGCCCTACGAGTTAATCCTGGGGAAAACGATACCCTATATTATTATTTCACTTCTTCAGTTGACAGTGGTCATCGCACTGGCCGTTTTCTGGTTTGAGATACCTCTGGCGGGAAGTATCGCCCTTCTGTTTTTAGCCGCCTGCCTGTTTTTGCTGTCCACGCTGGGCATTGGTCTGTTCATTTCCACCGTTTCCGCAACACAGCAGCAGGCCATGATGACGACCTTTTTCTTTATTCTTCCTTTTTTCATGCTCAGCGGCTTTGTTTTTCCGATCGCCAACATGCCCACGCCCGTACAGTGGCTGACCTGGCTTAACCCGCTTAAATACTTCCTGGTGATTTTAAGAGGCATTTTTCTCAAAGGCGTCGGCCTCGACGTCCTTTGGCCTCAGTATGTTTTAATGAGCATTGTCGGGGGCCTTGTTTTTACGGGCGCAATTACCCGCTTCAAAAAACGCCTGGATTAGGATAAAAGAACACAGTGTGTCAGACAGCGGCCGGTGAGGATAAAAATGCTGAAGGTCATTGACGATGAAAAACTGATCCGGAAATATGCGAAGGTTTTTGTCCGGGCATTCAAGCCCTTCGCGGATGAAGCAATTAAAGTAAAACTTGGCCATCAGGGGGCCAGTTTTCCGGCACGCGTCCGCTGGTCTGAAAAACTGGGGATATGGTTTTTTTCTCAAACCGTCCAGGAAGTCCGCTACTGGAACGCATTCGGAACCGACAGGCCCGGCAAAGACAGCCGGCTTGCGATTATCGTGGAAATGAACTTCCCCCGGGCCGGGATCGACCGCAGAACGGGTGCCGCTTTCGCTTCAGACGCCGACGGGCGTGTTTACGTAATTCATCGCGGTATTATCGGTGGCGGGAAAAAAGGCATCGGCAAATCACTGTTTTGGGATCATTACCGGGGAGTGTGGGCTCGTATGGAAGACGGACGGACCCCGACTCTGGTCGCGGTGATCGGTGCGTTGGGCACTCCGCGCTTCGCGCTGCAGGCCGCCCTTTTTGTAAGAAAAATCGGTAAACTCAAAGCCATGGCCTCTATTTCTGTACAGACCTCACTTCGTTTCCCGGAAATTACTTTCCGCGAAGAGCTTATCGGCCGGCCCCCTTCACCGGCTTCATGTCATATTGCCGAAGCATGTGATCACGGGCTGATTGTCGGCCGGCTGGCCCAAATGCTGGAGGAGCGCGGTTACAAGGTGGGAAATGACAAGAACCGGGAATTGTACCTCGGCATGCGGGCCGGCCACGGGCCGGCATATGTCTTGGCCGTTGCGCCCGACAGCAGTGAAAGAGGCATTCTGTCGACTGCTGCGGACCTTCTGATCAGGAAGGCTTCTGAAGGAAAGGATGCCAGGGCCGTAATTGTGCTTCCGGAGCAGATTATGCATAAGTATGCCCGTCCGCTGGAGAGTATCGGTGTGGGCGTGCTGAGTTTTCGTCTGGAGCCGGCCGGGGTTGTTTTTCCGGATTTGCACAAAATCAGGCTTGACCAAAACCAGCGGATATGAACATAATGACGTCAAGTAAGTGCTTATGTTTTTTTGGTTTTATCCGCTTTCAGGCGAAAGGAGCCGCTCATGGTCCAGGAGCGAAGGAAACGAACCAGGGTGCCTGTTAATTTTGACCTGAACATCGTCGTGCAGGGCGAAACGATTCCGGTTAAGACCAACAATATCAGTCTGACCGGTGTCAGCTTCACCAGCGACAGGAGCTTTGAGCCGGAAACGAGCTGTGTGGTCCATTTGCTTCTCAACGAAGAGGTGAGCCTGAACATCGTGGCCAGGATTTTACGCTCGGCCGGCCGCGAGACGATAGCCGCTTTTCTGGAGATGGACGAAGACAGCTTCTATCATTTGAAAAAGATACTTCAGTACAATGCCGCGGATTCCGAACAGATCGAGAAAGAATTGATCAAGCCGGTCTTCACCTAGGTTAGGCCGTCTGCCTTCCCGGGCTGCGGCCGCGTGATTGTGCGCTACTGGTGAACCGAAGTATATGAGGGGGATGTCGATGCCGAAAATTTCTGTGGACAAACTCGAACCGGGCATGGTTTTGGCCAGGCCGATCACAGGCCCGACCGGCATGGTCATGCTGGCCCAGGGTACGCAGCTTAATGAAAAATGGATTGAACGGATTCAGGATATGGACATCGCCTCTGTCTTTATAGACGGGCCTCCTGTTCAGGCCATACCGGAAGAGGAGGCGATGGCCAATCTCGAAGCACGTTTTGCCCTCGTCAATGACAAGCCGTTTATGAACGTGATCAAAAAAGCCGTCACAGAACACATAAAAGGACTGTATCAATAAATGGATCCCAAAATACTGCGCCGCAAAGTTGAAAACATCAACACTTTACCTACCGTTCCGGCCGTGCTCAAGCGCCTGTCCACAATCATTGAAAAGCCGAGAATAACGATTGTGGAAATCAGTTCATTTATATCCAATGACCCGGCATTGACGACCAAAGTCCTCAAAATGGTCAATTCCGCGATCTATGGTTTTCCGGGCAGAATCGCCTCCGTTTCTCACGCGACCATGCTTTTGGGACTCAATGTGATCAAAGGCCTGCTTTTGGGTGTATCGGTTTTTGACTTGATGCAGCAAACAATGCGCGGCCTGTATGAACATTCTCTTGCCTGCGCGATCGCTTCACGTGTCATCGCGCAGAAAAAAAACATGAAGGAGCCGGAGGAAGTGTCCGTCGCCGGCCTTCTGCACGATATCGGCAAGGTTATATTGATTCTGGAATTTGCCGCCGAATATGAAAACGCGATGGCTGAGGCCCGCCGGCAGAATATCTCGATTTATGAAGCGGAAAGAAAACAGTTCAACGCCACGCATGCCGATGTGGGAGGATGGCTCGCCGAGAAATGGCGCTTTCCGACGAGCCTGATTGAAGTGATAGAATTTCATCACCGGCCGGTCCAGGCTAAAAACGCTCCCCTGGAAACGGCCGTGGTGCACATGGCCGATCTGCTGGTGCGTGCGCGCGGATTCGGTTTCGCCGGTGAAGATCTGGTGCCCGAGGTTCATCCGGTGGCCTTTGAGCTGCTCGGCCTCACGCAGCAGGACATCCGGGATGTGCTGCGGGAAATGGAGGACAATATGGCCTCCGCCGAGGATATTTCATAGAGTCAGATTACATCCGTTTCGGCCAGTGTCCGTCTTGTTTTTTTACTGTACTTCATCAATGCCGGGACGCCTGCGCGCCTGGTCGACATCGTGCACGGTTTCTCGACGGAAGGAAGCGCAAAGATGAAAATCGTTGTCGTTGTTTCCAAAGACGTAATTCTCAATAACATCATCGAGCGAAGGCTGAAGGATATCTATCAGGTTGTCGTTTTCAACAATATGCCCTCGGCGCTCGACTACATCTACAATGCGATTCCCAATCTGATCGTAATGAACATAGCCGGTGGTGAAGAGGACAGTGCCGCGGTTTTGAACGCTTTGAAATCCGACCCGATGTTTCAGCAACTTCCCGTGCTGGCGGTTCTGAGTGAGTCTCTTGCCGCGCCGGATTGGAACTGCTGGCTGGTGGAGGACTATATCCGGCGTGCGGACCTGGAGGCGGATTTAACGGCGCGGGTGAATTTGTCCATCCTGCGTTCGGAGCGCATTGTGGAGATCAATCCGCTTACGCGCCTGCCCGGCAATATTTCTATCAACAAGGAAATCCAGGAGCGCATCGACAGCCGCAGCGAGTTTGCCTTCGGCTATGCGGATCTTGATTTTTTCAAGCCTTTCAATGATCGTTACGGATTCAGCCGCGGCGACGAGGCCATCAAAATGACCGGTCGCATTATTCTGGGCGTCATCAAGAGCAATCAGCCGCAGGGGAGCTTTGTCGGCCATATCGGCGGAGACGATTTTGTTTTTATTATCGATCAGACATTGGCGGAAGAGGCGGCCCGGGACATCATCAGGGCTTTTGACAGCCTCATCACCGGGCTTTATGACCCTGCCGATTTGAAGCAGGGATTCATCAAGTCCTTCGACCGCCGCGGCAAAGCATCGCAGTTTCCGGTGATGGGGATTTCCATCGGCATCGCCGCAACCCGCCGGCGCGCCTTTACGCACTATGGTGAAATCACTGAAATCGCGGCTGAAATGAAAAAGTTTGCCAAACAACACAAGGGAAGCTGCTGCCGAATTGACAAAAGGCAATCGGCCTGATCCGCATGAGCCGAAAAGCCTTCAAAAGAGGAAATGTGTCCAGTGATGCAGAATTTTTCACCTCGTCCGTTGCCCTTACAGACGGGCCCGAGGCAATTTTCTGCTTGTAAAGACGGCGGATATTTGATTAGTGAGTTGTGATACGTAAAGAATCATCAGTTGCAAGACTATTGCCGGAAAGATGTAAGCCATGAAACCAGACTCAATGGCGGATGATTTGCAGCCGGAAATGAAAGAATTACAACCGAATGTTACCTCCCTCAAGGAGCTGAACGAGTCTTTTACACACCTGCTGTCCCTGGTTCCCGACGGCCTGATGATGACCGACCGGCAGGGCCGCATCACTTACGTCAATAAAGCGATGGAACAGATTATCGGCTGCTCAGGCGGAGATATTCTCGGCGGTGCTTTGGATGACCCCCGCTGGGACTTCAAATGCGCAGGTATTGCCGACCGGCAGGACGATTCCGTTTTGCAAAGTGTTTTTCAGACAAAAAAGCCGGTGGTAGACGAAATTTGCCACCTGACTTTTCCCGAAGGCCGCCGGGGCGTCTTCATCGTCAATGCCGCGGTGCATTACGATGCGCAAAAAAAACCGGCGGGCATTGCCGCCATCATCAGCGACCGCACAGAGCTCAGCGATGTCAGGGCTGAAAAAGAAGAGATTAAAGCAGTTTATGAGCGTCTGGCGCAATACTCCGATGAGGCTCTTTTCCGTCTTGAGATGCCGGACGGCGTGATCACTTTTATCAATGACGCGGCACGCAACATATTTGGTTTCACTTTGGAAGACTACCGCGGCGATGCGGCAATAAGGCAGAAAATTATCAGCTCCACCCACTTTCAGGCGTGGGCTGATGAACTCGGAGTGGAAAAAAACGGAAAAAATGTTTTAAGAAACATCGTCATATCCGGAATCTCCAGAGCCGGGCAGACGGTCATTATGGAATGCACGATCATCGCCGTACGTAACGAAGAGGGCCGGCTAATATGTGTTGAGTGCATGGGTCGTGATATCACTGTACGACGGCTCATGGAGGCGGAACTGGCCCGGGCGCAAAAACTGGAATCTATCGGCCTTCTGGCAGGCGGCATCGCGCATGATTTCAACAATATCCTTACTGCTGTTTTCGGTTCCTTGTCTCTGGCCAAGATGGAGGCCGCGCCGCAAGGCTCTGTTTATACGCGCCTGGTTTGCGCCGAACAGCAGTGCATGAAGGCCAGAGCCCTGACGCGCAAGCTGTTGACCTACTCCCGGGGCGGGTCGCCCCGGCGGAAAACCGTCTCCATCGCCGATGTGATCCGTGAGACGGCCGATTTCGCGCTAAGCGGCAAAAATGCTCAATGCCGGTTTTCACTTCCGGACGGTCTGTGGCCGGCGCGAATTGACGAAGGCCACATGCGTCAGGTCGTTCATTCGCTCGTGACCAATGCCTGTGAGGCCATGTCCCAGGGGGGGATCGTGGAAATCGGCGCAGAAAATCTAGAGCTCGCCGCCGGGCAGATTCAGCCGCTCAAGGCAGGCAGATATATCCGCTGGTATGTCCGGGATCAGGGGGCGGGGATGCCGCCGGAATATATGAGGCGGGCCTTTGATCCTTATTTTACCACAAAGCCCATGAACAGCGTTAAAGGGATGGGGCTGGGGCTGGCCATTTGCCATTCCATCGTGAAAAGTCACGAGGGAATTATTACCGTGGACTCCACGCCCGGGGAGGGCTCAGTTTTTACAGTATTTGTGCCGGCCGCCGTCGATGAAAACGAAGAGTCTAAACCGATCACTCCTCTTACAGTGCAGGCACAGGGCAGGCAAAAAATTCTTCTCATTGATGATGAGCAGATTCTGCTGGATGTAACAGGCAGCATGCTTGAGCACTTGGGCTATGACGTGGAAACGGTGAAAAGCCATGCCGCGGGAAGGGAACTGTACCGCCAGGCTGAGCATGAAGGAAGCCCCTTTGTGCTGATTATCATGGATTTGACGATGCGCGGTGATGAATCGGGAGAAACGGCGATCAGGCGCTGGAAAGAGGTTTACCCGGAAGTGAAAGCGGTGATTTCCAGCGGCTACATGAAAGACCCGGTAATCGAAGAGTACTGGAAATACGGATTTATCGGGGCTATCGCCAAACCATATTCGCTTGAAGACCTCAAAGGCTTGCTGGAGAAAATTCTGGCAGGACCGCAAGATAAAACATGAAGGAGAATTTATGGCAGAAGGAATGAATGACTTAACAAAGCATGTCGTCGATTTAAGGCGCCACATGTGGCTTGACGGCGTCGAGGTGGAACTGCGTCGCCTGATCTGGCAGATTGCCGTGGTCGGCAAGTACATCTCCGCCAGGATCCATGAGTCCAACCGGAAGCTTGCCGGCTTCAAAAACATATATGGCGAAGAGCAGCTGGCGCTGGATCGCATCAGCGACGAAATCCTCAAAAACAAGCTGCAGCACTCGGGCTTCGTGAGCCAGTACGCCTCGGAGGAGCGTGACGATATTGTCACCATCGGCAAGGGGACGGAAAGCTATATCGTCACAGCCGACCCGCTGGACGGTTCGTCACTGGTGGACACAAATCTGGCCATCGGCACTATTATCGGGATTCACAAAAAGTCTCTTTTTGACTGCGGGCGAAACTCGATGGTGGCCGCGCTTTACATTACCTATGGCCCGCTGATCACCATGATTTATTCCGCGGGTAAGGGCGCACACGAGTTTGTCCTGGACCGCGAGGGGGAATATGTCCTGTCGGAGGAAAATATCCGCCTCAAGGGAAAAGGGTCGATTTTTTCGCCGGGCGGGCTGCGCAAAGACTGGACGGACAATCATTTGAAATTCATTGATGCTCTGGAGCGCGATGGCTACAAGCTGCGCTACAGCGGCGGATTCGTGCCGGACATCAACCAGGTGATTATCAAACGGGGCGGGCTTTTTACCTATCCCGCGCTGAAGGAATCACCTCAGGGAAAGCTGCGCCTGCTGTTCGAGCTGCAGCCGATGGCTTTTATTATAGAGCAGGCAGGCGGTATGGCAACCGACGGCAAAACAGACATCTTGTCGCTGGAGATTACCACGGTCAATCAGCGCTCGCCGATCTACATCGGTTCAGCCGCTGAAGTTAAAATGGCGGGTGAATTTCTGAATCAGTAATCAACGAATCAAGGAGCAGTCATGATTTACGAAAATAGAGATCAGTTGAAAAAAGAATGTGAGGCTGTCCTTGCCCTTGACGGCGGGGACGTTCGCGTATTGGATGAAGACAGGTTCCGGACGAAATTGATTGACGACCTTATTTATACGGTTGTGTTCAGCCCCGATCCGGCGACAAAGGAGGCGGCTGCATTTCTGATCCGACGGGGAGCGGCGGCTCTGGGTATTGTCTCTTCGTCGATTCAATCCCTTTACGAGGCGATGGGACGCAAGGAGGTCACGGGCTTTACCGTTCCCGCGATCAATATCCGGGGGATGACCTACGACGTGGCGCAGGCTGTTTTCCGCGCTGCCATAAAGGGGAAGGTCGGGCCCGTCATTTTTGAAATTGCCCGTTCGGAAATAGGTTATACGATACAGCGCCCGCAGGAGTACATCTGCGCGGTAACGGCGGCGGCCGTGAAAACCGGCTGGAGCGGACCGGTTTTTGTTCAGGGCGATCACTTTCAGATGAATGCCAAAAAATTTGCCGCCGATGAAGAAAAAGAAACACAGGCTGTCAAGAATTTAATCTGGGAGGCTATTGAAAACGGGTTTTACAATATCGATATCGACACTTCCACACTGGTGGACTTGTCGAAGTCCGGTGTCACTGAGCAGCAGCGGACGAACTTTTCACTGGCGGCTGAGCTTACCGTCATGATCCGTGACCTCGAGCCGGAAGGCATTACCATTTCTGTAGGAGGCGAGATCGGAGAAGTGGGCGGCAAGAATTCCACCGTTGAAGAGCTCAAGGCTTTCATGGACGGCTATCTGGCCGAGTTGAAAAAAAGCGGCGAGGACTACAAAGGAATCAGCAAGATCAGCGTGCAGACGGGAACCACGCACGGCGGAGTGCCGCTGGCCGACGGCACAGTGGCGAAAGTTAAAATTGATTTTGACGTTTTGGAAAAACTTTCGGAAACCTCCCGCACCGACTACGGTCTGGCCGGAGCTGTTCAGCACGGCGCTTCCACCCTGCCGGACGAGGCGTTTGACCGTTTCCCGGCTACCGGCACGGCGGAGATCCATCTGGCCACCGGTTTCCAGAACATGATTTACGACAGCACACTCTTTCCGGTAGATCTGCGGGAGAAAATTTATGATCACCTGAAAGCGAACATGAAGGATGAGTGGAAGCAGGGAGATACGGAAGAACAGTTTATCTACAAAACCCGCAAAAAAGGCTTCGGGGCTTTCAAGCTGGAGATGTGGCATTTGCCTGCGGATGTCCGTGACGGCATCTGCGCCGCCCTGGAGAGGCAGTTTGCCTTCCTGTTTGACAAACTCAAAGTGAACGGCACGCGTGGTGTCATGGATGAGCACATCAAAACAGTGGATGTTCCCCTGAAAATGCCTGCGGCTCTGAAGAGCTGATGCCTGCGGGCTTGTTCAGGAAAGGCACAGAAAATGAAAGCGGCGGTTTTGGAGAAAATAACGGATATCCGTGAAAATCCTGCGCCGCTTTCTTTTATGGAGCTTGACGACCCTGTACCGGCTCGCGCAGAGATTCTGGTGCGTGTGACGGCCTGCGGCGTGTGCCACACTGAACTCGACGAAATTGAAGGCCGGACGCCTCCGGCCTTTTTTCCATGCATTCCGGGACATCAGATTGTCGGTGTTGTGTCGGGCCGCGGACCTAAAGCCCGAAAGCATCCGACCGGCCTGCGGGTCGGCATTGGCTGGATCGGGTCTGCCTGCGGGGAATGCTCATACTGTCTGGGCGGGCTCGAAAATCTCTGCGCGGATTTCAAAGCGACAGGCCGCGATATGCCGGGCGGTTATGCCGAGTACATGACAGTGTCGGAAGATTTCGCTTTTCCTGTACCGGAGGTGTTTTCCGATGTTCAGGCGGCACCGCTTTTGTGCGCGGGCGCCATTGGCTGGCGCTCGCTTGGCCTGGCCGGGATAAAAGACGGTGAGCCCCTGGGGCTGACCGGTTTCGGCGCGTCGGCACACCTCGTTTTGCAATTGGCGCGCCATCTTTATCCCGCGTCCGACGTCTTTGTTTTTGCCCGTTCAGACAGCCAGCGCCTCTTTGCCATGGAGCTGGGCGCCTGCTGGGCGGGGGATACGACCGAAAAAAGCCCCCGGAAGCTTTGTGCAATCATTGATACGACACCCGCATGGAAGCCGGTGGTGGAGGCGCTGGCCAATCTGGCTCCCGGCGGGCGCCTGGTGATTAACGCCATCCGCAAAGAGGATGCGGACAAAAATGAACTGCTGAAACTCGATTACCCGTTGCACCTTTGGCAGGAAAAGGAAATCAAAAGCGTGGCCAACGTGACGCGTAGTGACATTGAGGAGTTTTTACGTATTGCGTCGCAGATGCCGATTGTCCCCCAGGTCGAGGTTTACAAATTTGCCGATGCCAACAGGGCACTGGCGGAATTGAAGGCGGGACGCGGTCGCGGCGCGAAAGTGCTGAAAATGGTCTAATCCGCCCGCCTGAAAGACGCCCCTCCGGCCGGCAGGCGGCCAGACCCAGCCAAGGGGTGTGCCGCGAAGGATCGGTACGAACAGCGCTTTCTTATGATGCATGATATATTCAACACAAGGCCCCATGAAAAAATATTGTTGGCAAATATCAGGGGCTATTTTATATGAAACAGGGTAAGACTCCATCTTAAACAGACAGACTCGGGAGAAGCGATAATGAAGCTGGCTACAGTTGAGCAAATGCGCAAGATGGATCGCCATGCGATCGAAAAGCTGGGGATGGCACAAGAGATTCTGATGGAAAATGCCGCGCAGGCGGCGGCCGGCCTGCTGTGGCGCGAAACAGGCATCCGCGGGAAAAAATTTGTGATCTTCTGCGGTGCGGGTAATAACGGCGGCGACGGGCTTGTGCTGGCTCGTCTGATTACCTCGATGGGCGGACGGGCAAGGGTGTTTCTTGTCGCCTCGCCGAAGAAATACAAAGGGGCGGCCAAATCCAATTATGATATATTGTGCAACATTGGGGGCGATGTCCAGCTCATCGGTAAAGCCGATGAGGCCAAAACGGATGTCGCACACTGTGACGTGGTGGTCGATGCGATTTTCGGCACGGGTCTGGATAGAGAAATAAAAGGGCTTACCGCCGAGGTGATTGCCCTTATCAACTCCGCCGGCCGGCCGGTTTTGAGCCTCGACATTCCCTCCGGTATTGGTGGTGATACGGGGGCGGTGCTGGGGGTGGCGGTAAAAGCGACCTGGACGGTGACCTTCGGGCTGCCCAAGCCGGGAAACCTGCTTTATCCCGGCTACGAGTATGGCGGCAAGCTGGCCGTCACGCATATCTCTTTCCCCCCGCCACTTTATGAGCACAACGAGCTGGCCATGCAGACCAATGATCGCATCTTGCTGCCGCCCAGATATGCCGAGGCATACAAAGGGTCGATGGGGGATGTTTTGTTCATCGCCGGCGGGGCCAACTATTTCGGGGCCCCTTATTTTGCCGCCATGTCGTTTTTGAAGTCCGGCGGCGGCTACGCGAGGCTTGCCGCGCCCGCTTCGATTATACCGTTTGTCGCCCAGACAGGACGGGAAATCGTGTATCACCCACAGAGGGAAACTGCGGCCCTGAGCCTGTCGCTCAAGGCGAAGCCGGAGCTTGCGGCCCTGTCGGAAAAATCCGATATGGTTGTGATGGGCCCCGGGCTGTCGCTGCAGGAGGATACGGCGAAACTGGTCCGCGAGCTGGCGGCCATCATCAAAAAACCTCTTTTGCTCGACGGGGACGGTTTGACGGCCATTGCCGAAAGGCCGGAAATACTGCCCAGAAGAAAAGCGCCAACCATTCTGACGCCGCATGCCGGTGAGATGGCGCGCCTGGCGGGTAAAACCGTTGCCGATGTGAATGCCGACAAGATCGGCATCCTGCTGGAAGTGGCAGGCAGGCTGGACGCTACCGTTGTTTTCAAAGGGGCCCATTCGCTGATTGGGACTGCCGCCGGCCGTGTGTATGTTAACCTGACGGGAAACCCGGGCATGGCCACCGCCGGAAGCGGCGATGTGCTGACCGGCTGCATCGCCGCGATGCTGGGCATGGGGCTTGCCCCCGAGCAGGCCACGCGCAAAGGAGTTTTTCTGCACGGCTATGCCGGTGACCTGGCGGCGGGAGAAAAAGGCCGCGACGGTATAACCGCCACCGACATACTGGAATACCTGCCGCGGGCGCTCAAAGATGACAGAGACAATTGTATTGATGCAGACTGTTACGAACCGCCGGTAATTCTGTAGCCTCCTGTGTATGCAGCCTGGCATCGTCCGGCGGGGTCTGCCGGCAGCGCTGCAATATCTTCCATGCGGCCGTAGATTGTGTTATGCCGCAGGAAGGAATATTTATAAAAGTTTTAATTGGTGAAAAGACAACCACAGGTTATAAAATAATCGTTATGCGACTGAGCCGTCTGGTCCGGGCAAGGAGGGGGTATGTGGGAATATACGGATAAAGTGAAGGAGCATTTTCTCCATCCGCGCAATGTAGGAGAAATTGAAAACCCGGACGGGATAGCGGAAGTGGGTTCGCTGGCCTGCGGGGATGCCTTGAAGCTCACTTTCAAGCTCGATGAAAACAAGCGCATCGCGGATGCGAAATTCAAGACTTTCGGCTGCGCCAGCGCCATTGCTTCATCATCGGCACTCACCGAAATAATCAAGGGGATGACGTTGGAGGAGGCCCTCAAAGTCAGCAACCGGGATATCGCCAAATATCTGGGAGGCCTGCCGGACGAAAAGATGCACTGCTCCGTGATGGTCAAACAGGCGCTGGAAAAAGCGATTGAAAACTACCGTGGAACTCCCGCACTGGAGGCGGGCGCGAAAATAATCTGTGAGTGTTTCGGCGTGACGGACAAGGAGATTGAAACAGCCGTGCGTGAAAATAATCTGAGTTCCGTGGAGGAGGTCACCAATTACACCAAGGCGGGAGGCGGCTGCGGCGGATGCCATGACGCCATCGCCCGGATTATCGACCGGGTGAAGGCGGAACCCAAGGTGCAGGTGGAGCCCAGGCTCACCAATCTGCAGAAAATCAGGCTGATCGAAGAGACAATTGACAACGAAATCCGCCCCTCGCTGAGGCATGACGGAGGGGACCTGGAGCTTATCGACGTTGTCGGCAGCCGTGTAATTGTGGCCACTCGTGGCGCCTGCGCGACCTGCAAGGCCTCGGGGATCACTTTAAAAAATTTCGTGGAACAAAAGCTCAAAGAGAGGGTCTCGCCGGAGATCATCGTTGAGGAGGAGGGCAAATGAAAACGATTTATATGGATAACAATGCCACCGCGAAAGTGGCGGATGAGGTTTTGCAGGCCATGCTGCCCTATTTTTCCGATTTTTACGGCAACCCTTCGAGTATGCATACCTTCGGCGGCCAGGTCGGCCGTAAAATTCAGCAGGCGCGCGGGCAGGTCGCACAGCTTCTGGGAGCACAGCCGGAAGAAATCGTTTTCACTAGTTGCGGCACGGAAAGTGACAATGCGGCCATCCGTTCTGCCCTTGCCGTGCAGCCGGACAAAAGACACATCATCATCAGCCGGGTGGAGCATCCGGCGGTGCGCGTGCTGTGCGATCATCTGAGCCGGGAGGGGTACAGGGTGACACAACTGCCGGTGGATAAAGGCGGCATCCTGGACCTCGAGCTGCTGGAAAAAAGCCTGACTCCGGACACGGCCGTTGTCAGCCTGATGTGGGGCAACAATGAGACGGGCGTCATTTTCCCCGTGGAAGAGGCGGCGCGCCTGGCGCACGACAGGGACGTCATGTTTCACACCGACGCGGTGCAGGCCACAGGAAAGATTCCCATCAATATGAAAAACAACGTCATCGACATGCTTTCCATCTCGGGACACAAAATGCATGCACCCAAAGGTGTAGGTGTTCTTTATGTACGCCGCGGCACAAAGTTTGCGCCGTTTCTCATCGGCGGTCACCAGGAAAAGGGCAGACGCGGCGGAACGGAAAATACCCCCGGCATCATCGGTCTGGGTAAAGCCTGCGAACTGGCGGCGCAAAACCTCGTTGAGGAAAGCACACGCGTCAAAAGACTGCGCGATAAGCTGGAAAAAGAACTGCTGACAAAAATCCCGCAAAGCCGCGTCAATGGGGATACCGAAAACCGTTTGCCGAACACCACGAACATTAGCTTTGAATATGTCGAAGGCGAGGCGATTCTGCTTCTGATGAACGAGCTGGGCATCTGCGCCTCGTCCGGTTCAGCCTGCACCTCCGGGTCGCTGCAGCCCTCGCATGTGCTACGGGCGATGGGTGTGCCTTTTACCATGGCGCACGGATCAATTCGCTTCAGCCTCAGTATTTACAACACGGAAGAAGAGGTCGATTTTGTGATCGAAAAAATGCCGCCGATCATAGAGCGGCTGCGCGAGATGTCCCCTTTCTGGAATCAGGAGGGTCAATCCTGCGCTGTCCAATAGGAGCTGCAGATCGCCGGCACACGACCAAACGACGATCAATGCGGGCTTGAGTTGAAGCTGGAGAAAAACTTTCGTAACAAAGTGCCTGTGAATGAGCCAGCCTTGCCACACCGGACTCTTTTCTCCGCCCAGGGGGAACTCGAAGATGGCATGATCATTTCCGCCACACCATAATCCCGCACGTCAAGGCTGAAGATCAGTCAGATTTTACGTGAGAGTATATAATCAGCAACGGATAAAAGTTGTTTTTTCTCCCGACGCTCATCATCAAATATCCGCAATTCCTTCTTCGCCTTACGGATAAAATTTTCCGCCCGCTGCAGTGAATAGTCGATGCCGCCCGATTTGTCGATGAGCGCGAAGATGTCTTTGATGACTTCAGGTGTCAGTTCCTTTTTGTCGACAGCGGATTTGACCATCTGACGGTCCGCCCGGGAGCAGTGCGCAAGCGTATAGATGAGTGGCAGTGTCATTTTCCCCTCTTCCAGGTCCTTGCCGATGGATTTGCCGAAGTCCTCTTCTGTAGCCATGTAATCGAGCGTGTCATCCGCGATCTGAAACGCCATGCCGATATTATAGCCGTATTGTTTCAGGGCCTCCGTCGCATTTTCTTCCGCCTGGCCCATCACCGCGCCGCTTTCACAGGCGGCGGAAATGAGCACGGCGGTTTTTTTCTCCACAATACTGAAATATTCCTCTTCGGTGAGGCCCGTGTCGCCGCATTTCATCAGCTGAAAGACCTCGCCTTCCGACATGATGTTGGTCATTTTCGACATCAGCTGAATCAGGCGCAGATCACCCGTTTCAGAAAGAAGATTAAAGGCTTTGGAATAAAGAAAATCCCCCACCAGGACGCTCACCGCATTTCCCCAGACAATGTTCGCGGAGGGCTTGCCCCGGCGGACGAGCGCCTCGTCGATCACATCGTCATGCAGCAGCGTGGCCGTGTGAATAAATTCGATGGCCGCCGCCAGTGGAAAACGCGCCCCGCCCGTATAGCCGCACAGACGCGACGAGATCAGGTGCAAAAGCGGTCTGATTCTTTTTCCGCCGCTGTCGATGAGGTGGCCGGCGACATCGGGAATCAATTTGATGTCGGAGGTAACGTAGCGCTCCAGGCAGGACTCGATCTGCTCCAGTTCATTTTTATAGCTTGATAAAACATCGGCAATTTCCATAGCAGGCCTCACATCAGTTTGAGCACGGACTATAGGGGATACGAAGCCCGGTTGTCAAACAGGATTTAAATAATTTGCGCGTAAAGATCGTAATGGTCCGCTTCGGTGATCCGGCACAGGACAAACCGGCCGACCGCCGCGCCCGGGCCTTTAACGTAGGTCACACCGTCGATTTCCGGCGCCTGCCGGCGGCAGCGCCCGACAAAAGGATAGTCCCTCCGGCCGCTTGTCGCGTCAATCAGCACTTCCTGCACCGATCCGACAAGTTCCTGATTTATGGCATGGGAGATGACGGCCTGCTCACTCATAATGATCTCGCGTCTGCGCTCCTTTTCCTTTTGCGTGATCCGGGAGGGCGTTTTGGCGGCGGCGGTTCCTTCTTCGCGCGAATAAGTGAAAACGCCCAGATGGTCGAAGCGGGTTTTCCGTACGAAATCAACGAGACGCTCAAAACGGCGCTTTGTTTCCCCCGGGAAGCCGACAATCAGGGATGTTCTCAAGGCAGCATCCGGCATGATGGTTCTCACCATAGAGATGACCTCCTTTATCCCGGCGGAGGAAGTCCCGCGGTTCATGGCGGCAAGGACGCTGTCGTCAATGTGCTGCACGGGCAGATCGAGATAGCGGCAGATTTTTTCATGGCGTGCCATGGTTTCGACAATGCCGGGACTGATGTGTGCCGGGTGTGTGTAAAGAAGCCTTATCCAACGAAGGCTGGATATGGAGGCAAGCGCACCGAGAAGCTCCTGCAGGTCCGGGCGCGTTTTCAGGTCGCGGCCGTAGGCGGCCGTGTCCTGCCCGATGAGGATGATTTCCCTGATACCGCGTGCAACAAGGTTTTCCGCCTCCCGCAGAATGTCGTCCGGCCTGCGGCTGCGCGCACGACCGCGCACCGACGGAATCACGCAGTAGCTGCAGGCGTTGGAGCAACCTTCCGAAATTTTCAGGCAGGCGGTGACGCTGTGGGTGGGAAGCAGCCTTTCGTGGTCGGCGCTCATCAGGAAATCCGGTCTGGTGATTACGGCCGTGCGCCTGCTGCGGCGCAGATGACGGACGATATTTCCGACTTCTCCTGTGCCGATGACCAGGTCGGCCTCCGGAATCTCGGCCAGCAGTTCATTTCCGTAGCGCTGAGCCAGGCAGCCGGCCACAATCAGCCGCTGGTTGCGCAAGTTTTTCTTTTTCGCTTCCGCCAGCGTCAGGATGACTTCGAGCGATTCCTCCGTGGCGGGTCGGATGAAGCCGCAGGTGTTGACGATCACGGTATCTGCGTCATCCGGCTCGTCCGTAATGGTCATGCCGGATAAACGGGCCAGGCCGCCCATCACTTCCGAATCGATCAGATTCTTGGGGCAGCCCAGAGAAATGATATGGAGTTTTCCTGAAAGTTTTTTCACTGCGGGAGTTTCCGGATGAGAACCTTGCGGGGTTTCGCGCCGTCGGACGGGCCGACAATGCCTTCGCGCTCCATCTGTTCGATCATGCGCGCGGCGCGATTATAGCCGATCTTCATGTAGCGCTGGACCAGGGAGATTGACGCCTGGCCGAGTTCGGCGACCAGTGCCACCGCCTCATCGTATTTTTCGTCATAGCCGTCATCCTCCTGGCGGGTCTGGACGGATTCAAATTCGAATTTATCGATCGAAGCGTCGTAGGTCGGCTGCCCCTGCATTTTTATAAAATCCACGATGCGTGATATTTCCGCATCCGACAGATAAGCGCCGTGGATACGGGTGAGCCTCGATGTGCCGGGTGGGATGAAAAGCATATCGCCCGCGCCCAGCAGCAGCTCCGCGCCCGGCTGGTCGATAATCGTGCGCGAATCTACTTTGGAGGAAACCTTAAACGAGATACGCGTGGGAAAATTGGCCTTGATCAGTCCCGTGATGACGTCCACGGATGGTCTTTGCGTGGCCAGAATCAGGTGGATGCCGGCTGCACGCGCCATCTGCGCCAGACGGGTGAGAGACTCTTCCACATCGCGTGAAGCAACCATCATCAGGTCGGCCAGCTCGTCGATCACCACTACTATATAAGGAATATGCACGTGGTGTATCTGTGCTTCGTTTGCGACCGGATCGGTCGCTGCGTCAACTTCCGGCCGCTCCTGAAGTTTGCGCCCCCCGGTCCCGGCCCCGGCGACGGTTTTGCCCCGGGCGCCGGTGATGACCATCTCATTGTAGGCGTCGATGCTTTTGACGCCAAGCATGCTGATGACTTTATAGCGGCGCTCCATTTCTTCGACCGTCCAGCGCAGGACCTGTGAAGCCTTTTTCGGGTCCATGACCACCGGATGCATCAGATGCGGGATGCCTTCATAAGAGGACAGCTCCAGGCGTTTGGGGTCGATCATCAGAAACTTGACTTCGTCGGGATTGGACTTGAAAAGAATGCTGCAGATCATCGCGTTGAGCGCCACGCTCTTTCCCGAGCCGGTGGTCCCCGCAATCAGCAGATGCGGCATGCGCGCCAGGTCTGTAATCACGGGCGCTCCGACAAAATCCGCGCCCAGAGCGATCGGCAGGCGCAGGGTGGATTTGGTAAAAAAGTCATGATGGAGAACTTCCTTGAGGAAAACCGGTTCTCTTTTCAAGTTGGGAATTTCGATGCCGATCACGGATTTACCGGGTATCGGTGCCAGAATGCGGATGCTCGGCGCCATGAGTGCCAGCGCCAGGTCGTCGCTGAGGGTTGTGATCCGGTTTATCTTCACGCCGGGAGCCGGCTCTAGCTCATACATGGTAATTACCGGGCCGGGCATGACTTCCACCACACGCGCCTCCACACCGAAATCGGCGAGCTTTTTTTCTAAAATGCGCGAATTGGTGATCAAGTGATCACGCTTGACTCGTCCGTCCTTCTGGGGCGGCTCATCGAGCAGCGTGAAGGGGGGGAGCTGAAACTTGCCGTCCGTTTTTAGTTTTGAAAAATCAAAATGTGTCTGCTCGATTTTCCGTGGTTTCGACTTTTTCGACGCTGTGTCCGCCGTTTGTGCCGCTGCCGGGGCGGTTTTTATTTTCAACCGGGGGAAAAAACCCGCCTGGAAAGCAATGATCTTGTCTTTGATATTTTTTAAAAGTGTGCGACCGTGGCGTGAAAAAGTTTCGCTTACCGTGACGAGCGAGAATTCGATGATGAAAAAAAGTGAAACAATGATGATGAGAATCAAAATGATGTAGGTTCCCGCCGGATTGAAATAGCGCATCAGCAATCCGACGATACCGCTGCCGACAAGCCCGCCCGCCTTGAGCTTTTCTCCGTGAAAAGTAACGCCGTTGCGGATGAGCGCACTGAAAAGCCCGGCCAGTGATAATGTGAAAAAGAAAAAACCGCAAAGGCGTGATTTGTCCAGAGCAAAAGAGGGACTTAAAAAATATTTAAACGTGCAGGCCAGAAGCGCCAAGGGAAAAAGAAACGAGGCGAAACCCAGCAGGCGGATGAGTGAGTCCGCCGTGTAGGAACCTGCCTTGCCGGTCCAGTTATGGGTCGCCGGCCCGTCCGGTGGCACTGTATGCGTGAAAGAGGGATCCTGCGGAAAATAGGAAAAAAGACACAAAAGCAGAAAAACAGCGACGGCAAGAAAAACGACGCCTTTAATTTCCCTTGTCCTAGGATTCCGAATTTTAGCTGCTTCATTCATTGGTCGGTCGTTTTCATTTCCGGCAGGGTTTCTTTTATGTCCGGTGTGCCTGCTTCAAGATAAGCGTTGTAGTTTTCGATGATCACTTCCCGGACTTTATCGATCAGCTCACGGCGGCTTTCCACTGTGTAGTTTTTTGTCAGGACAGGCTTGTCTATTACCATTTTAATTTTCCCCGGCCTTATCTTCAACGAGCGCTTCGGCATGATTTCGCCGCTGCCGATGATGCTGACCGGTACAATCGGCACGCCGGAGTGAATGGCAAGATAAAACGTGCCCTGCTTGAACGGCTTTATTTCACCATTACGGCTTCTGGTGCCTTCCGGAAAGGTCATCACCGACTTCCCTTCGCGGATGCGCAAAGCCGCCGTCTCCAGGCTTTCCATGGCTTTTTTATGATCCTGCCGGTCTATTTCAATATAGCCCGCGCCTCTCATGGCCCGGCCGAAAACCGGAATCGCGAACAGTTCTTTTTTGGCGAGCCACCTGAACTGCCCCGGAATATGAGCCAGGGCGATCAGTATGTCAAAATCACTTTGATGATTGGCCATAAAGATCTGTGGTCTGCCGGGCAGGACATTGTCGTCGCCGATCACCTCAACTTTCGTGCTGCTGAGCATGAGCATGAGTTTGCCCCAGATGTTGGCTACCCTGTGGACATTGTTTTCCGCATTTTTAAAAAATGAAAAGACGATGGCCCAGAATGCGAAAAATGCGGTCATGGCTACGCCCAGGGTAACTAAAAGTGCGGAACGGATCATTATGTGTTTTTTCCTTGCCCGGAATTACTGCAGTTTAGTGATTTTTTACTTGATAACGGTATTGAAGTCAACAGTGATTTCCTGCTGTTTTCCATCGTTTTTGTGTTTTCAGGAGCTATCCCGGGGCCGTCTTTCGTTGACCGTCGGTCATGGTGAATCCCGCCATGGTTATGCGTTCGGCGTGGACAGCAAGATTTGCAAAAAAAATCAAAAACAGCTTTTTCTCCTTGACAAAAGATGAGGGCTAATTTAAGAACCCTGCCAACATTGATGATCTTAAGCTTGCCGAAAATGATTTATTGTCTGCTGTTTTCCATGGTTGCAGACCGGGATAATGGCGTGTCATCGAGGAGATGGAGTATAAATGGAACTATTTTTACAGCAAGTGTTTAACGGTGTCATGTTAGGGAGTACCTACGCCATTGTCGCTTTGGGGCTGACGCTCGTTTTCGGCATTTTACATGTGCCGAACTTCGCGCACGGTCACATGTATATGCTGGGTGCTTATGTCTGCTTCTTTCTGATTACAATTTTCGGCTTTGCCTACTGGCCGGCCGTGGCTCTGGCCGCGATTCTGCTGGCGGTGGCGGGCGTTGTGCTGGAGGTGCTGGTATTCAAACCTCTGCGCAACGATCCGGGCTTCAACCCGCTGATCGCCGCCCTCGGCGCACTGATCATTCTTGAAAATGCGGTTGTCGTTTTGTGGGGCCCCGAAGGCCACCGGATCCCGAATCCCTATCCCGGGATTATTGATGTCTTCGGCATCACCATGTCTGTCCAGCGCCTGCTGGTCATCGGCATGGCCGCGGTCATGATCATTCTGCTTCAGCTCTTCATTAAGAAAACAACGCTGGGAAGCACAATCGAGGCTGTCGCCCAGAACAAGGAAGGAGCTACACTGGTCGGTATCAACGTCAATTTTGTCTCCGCCATGACTTTTGCCATTTCGACGGCACTGGCCGCGGTTGCCGCCTGTCTGGTTGCCCCTATCTTTATGATTTCGCCGAGCATGGGGGCACTGGTCGGCATGAAAGCTTTTGTCATCGTTATCCTCGGTGGACTGGGCAGCATTCCCGGCGCCATTGCCGGCGGCATGATCTTGGGGCTGATTGAAGCTTTAGGAGGAGGATATTTTTCCGCAGCATATAAAGATGTGTTCGGATTCGGCGCCCTGGTGCTGATACTGGCGATAAGGCCGACCGGTCTGTTTGGGAAGGAGATTAAGGGCAGATGATGAAGTGGTTGAAAGGAAATTGGTTTTACCTGTTGGTTCTGATTGTAGCCCTGCTGGCTCCTCTCATCATCACAAACCGTTACTACAGTCAGGTTATCACGATGAGCCTGCTGTTTGCCATCGCGGCTTTGAGCCTGAACCTTATCTTAGGCTATACCGGGCAGCTTACGCTGGCTCATGGCGGGTTTTTCGCTCTGGGAGCCTACAGTGTAGCTATAATGACTTATACACTGGGCTGGAATTTCTGGCTGGCTCTTCCCCTTGGCGCCAGTTTTGCCGCCTTCATCGGTTTTCTGGTGGGCATGCCGACGCTCAGGGCGCGTGGGTCGTATTTCGCCATTGCCACGCTGTGCCTGGGAGAAATCATATATCTCATCGCCGGAAACTGGATAGAAGTGACCGGCGGACACAACGGTATCGTAGGCATTCCGCCACCCAGTCCGATTCCCATCCCGGGACTCGGCACGCTCAGTTTTGAGTCCCAAGCCTCACAGTACTACATGGTTTTATTTTTCCTCCTGTTGACGCTGTTTGTGATGTACCGGATCCGCGAGTCTATGCGTGGGCGGACATTCATGGCTGTTTTGTGCAACGAGGACCTGGCCGAATCCGTAGGCATCAACACATTCCGCACCAAGCTGTTGTCATTTGTGGTGGCCAATTTTTTCGCGGGCCTTGCCGGCGGTATTTATGCCAGTCTGCTCGGTAGTATATCGCCTAGCGTCGCCACCGTCGGACTTACTTTCAACTTCCTGATGTATGTCCTGCTCGGCGGCGTCGGAACGCTGGCCGGGCCGATTATCGGCGCTTTCTTCCTGCCGATTCTTCTCGAATATATGCAGTTTTTACAGGATTACCAAATGATCCTGTTCGGCGTATTGCTGATCATCGTTATTATTTACTTCTCGACCGGTTTCATGGGGCTGTATAAGAAAATCACTGAAAAGATAAAGAAATCAAAGGTGGGGGCGCAAAGTGCTGCTAAAAGGTGAAAATCTTGTTAAAAGTTTCGGCGGCACTGTCGCTGTTAACGATGTTAGCTTTGAAGTCAAAGAGGGCGAGATTCTCTCCATCATCGGCCCTAACGGAGCCGGGAAATCAGTCCTTTTCAGTCTGATCAGTGGTATGCACAAGCCGACCTCCGGCAGCGTCAAATTCATGGGTGAAGAGATGGCCGGCTTGAGCACGAGTAAAATATCCCGCAAAGGCATCGCGAGAACCTTTCAGCTCACTTCCTTGTTCGACCGGCTGCCCGTGGCGCTGAATCTGGCGCTCGGCTACTACAAATGCACATCCACCGGATTCTGGGGCGGCCTGTTCCATACGCCTCAGTGGAAGCGCGATAAAAAAAAGGTGGAAGAAAAGGTTATCGAGATACTCGGCTTTCTCGATCTGGGCGCCAAGGCGTTCGATCCCGCCTCCACTTTGTCTCAAGGTGAGCAGAAACTGCTGGCCATCGGAATCGCGCTCATCAGCGACCCGAAACTCATGCTTTTTGACGAGCCTACCGGCGGGTTGATTCAGGAAGATACGGCGATGATCACGGACATGATCCGCAAGATCAATCAAAGGGGCATCACGGTTTGTCTGATCGAGCATAAAATGCGTATGATCATGGATCTGGCGGACAGAATTGTTGTTTTAAACTACGGGAAAAAAATTGCCGAAGGAAAGCCGGCGGATGTCGCCGCCGACCCGCAGGTGATCGAAGCCTATTTAGGAAGAAAAAAGGATGCTTAAACTAACGAACGTGACCACGATGATTGGCGAGCATCAGGTTATTCATGATGTTTCGCTGCATGTTGCCCAGGGAGACTTTGTCGCGCTGCTCGGCGGCAACGGCGCCGGGAAAACCAGCCTGTTTCGCACGATTGTCGGTGTGCTCAAACCGGTTAAAGGGACGGTGGAGTTCAAAGGTGAAGAAATCAGCCATCTGCCTGCACACAAAATCGTCGGGAAGGGCATCGCGCTTTGCCCCGAAGGGCGGCAGCTTTTTCCGGCTCTGTCCGTGCATAAAAATCTGATGCTGGGCGCTTTCCACCGCAAGGACAAAAAAGGCGTTGAAGAAACGCTTGAGCAGGTTTATGAGATGTTCCCGAGGCTGAAGGAGAGGTACAAACAAATGGCCGGCACCTTCAGCGGCGGTGAGCAGCAGATGCTGGCCGTCGGCCGGGCGATTATGTCCAAGCCGGAACTGCTGCTTCTGGACGAACCTTCCATGGGCCTGGCCCCTCTGGTCGTGGAAGGCATTGCCGAAGCGATTACAAAACTTAATAAAATGGGTATTACCATTTTCTTGTCTGAACAAAATGCGCAGATCGCTTTGATGATCACACGGCACGGCTATGTTCTGGAAAACGGTCATCTGGTTCTCGAAGGTCTCAGTAAAGACCTTATCACGAATGAAAAAGTCAAGAAGGCTTATCTGGGGACATGAAATAAATCAGACAGTTCAAAAAACTTAAAAGTTTGTGTAAAAAGCCCTTTCCGGTCAGGAAAGGGCTTTTTTAAATGGATTTGCTCGGGCGCCTTGTTTATTTAAAATCACCCGGACGAATTATTTGCGTTGTTGGTGATTTTTGTACTGGACGGAAAGGCCGGTTCAATGTCAGGATGCGGTATGTGAACACTACAGGGATCATTTAATGCCGTCTGCCTGAAAAAAATTACAAAATAAAGGGGTTTTGATTATGAAACATTCCGCTTCAGTCGCGTTTTTAGCCTTTCTGGCCGTTTTGTTGACTGCCCACCAGGCACAGGCGGAAAGTTCTGTCTGGGTGGTAAAAGGGCCGAAGGCCAATGTTTACCTAGCGGGAGCTTGCCATGTTTTACGCGCCTCAGACCATCCACTTCCATCTGTCTTTGAAAAAGCATACGCCGGATCCGACCGGGTTTTTTTTGAAGCGCCTCCCGCTGACCTGGAAACACAACACTACGCGCAAAAACTGATGGCTGTTGCCGCCTACACGGATGGGACAACCCTCAGGCAGCATCTGAAGCCGGAGGTTTATGCCAGAGCAGAAAAATTCTGCAGGGAACGCGGCTATCCGTTTGAACAGTATCAGATGTTCAGGCCCTGGATGCTTTCCATGATGCTGACCATGCAAGAGCTGGCGCGCATCGGTGTGGAAGCGGATTTTGGTGTGGACCGGTTTTTTTATCAGCGGGCGTTCAAAGACGGCAAGCCCACCGGCGGACTGGAGTCGGCCGATGACCAGCTCGCTTTTCTGAGCATGCTCGACGAAGGCATGGGCAATGAACAGGTCAGTGAAACGGTGGACGACCTGTCTGAGTTGAAAAGTAAAGTGACGGATATTCTGAAGGCCTGGCGCACAGGTGATGAAAAAGGAATCGAGGCCTTCAACCTGCGTGAACTGAAAAATTACCCCGGGCTCTATTCAGCGTTGATTGTTGAACGCAACGGAAAATGGGTGAAAAAGATTGAAGACATGGCAAACGGGAATATCAGTACAATGGTTATTGTCGGCGTGGCGCACCTGGCGGGCGACTCAAGTGTGATCGACCTTTTACGCAAGCGCGGGTATGAAGTCAATAAAGTCAGGCCCTAATCAGTTGCCTTATATATCAGGTGGCGCTTTCTTCATCCTTGCTTTTTCCGGCCACCCAAGTCCCTTTGCTGTCGCCTGATACTGGTGCGCTTTTTCATTGATACAGCCCAAGTATCCGGGCGAACTGCTTAAAAATTTTATTTTATTATTACGTTGACACGGCAGGCATGCTTCCCTATACTTTTTTCGATTAATTTCTGGAAGACTACCATGGATGTCAACGTCAAAACCGAAGATCACCTCCTGCTTATCGAAATCAACCGGCCGGAAAAACTGAACGCCCTGACCCGCGAGATGTATTCTTGTCTTGCCCGGGCTTATTATCAGCTCGATTCCGACCATGAGCTGCGTGCGGGTGTCATTTATGCCGCGGGTCCTCACTTCACGGCGGGCCTTGATCTGACTGACTGGTCGGACAGGTTTGCCCGCGGAGAGGGGTTTCCCCTTGCCGCTGAAAACGAAATAGACCCTTTTTATATGATGAGTGAGGCTCGCTGCCGCAAGCCGGTTATCATGGCGGTGCAGGGATACTGTTACACCTGGGGCTTTGAGTTGATGCTCAACACGGACATACGCGTAGCCGCCGCCGACACGCGCTTTGCCATGCTCGAAGTGAAGCGCGGTTTTTTCCCGGCCGCCGGGGCCACGCTGCGGCTGCCGCTGGAAATCGGCTGGTCCAATGCCATGCGCTACATGCTCACCGGCGATGCCATAAGCGCGACGGAGGCCTGCCGCTTCGGGTTGGTTCAGCAGGTAACCGAAACGGGCAGGCAGCTCGAAGCAGCACTGGCAATTGCCCGTAAAGTGGCGGCGGCCGCGCCGCTGGGGGTGCAAGAGGCGCTGGCCTCAAGCCGTAAGGCGCTCAAGGACGGAGAACAGGCGGCCACGAAGGTCATGTACCGTAAGATGGCCGAAGTGATGAAAAGTGAAGATATGAAGGAAGGTCTCAGCTCTTTTCTCGAGAGACGCACCGCGGTATTTAAGGGGAAATAACGCGTGCGGCGACTCGGCCGGGAAGGGGCGGACAGGATATGAATATTTGACGGCGGCAAATGAACTGCCTCCATCAATGCCCGGCAGGGGGCAGGCACACGGAGGGCAAAGCGGATGTGTGCGGCGGTGGGAGAGTTTCATTTTGTGCTTTTCATGAGAAACCACAGGAGGTACCCGAAATGAATTTTGCGCTTACAGAAGAACAATTGATGGTCAGAGACATGGTCCGTAAATTCGCCGAGACGGAAATCAAGCCTGTCGCGGCCGAGTTGGACCAGACGCACCGCCACCCGGAGGAAATATGTCGGAAGCTCGGTGAAATGGGTATCATGGGCGTTTCCGTACCCACGGAATATGGGGGTGCGGGTATGGACAACGTAACCTATGTGCTGGCGATGATCGAAATATCGAAGGCCTGCGCCAGCTGCGGCGTTATTGTGTCGGTTAACAACACGCTGTATGGACATCCGGTCAAGACATTCGGAACACACGAGCAGAAGCTGGAGTTCCTCAAGCCGGTTGCCGGAGGCGAAGTGGAGGGGTGCTATGCTCTCACCGAAGCGGGAGCAGGCTCCGACGCGGCGGCACTGCGCTGCAAGGCAGAGCTCAAAGGTGACAAATACATCGTCAACGGCACGAAGGTTTTCATCACCAACGGCCCGGTTGCCCGCTACTGTGTTCTGGCGGCGACCACCGATTTATCGTTGGGGTACAAGGGGGTTATCAACCTGATTGTCGATTTAAAGGAAACCCCGGGCTTCAAAGTGGGCAAAATCGAGGAAAAGCTGGGCATACTGGCGTCCGGCACGTCGGAGCTGGTTTTTGAGGATGCGGAAGTACCGGCGGCAAACCTTCTGGGAAAACCCGGGCAAGGTTTCCAGCAGATGATGGCGGGGCTCAATGCGGGCCGCATCGGCATCGGCGCCCAGGCTTGCGGCATCGGCCGCGCCTGCCTGGAAGATGCGCTCAACTACTCCAAGGAGCGCGTCCAGTTCGGCAAGCCGATCGCGTCCAACCAGATCATACAGTTCAAGCTGGCTGATATGGCCACGCAGCTTGACGCGTCGGAGCTTTTGCTTTTACGCGCCGCCTGGATGGAAGATCAGGGCATGGATTTCGAAATGGAATCCGCCATGTCGAAATATTATTCATCTGATGTGGCCATGAACGCGGCCATCGAGTGCGTACAGATCTTCGGCGGCTACGGCTATGTGAAAGAGTATCCGGCGGAGCGCCACATGCGCGACGCGAAAATCTGCCAGATCTACGAAGGAACCAACGAAATCCAGCGGGTTGTCGTGGCCAGAAAGCTCCTGGGGCACAGATAAAAGACGAGAGGCTAAAGGCTTAAGCTCGCAGAGCGAACGGCGCGGTTGATGACGGACAATAATAAACAGGCCCGTCCCCCGTGGGGGGGGGCGGGCCTGTGGCAATAAGATAATCAGGGCGTTTATTTTTTGCCGAGGATGGCGTCCTTGGCCGCTTTCGCCACTCTGAATTTCACGACTTTCTTGGCGGGTATTTTGATCGTTTCGCCGGTGGCGGGGTTTCTGCCCATGCGGGCTTTACGCTGCACCAGCACGAGTTTGCCGAGGCCGGGCAGTGTAAACGAGTTTTTTGCTTCCTTGTAGGCGATGCTGGCTAGAAAATCCAGAATTTCCGCCGCCGCTTTTTTGGTAAGGCCGGCTTTCGTTGCGATTTTTTCCACCAACTGCGCCTTTGTCATTGCTTTTGCCATATGATTACCTCCCTTGTTAAATGGTTTTGCGCTACTGTAGGCGAAACGCGAACAACTTGCAAGAGATGATTATAGAAAAATGAAAATTTTTATCCCCGTAAATCCGATCTGTCCGGACGGCAAAAACCGCGGCCGATGACTGCCGTTTTTCTTGTCGCGGCTGTTTAAAGCACCCGTCGGTCGATGATACGGCTGGCTTTCCCCTCCGAGCGCTCGATGGTTCTGGGCTCGACCAGTTTGATGACAGCGGTGATTCCCAGATAGTCTTTCATATCTTTTTTAAGCTGACGCTCGATATTCTGCAAAACCTTGATTTCATCTGCGCCGCTGAAGAGCATTTCCGACAATTCCACCTGAATTTCCAGAGTGTCGAGTGTGCCTTCGCGGTCCACGATGAGTCGGTAATGGGGTTCAAGACCTTCCACTCCGACGAGCACTGCTTCGATCTGTGAAGGGAAAACATTGACGCCGCGGATGATCAGCATATCGTCGCTTCTGCCCATGACGCGTCCCATCCGGATATGCGTGCGTCCGCAGCGGCACGGCTGTGGTATCAGACGCGTAATGTCGCGCGTCCGGAAACGGACCAGCGGAAACGCCTCTTTTGTGAGGGTGGTAAAAACCAGTTCCCCTTCCTCGCCTGGGGGGAGAACTTCGCCCGTTTCCGGATCGATCGTTTCCGCCAGAAAATGGTCCTCAAAAATGTGCATGCCGTCACGCGCCTCGGCGCACTCCATGGCCACGCCCGGTCCCATTATTTCAGAAAGGCCGTAGATATTGAAAGCGGTCAGTCCCATCGCTTTTTCAATTTCGGCACGCATGTTCTCGCTCCAGGGTTCCGCCCCGAAGATGCCGGCGCGCACAGACAGCGAGTGCAGGTCCACATCCATGGCGCGGGCCTGTTCGGCAAGGTTGAGCGCATAAGAAGGAGTACAGCAGATGGCGGTCGGCCGGAAGTCCTGTAAAATAGTGATCTGGCGCCTGGTATTGCCGCCGGACATGGGGATGACGCTCGCGCCGATTTTTTCCGCCCCGTAGTGAGCGCCCAGACCTCCCGTGAACAGGCCGTATCCGTATGCATTATGAATGACGTCGTTTTTTGTGAGTCCCGCAGCCGTATAGCAGCGGGCCATCAGCTCAGACCAGATGGCGATGTCATGTTGCGTGTAGCCGACCACGGTGGAAGCCCCCGTGGTGCCTGAAGAGGCGTGCAGCCTCACGACACTGCTCATTGGTGCGGCAAACAGACCGAAAGGATAGTTGTCGCGCAGATCCTGTTTTGTCGTGAAGGGGAAATGTTTCAGATCGTCAAGCGTCTTGATGCTCGCGGGCGTAACGCCCGCCTTGTCGAATGATTTTTTGTAAAATCCTACATTATGATACAGCCGCTCTGTCACCTGTTTGAGCCTTTTAAGCTGCAGGGCTTCGAGGGCCTCGCGTGGCAGTGTTTCAAATTCTTCATTGTAAATCATGCGACCGGACTCCCGGAATTGTATTTTCCGGCCTGCTATAGCATAAACTCATACCGAATCCAAATGAAAGCTGGCGGGAGCGCCGCAATTGAAAACATCCGTCTGCGATGCGTCAAGGAGCTTGCCTCGTTTCACGCCGGTACGGATCAGAACAGGCGAAGCGCAGTATTGCGTCCGGGGCTGATGACGACGGCAGCCCGGCGCGTCGCTACAATTCCTCTTCACGAACGATCTGTGTTTTTATCAGTGTGATCAGCTCTTGAAAAACAGGGAAAATATCCGTACGGAAACGGCCCGCGACACACACATACATGATGTCGTCGCCGATTTTGAGCTCGCCCTCATTGATCCAAACTCTGATGTCGGCAATGCCTTGCGTAGCGCGCATCCGGCGCACGAGCTCATCCAGCGCGGCCCGGTCGTATGACAGCATCATCCCGCGCACCGGCTTTCCCTCTTTCGATGACGCTCTGACCACGCCGTTGTGCACCAGAAGCATTCCGAGGCGCTCCGGTGGGCAGGTTTTTTTAATTTCGGCAATCCACTGGTCAATCACGGCTGACCTCCGGTTGAATCAGGCCTGCTGCCGGCCTCATCGGCGGTGAGGCCGATTATCTCGTCCAGCCTGCGGGAAATCTGAGCTGACAGATTTTCAATATAATCGGTTTTCATGTCCGGTTCATAGCGGTTGGCGTCCGCATCGCCGTTGTTCCACGTTCCGGCCAACCGCCCGCCGATGGTGAAAGGCACTACAGCGATGGATTTGACGAAGTATTTCCGCTCCGACGGCAGAAGCCTGTAAAAAGGTTTGAGGTCCCGGTTGGCCAGCACCGGCTTTGTGTCTGCAGGCAGGATGGTCCTGATAAAATCCGCTGATACGACGGAAAAGCGATTTTTGAGAATCTCAGAAGCGTTGAATGTATTGATGAGCTTTCCGGCAAATTCATTTTCAATCAGCGTCAGCCAGACGAAGGGGACCGAGAATTCCCGTTCGATGCCGTGAAGCAGATTTTCAAAAAGTCCGCTCACCGTTACGGCTGCCAGGACGCTTTCACTCACTTTGCCGAAGCTTGCGGCAATGATTCGATTGATGCCTTTGAGGTCCTCTTCAGTGTTCATCGCAAAATCCTTTCCCAGGTAGCGTAAATCACGGCATGGTCCGACGGCTTGTCCGCCAGCCGCGTGTCCAGATCTATGGCGCATCCGGTGGAGGAGGCGGCAAGGGCGTGAGTAGCCAGTATGTGGTCGACGCGCCAGCCCAGTTTGCGTTTGACGGAATCGCGGACGCGGTAATCGAAAAATGTATATTGTTCAGGTTTGTCCGGATGATGATACCGGAAAACATCCGTCAGACCCCAGGAAAGTACGCTCTGGTATGCATCCCATACTTGCGGGTTGAAGGATACATGTCCCAGGATCCGTTTGGGATCGTGGACATCGATTTGTTCCGGCGCGACGTTGAAGTCGCCGCACAAAACAAGCGGCTGGTCCGGGTTAAAACGGTTCAGTAAATATTTTTTCAGGCGCGCCAGCCACTCGAGCTTATAGGTGAACTGCGGCCTGGTCACCTCCTGTCCCTGCGGCACATAGACGTTGATAATCACCAGATCGCCAAATTGGGCGATTGCCAGGCGGTCGGTATCGGGTGGTTCGTCAGGCAGGCCGAACGACACGTGTTGCGGTTTTACGCGCGATGCGATCGCCACGCCGTTGTACCGCTTGTCGCCGCGAAAGGACACCAGGTAGCCCAGTTCTGAAAAGACTTCGACAGGGAAGATGCCGTCTTCGACCTTTGTTTCCTGCATGCAGAAGACATCAGGCAGATTGGCTTTCAGCCAGGGCAGCACAATGTGCAGGCGGGAGCGGATGGAATTGACATTGTAGGAAACAATTTTCACTTCCATAATCCTTTCAGGTGATGCGATTCCTCTTATCATGGGCGCCGGTCATCCTCAAGGCCTTTTAAGGCCTGCGCCGGACACAATTTTAAGTCTGAAGAAACAATCATGCCGGCGCCACCGACGAGCGCGGGCTTTCTCAGAGATAAAAGAGTTTCTGCCGGTTCAATCTTTCTTGACACGAATCAGGAAATGCCGCTATACGTTTTGAACAGTTTCGTAAACTCGGGAAGCCGCACCCATGAATATTATCAGTGACGCTGTTTCGGCCATCAAAAGCATCCGCATTCAGGATATCCTGGATATCGCGATCATTGCCGCGATGATCTTCGCCCTGCTGACGTGGTTTAAGACCAGAGCGTCGCGCTTTGTCCTTATTGGTATTTTGCTTTTGGGTGGCGTGTATCTGGTCGCCCGCTTCTTTCAACTGTATCTGACCGTCATCGTTTTACAGGGATTTTTCGCTATTTTGCTTTTCGTCCTCGTGGTGATTTTCCAGGAGGATCTGCGCGGAGTTTTCGAGCGCCTGGCGATGTTCGGCAATCTTCGCAAAACAGTTGCGCCGGTGTCGGTTTTGGACGCGACGGCGGACATGATTGCCGAGGCGGCGGGCAACATGGCCAAAAAGCATGTCGGGGCGCTTATTGTCATTCAGGGTGCAGACCCGCTGGGCAGGCACATAAACGGCGGCACAGCTTTGGACGGGCGACTCAGCACCGCTGTTGTGGAAAGCATCTTCGATCCCCACTCGTCCGGCCATGACGGAGCGGTCGTGATCAAGGACGACCGCATCAGAATGTTCGGGGTGCACCTGCCTTTGTCAACCGGCATCGGCCATTATGAAAACATCGGCCTTCGCCATACGGCGGCACTGGGTCTGACGGAACGCTCCGACGCCCTGTGTGTGGTTGTCTCGGAAGAGAGCGGCACGATTTCAACGGCGGTCGGTGGCTCTCTTTCCGCAGTTTCCGGCCCCTCCGTTCTGAATGAAATTTTAAAAAAATACTATGCCCGCTATCGGACTGAGACGAAGGCCAGGCCGCTTCTGGCGTGGATGCGGGAAAACACAAAAGAAAAAGTCATAGCGGTGGCGCTGGCGTGTGTTTTGTGGGTGGCCGTCGGTTATCAGCGCGACACAGTGCGTCGTGATTTCATTATCCCCATTGAATATAAAAACATCCCGCAGGTCTGGCAGATTGAGGAGCCGCAGGCGACGGAGGTTAAAGTCATTTTACAGGGCGCCGAGCAGGCTTTTCGGCTGCTGCATGAAAAATCGCTCAGACTGTCACTGGATTTGTCGTCCATCTCCGAGAAAAACCGCGAATTCATGCTCACCAGGGAGATGGTCAATGCGCCTTCCAATCTTACGGTCGCCGAAATCAGCCCCGCAAAAGTTCGCGTTCAAGCCTCGAAGCTTGCATGGGAGGCCCTGCCGGTGCGCCTGGTCACGCGCAACCGCCTTGCCGATGACCTGGTTTTGCAGAAAATCGTGCTGGACCCGGCCACAATCCGCGTGCTGGCGGATACACGGATGAAGCCCGGAGAAATTATTCTTGAAACGGAGCCGCTGGACCTGCAAAGCATTTCCGGCTCTGTGACCATAACGCTTAAGCTGGCTGTGGCGCGGGGTGTGACATTTCCCAACGGTGAGCCTCCGCAGGTCCGTGTTAATGTCCGTGTCAAAAAGAAATGAAAGGAAAGCTCTTATGCGTCTGGCGGCAAGAAAAAGATCAAAAAAGGCCGGGCTGGCTCCGGGAACGCTGGTGCACATCGGGAAGGCTTATGCCGAAAAACCGAAAATCACGATTTTCCGCTATGATGAGTCGTCTATCACGGAAAAAGTAGTCAGCTCCGCCTCGGAGCTCAGCGGAGAAAAAGATCAGCCCGGCATCCTCTGGGTCAATGTTGATGGTCTGCAGGATGTGCAGCTGCTGGCGGAAATCGGCGTCTTGTTCGGTCTTCACCCGCTCGTCATGGAAGACATCTTAAATACGGATCAGCGGTCGAAAACGGAGGATTTTACCGATTACATCTATATTGTTTTAAAAAATTTCTATAACCATATCGATGAAAACATTAACTCCGAACAGGTCAGTGTGATTTTCGGCAAAAGATTTGTTCTTTCGTTTACGGAGAGAAAAAGCGAAATATTCGAACCGATCCGGGAAAGGCTGCGTTCAGGCAGAGGCAGGTTGCATAGAGCGGGCGCGGACCTCCTGGCCCACCACATAATAGATAATATTGTCGATCAATATTTTGCGGCACTGGAGGATATGGAAGAGAAAATAGAAAACCTCGAAGATGAACTTATCCGCCAGACGACGCCCTTCGGCCTTAAGTCCGTCCATAATTTAAAAAGAAAACTGATCTTCATACGTAAATCACTGTGGCCACTCAGAGAGGCCGTCAGCGCCCTTCAGCGGTCGGATTCGCCTCTGCTTGAGGAGTCCAATGCTGTTTATTTCAAGGATGTTTTTGATCATATTATCGCGCTTATCGATACGGTGGATACTTTCCGGGACATGCTCTCCGGTATGCTGGACATCTATCTGTCATCCATCAGCATGAGGCAAAACGAAGTCATGAAGGTTTTGACGATCATCGCTACCATTTTCATGCCGCTTACGTTTCTGGCGGGCATTTACGGGATGAATTTCATAAATATGCCGGAACTGGCGTGGCGGTGGGGATATTTCGCCCTGTGGGGGCTGATGCTGGTGGTCGTCGTGGTGATGGTTGTTTTCTTCCGCAAAAAGAGATGGCTTTAATCAAACAGCAAAAAGGTTGCAATCGCTTTAAAAATATGTTCAATCTAGGCCAACATTTTAAAGATCAGGAGGCAGGAAATCATGCAGGTATTCACAGCCAACGATATAGTGGAAGTTGCTGTCCGTATCGAGGAAAACGGGATCACTTTTTACAATTTCGCCGAGAAAATGGCCAAAACGGAGGATGTTAAAAAACTCTTCGCCGATCTCGCCGCGGCTGAGGCGGCGCACAAGCGCATTTTCGAAAAACTTCTGGCGAATATTGAAACCTATACGCCGCCGGAGCGCTATGCCGGAGAATACGCGGAATATCTGCGCAATTACGTGGACAACAACATTATTTTCACCAAAGAGGTCATGGACAAGCAGCTGTCGGCGGTTACCGACACGCCAAGCGCGGTTGAATTTGCCATGCAGCGCGAACTGGACTCCATTTTATACTATCATGAGATTAAAAATCTGGTGCCGCCGGCGCAGCACGAAACCATCGAACAAATAATCGCAGAGGAAAGAAAGCATTACGCCATGCTGCTTGCCGTCAAGAAGCAATACGCTTGATGATTCCGTCATGTCCATCTGTAAAAAAGCCGTTTTAACAAACGGCTTTTTTTGTGATTTGCAGTACGGGGCTGTTTCGTGCCGGGAGGGGGTAAGGATCAAGGAGAGGGTAAGTGGCTGTTCCAAGTCGTGAGATTTTTCTTTTCGCTTCAAAATTACAAAGCGCCTCGACCACATACTATAAACCACGAACCACGATCTATTATCCTTTGCCCTTTACGACCGCCCGTTTCCCTTAATCTGCAAACCATCCTCTTTTCTGATACAGTTGTCGGTTATCCGCAGCCAGTTCCCACATTTCGGCGCGCATTTTTTTTCGAAACTCGTTTTTTATCTTCCCGAGCCCGGAATGAGGTGTAAAAGTTAATTCGCCGAAATAAATTTTCCCGTTAATATTGTACAAGTCAACGCGCACGAAGTCTATGCCCGCTGATAAAAGCCGAGCCACCTCCACCATCTCATGAAAATTCTTCGGCTTGACATATTTTTTCATTTGCTCGTCGGTGAGGTTGCCCTCCCACAAGTTCCAGTCCCGGTCAAAATGGGCAAGACTGCTCATATCGGGAGAGCTGACGGCAATGGCGAAGTTGAAACCGTTTTGTCCGTTGTAACTATAAATGGCATAATCCCACGGCGGCTCTGAGTTGTCGTCCAGCAGCTTTTCGACGATGATTTTCGGCTCGATGAAATCATAGTGCCTTTCTCCGGACGCTGCACTGTACTTGAGTTTTAAGGTTTCATTGAAATAATGCACCGTTTCTGCAATATTGATAAGTTTTATGTCCTTTACGATCCTGTGCCATTTACAGCCGTGGTTGCATTTGATGATGAAAGGGGTCGGCAATGCCGTCAGTATTTCGGGCGTTAGTTCCTCACATACAGACAACAGGGGGACCAGATACTTTTTGCCTGCCCGTTCGGCGACATATTCGCGTACCTTGTACTTATCGGCCAGAAGAGCATAGAATGTATGATTGCCGTAGAGTTTCCGGTATTGTATTTTTTCGGAGCTGCAGTAGGGGGTGACGAGGTTCGGTTTGCAGCCAACGGCTTTTTTATACAGCTTGGCGATGGTACGCTTGCGCCTATGGAAATCGATAATTTTGGCAAACCGGTTCATATGTGGGACTCCGTCTTCATTCAGTCTTCTTATGACGTACCGCCTTAAAGTGCCTTTGCGGTGGCATGACGACAAGTGACCCCAAAACGCCGCAGGCATCGATGCCTAATTTTTCAGGATATATTTTTTGAGTTTATAGCGCAGCATTCTTTCCGACATGCCCAGCATTTCAGCGGCGCGTGTCTGGTTGTCTGCCGCCTTGTCCATGGCTTCGGCAATCAGCCGTTTTTCCAGCTCTTCAAGCGAGTCACGCAGCGTGCCGTGTGATTTTTTTTCTGTTTCTAAGGCGACGGCATCCTCTTTAAAGGGCAGATCATCCACACTTATGTAATCTTCGCGGGCGATGACCACGGCCCTTTCCATGATATTGACCAGCTCCCGGACGTTACCCGGATAATCATATTTCATGAGCATGTCACGGGCTTCTGCAGTAATGCCCTGAATGTTTTTGCCGTTTTCATGGGCAAACTTCTCCATGAAATGGTCAATCATCGCGGGCAGATCCTCTTTTCTTTCCCGCAGCGGAGGCAACGACAGGGCCACCACCTTGAGGCGGTAAAACAAGTCCTCCCGGAAGGTTTCCTCTCTTACCATTGTGTCGAGGTCACGATTGGTGGCGCTGATAATACGAACATCCACGGAGATGGTGACATTGCTGCCGAGACGTGATATCTCACGCTCCTGGAGAAACCTCAGCAGTTTGACCTGAATGGCGGGACTGAGCTCTCCGATTTCATCGAGAAAAAGGGTGCCGCCGTCCGCTTCCTCGAATCGTCCGATCCTGCGCGAGCCTGCGCCCGTGTAGGCTCCTTTTTCGTGGCCGAACAGCTCACTCTCCAGCAGATTTTCTGCAAGAGCCCCGCAGTTGACGACAATAATGGGCTTGTGGGCGCGGGGGCTCAATTGATGGATCAGGCGGGCCAGCACTTCCTTGCCTGTGCCGCTCTCCCCCTGAATGAGGACGGATGCGCGGCTGGCCGCCACCCGGCGGGCCATATTGACCAGCTCAACCATCCGGGCGCTTTTGTAAATGATTTTTTCTGCTGTGACGCCGTGTCTGTCCAACTCCTTTTTCAGAAGCTCGTTTTCCCGGATGAGCCCGCGCCTTTCAGTAATACGCTCCAGCAGCAAAAGCAGCTCATCGAGCTCGACAGGCTTGGTAATGTAATCTATTGCGCCGGCCTTGATGGCTTCCACAGCAGTTTCGATAGTCCCGTAGGCGGTAATAATCACAACATCGATTTCCCGATTGATTTTTTTTACTTCCTGGAGCACTTCCAGCCCGTTCATGCCGGGCATCTTGTAGTCGAGCAAGATCAGATCAAAGTGATTGGCCAGGGTCGTTTTTACTGCAGCCTCTCCATTTTCCGCCTCCATCACCCGATGGCCTTCGGAGACAAGAAAGTCGCGCAACATTTCCCGCTGGGAACGGCCGTCTTCCACAATCAGGATATCAAGTTTCCGCATATTTTATCGTCTCCGTTTATTTTTTCTCGCCGTTTCTTTTCACCGGCAGGATTATTTCAAAAGTTGTTCCCTGTCCGCGACGGCTGATGACGCGCACATCACCTCCATGGCCGCGGATAATTTCCATGGCCAGCGGAATGCCGAGTCCCAGTCCTTTTTCTTTGGTGGTATATTCCGGATTGAAAATTTTTTCGATTTCTTCCTCTGTCATACCACAGCCGGTATCGGAAATACTGATCATAATGTCTTTTTTCCCTTCTTTTTCGGCTTTGATCGTAATTTTGCCTTGTCCGGACATGGACTCCATGGCGTTTTTAATGAAATTTAAAAAAGCCTGCTGAAGTTTATTGATATCCATGGGAATGACTGCGGGGGTGACCAGCCACCTGGTTTCTATCGTTATGCCGCGTGAGGCAGTCTCTTCCTGCATGAGCTGGACAATTTTCTGCAGAACTTCTGTGACGGAAAAATTGCTCAGCTCCAGTCTTCGGCTTTTCGAAAAAGAGAGAAACTCTTCGATGATTCCGTTGAGCCGTCGGATTTCGTCGCGGATGACGCCTGATAGGTTCTGAAATTCGGAAGACTTTGCTTCGTTGTCCGGTACGAAATCTCTTTTTAGTCTTTGCGCCGCCATACTGATGGCGTTTAAAGGGTTGCGAATCTCATGCGCAACCCCGGCTGCAAGCATGCCCAGCGAGGAGAGGCGTTCGGCCTTCTCCAGGCGGCGCTCCATATTGACGATGCCGGCCAGATGGCGGTTCTGGCCGTGGTACAAAAGCCACATGGAAATCAGTGCGATCACGACGACGAGCAACATGAAAAAAGCTATGTTCTGCCGGTTTTCAGCCATGATGGCGTCCATTGAGCTGCGGTCCAGGCCGATGCGGACTAAGCCCACTGGTTTTTCAAAGATAGTCAAGGGCGCCGCCATATCCAGTATTTTCACGCCTTTAGTGTCTAACTTTCTTGTGTTAATTTTTGTTTTACCGGATAAAACAACGCTCTGGTCAAGGTCTTTTTTGTCAAGGCCTTCCGGCAAAGTGCCTGTCATGCTCAACAATTGTCCCTTGCTGTTGAAAATCTGCAGATAAATAATGCCGTGGCCTTCGCCCATTTTGTCAACAGCTTTTTCCACGGCAATTTTCAGTCCCCAGTATAGTACGCCCTGTTTGTCGATATTGATGACAATTACATCGCTGTCGTCATGGCGTTTGAGGGCCAGAAATCCGATACCCCGTTTTTCATTGATTAATTCCAACAGGCCGATGGTGGTTATTTTTTGCCCGGGAGGGATCAGATCAGCCTCATCCTTCTTCAAATCCCGGCTTTGAAACAGTGCATCGCCGGAGCGGTCGAGCACTGCAACATACCAGAGGTGGTTATCGGCGGCTAATTTTTTCAGATAACCATCATCAATGATATTTTGTTTCCGGTAGTCATATGTTTTCGATGCCAGAGCAGTAATTGCCTCGTAAACAAACTTTTTGAAATAATTTTCCTCTTCCTCCTTGGCCGATTTTTTTCCTGCGGCGGGTCTCTTATGCGGGGCATCAATCATTTTGATATTCTCGTCCGTCAGACGCTGCAAGACGCTGATTGTGGAGAGAGCCTGATCTTCCATCAGTCCGACAAGGTTTGCCTCGCTGCGTCTCATGTCGAGAAAACCCATGATCAGAATCAGCGTGACCAAAACTGCCGAAACAATGGCTACTGCCAGCGGTTGCAGCAAGTTTCCCTCACGACCGCGAGAGGTGCCTTTCAGAATAAATTCTTTTTTTCGTAAAAAACTCATAAATCCTCAATTTAAACAGTACTTCAATAGGTGAGG
>LSQX01281395.1_pt2 | contig 51028 bp, 44 predicted proteins | sample 654561 | NCBI WGS metagenome assembly LSQX01 (sample SAMN04489861, study PRJNA283612) | anaerobic digester metagenome | isolation source: 4 biogas reactors fed with cattle manure at either 37C or 55C with and... | place: Denmark: Kongens Lyngby | collected 2014
GGTTTGTCCCGTTGTCTAACGACGTAAATATGCAACAATCCCGAATATCGGGATGGTTGCGGTGCAACAATTCAAAATTGCAACATATAGGAATGATTGCGGATAATCATACAATCTCTAATATAATTAATGCCGCTTCCATTGGGAACAGAGATAATTTATTTTATGAAAAATTCTCCACATCATCTTTGGTGATTTTCTGACCCCCTAAGATGATTAAACGTTCTACTACGTTTCTGAGTTCACGGATATTTCCGGGCCAGGTTCGCTCTTGGAGTGCTTTTATTGCTTTTGTGTCAAAAGTCTTCAATTGAATGCCCTGTTCAAGACAAATTTGCTCGGTAAAATGATCCATCAAGAGAGGAATGTCTTCTTTTCGTTCGTCGAGAGTAGGGACGTGGATGGGAATTACATTCAACCGGTGAAATAAGTCTTCACGGAAGTTTCCTTTTTCAATTTCTTCTTTCAGATTTTTATTCGTAGCCGCAAAAACCCGTACATTCACTTTGATAATTTTGTCGCTCCCAACGCGAGAAACCTCGTTTTCTTGCAAAGCACGAAGCACTTTTGTCTGTGCCGAAAGACTCATATCTCCAATTTCGTCTAAGAAAATTGTTCCTGTATCGGCTTGTTCAAATTTTCCGATTCGCTGCTTATGAGCAGAAGTAAACGAACCTTTTTCGTGCCCAAAGAGTTCGCTTTCAATTAATTCCGAAGGAATAGCTGCACAGTTAACCTCCACAAATGGTGCTTGCGAACGATTGCTGTTTTCATAAAGAAGTCGAGCCACGACCTCTTTTCCGGTTCCGTTGGCGCCGGTTATCAACACGCGAGCATCGGTTGGAGCTACTTTTTCAATCATCTCACGCACCTTTTCAATGGCAGCCGATTTTCCGATCATCTGGTTTTTTGAAGCAACTTTCTTTTTTAGCGTTTTTGTTTCTGTCACTAACGTATTTTTGTCTAAAGCATTTCGAACAGTTACAAGCATCCGGTTCAAGTCAATCGGTTTTTCGATAAAGTCAAACGCGCCTTTTTTAATACACTCCACAGCTGTGCCGATATTACCATGTCCTGAAATCATAACTATAGGAGCTTCTACGTCGCTTTCCTGGAGTTTTTCGAGGAATTCCATCCCATCCATTTCAGGCATTTTAATATCTGAAAAAATAAGGTCAAACTCTTCGTTCAGAGCTGTATCCAAGCCCACACGACCATTTTCTGCCACCACTACTTTATGTTTTTCAAACTCCAAAATATCTTTCATCGTATTTCGGATACTTCGTTCATCGTCTATAACTAATATTTTTGCCATAATAAAAATGTCATTTTATTTTTCGAATATTGCTACGTAGTAAGCAAACATATAATAACCAACCATTTAATTTTACGTTATGCGGGAAAAGCAAAATAGCGACACTTCCTTATTTTACTTTTTATTAAAAATATACGTAATTCGTACTAAAGATCAAACCCGATATCTTTCCTGAAATACCTTCCTTCAAACTGAATCCGTTCCGCGTTTTTATAAGAAACAGCCAAGGCTTCCTCTTTGTTCCTTCCAAAGCTGCTTACCGCGATTACCCGTCCGCCGTTGGTCACTGTTTCTCCGTTTCTCTCTTTTGTGCCTGCATGAAAAACGATACTCTCGCTTACATTTTCTAATCCTGTTATAATTTTCCCTTTCTCATAATCTTCGGGATAGCCACCGGACACAAGCATAACAGTTGTAGCGAAACGGTCATCGAATTCCACAAGTTTTTCATTCAGATTTCCATCAGCTACTCCTTCAAGCAACTCCACCAAGTCTGATTTCAGACGGAGCATAACTACCTCTGTCTCCGGATCTCCCATTCTGGCGTTGTATTCTATTAAATAAGGCTCTCCATCAACTTTTATCAGGCCGAAAAAGATAAATCCTTTATATGTTATGCCTTCTTGTTGAAGTCCATCGATTGTAGGCTTGATAATCCGTTCTTCTACTTTTTGCATAAAGACCTCATCTGCAAAATTGACCGGCGAAACTGCTCCCATTCCTCCTGTGTTCAGCCCCGTGTCACCTTCACCAATCCGCTTGTAATCTTTTGCTTCGGGTAATATTTTGTAGTTTTTTCCATCCGTAATTACAAAAACCGAGCATTCAATTCCCGTTAAAAACTCTTCAATCAAGACTGTATCACCGGCTTTTCCAAATTTCCCGCCAAGCATGCTTTCTAATTCGCTCAAAGCTTGATTCAAATTATCAAGAATCAAAACCCCTTTTCCCGCGGCTAATCCGTCAGCTTTCAGCACGTAAGGCGGTTTCAAGCTTTTCAGAAAATCAGCTCCTTTGTCCATGTTCTCTTTTGAAACGCTTAAATACCTTGCGGTCGGGATGCGGTATTTTACCATAAATTTTTTGGAGAAATCTTTGCTTCCTTCCAACTGCGCGGCAATTTTATTAGGTCCCACTACAGGAATATGTTTCAGCGCATCATCATGCTCGAAGAAGTCAACAATTCCTTTCACAAGCGGATCTTCCGGTCCTACTACCACCATGTCAATCACATTTTCCAAAGCTGCTTTTTTTACAGCTTCAAAATCAGACACATTGATATCCAAATTTGTTCCCACAGCCGAAGTACCGGCATTTCCGGGAGCTATAAAAAGTTTCACTTTTTTCGGACTTTGGGCTATTTTCCACGCCAATGCGTGCTCACGACCTCCCGATCCGATAAGTAAGATAGAAATTCCCCTGTCCCCTGAAGAGGGAGTATTTTGAGTATTATTCATCATTTTCAAAAAAAATAATTGCTATAAAATTCGCATATAAGACAGTTTCAAGCCTTTTTGGAAAGAGCTCAAAACTTTTACTTTACTTCTTTCATTTCTTCTGATAAGAAATGCTCCAATTGTTCCGGTTTCACATTTATCGTTAATTTGCCGGCAATTGCCCACGAAATAAGTCCGGTTTCTTCCGAAATAATAATTGCAATCGCATCGGATTGTTCGGTTACGCCGAGCGCCGACCGATGCCGCAACCCCAATCTTTTCGGGATGGACTGATTGCTTGAAACGGGCAGGATACACGCTGCAGCCCGAAGTCGCCTGTTAGAAATTATCATAGCTCCATCATGAAGCGGACTGTTTTTGAAGAAGATATTTTCTATCAAACGTGATGAAATTTTCGAGTCAATCATTTCGCCTGATTGCGTGTAAAAATCGAGCATGTCATTTCGTGTAATGACGATTAGACCGCCGGTTGCGGACTTTGACATGTTGCGACATGCAAGAACGATTTGGATAATATCGTAGTCGGTTTCGGGCTCTTCCAAAGCTCTATTATTAAAATATCGTTTGAAGAAATTGAGAATTCCCCAATTTCTCCGGGAGCCTATTTTATTAAAGAAACGCTTTATTTCTGTCTGAAAAAGAACAATTAACGCAAATGCGCCGACACTAATCACGCCATCAAAAATTCCTCCGAGCAGTTCCATTTTAAAGACTTGCGACACAAGGAACCAGACTATGACAAAAGTCATCACCCCTACGAAAACATTGGCGGCGCCGGAGCGTTTCAGCAATTTATAAGCGCCGAATAGCAGCATCGCCGTCAATACGATATCAATTATGTCTTTTATGCCGATATTAAATCCCATCATAATTGTTGCTTGTAAAGTGAATACAATTTTATGGTTTCCATTGCCGGTTTTACATCGTGCACACGCAGGATGTTTGCGCCATTTAGCAAGGCAAGCATATTAAGAGCAGTCGTTCCGTTGAGCGCTTCTTCCGGTGTGTTTTCTAAAAATTTGTAAATCATGGACTTGCGAGAAAGCCCCGCTAAAATTGGGAAGCCGATTTCTTTGAGATAGCTCATTTTAGCTAACAGCTCGTAGTTTTGTTCCATAGTCTTTGCAAACCCAAATCCCGGATCAATCACAATATCTTTCACTCCTAAATGAACCAATTGAGTGGTTCTTTGTTCGAAAAAACGGAGAATATCCGACATCAAATTCTCATAATCTGTCATTGATTGCATGGTTTGCGGAGTGCCGCGCATATGCATTAGTATATATGGAACTTGCAAATCAGCTACTGTTTCAAACATGAAATCGTCTAATGTGCCTCCACTCACATCGTTAATAATATTAACTTCGTAGTTTTCGACTGCCCAACGAGCAACTTCCGAGCGGTATGTATCCAAAGAAATGATTGCATGGGGGAAATGCTGTTTTATAGCGTTCAGCGGCTTTTTTAATCGTTCGATTTCGTCCGCCACAGAAATATGATTGGCAGATGGACGTGTGGAATAAGCGCCTACATCGATGATAGACGCGCCTTCAATCAATGCGTTTTCAACCGATTTCAATACATCTTTTACAGAATGCAGCCTGCTTGCGCTATAAAATGAATCCGGTGTGATATTGACAATCGCCATCACAACAGGTGTCGAAATATCGAGTAGTTTTCCGTTTATATTTAGTTGAAATGGTGTAAAATCCATTTGGTCAATGAAATATGTTTGAACTTTTGTCGTTATTAAAATGAATTATCTACAAAAGTAAGAAAATAAACTATTCTAAGGGACTGTTTCGAAAAAAAATAGATGAAAATATACGTTTTTCAAAGAAAGTGAGTTAATTTAAAAGCTTGAAGTCAGAAGACCGAAGTATAGACAGAATAAAGTTTGAATTTTAGTTGTTGAAATCTCTTACCCATTTAATTCAGAAATTTTTATCATTTCTTATAAATGAATTTTGGCTTTTAGCATCTTAAATCTAAATATCTTGTATCTAAAAATCTTGTATCTAAAAGTCTTGTATCCAAATATCTTATATCTAAAAATCTTGTATCTAAAAATCTTATATCTAAAAATCTTATATCTAAAAATCTTGTATCTAAAAGTCTAATATCTAAAAATCTAATATCTAAAAGTCTTGTATCTAAAAATCTAATATCTAAATATCTTGTATCTAAAAATCTTATATCTAAAAGTCTAATATCTAAAAGTCTTATATCTAAAAGTCTAATATCTAAAAGTCTAATATCTAAAAGTCTTATATCTAAAAATCTTGTATCTAAATATCTCTTAAAAAATATGAACAGAAGTAGTGTGATAAAATTAGCAAGTTTTATTTTTCTAATCATTTTTATTGCATCTTGCGCGCCAAGGAGACAAAATAACGATGCTCAGCCACCGCCTCCGAAGGGTTCATCAGTTTCAACAGCTACCGGTTGGACATATCAGAATGAGAATTTCTCCGGTGGAACAGGTTATGCGTCAGCCGGATTTGCTGCACAGGAAAATTACAAACCGCAAATTCCATCCGGAATGGTTGTTGTGGAAGGTGGTACTTTTACAATGGGTGAAAAAACTGATATGATTACTGCCCGGCGGGACAATTTGTCCCGCCGAGTTACGGTTGGTTCTTTTTATATGGATCAGTACGAAGTCAGTAACCTGATGTGGCGCGAGTACACGCACTGGATGGATGTGGTTTTCGGTGAAGTTGCACCAAGATTGGTTAATCAGGCGCAGCCGCACGTAAATAAAGCGAGCGATCCGTTGACTTACAATGAACCTTACTATGACCGTTATTACACGCACCCGGCATTTAATCATTATCCGGTGGTAGGAGTTACGTGGGAGCAGGCAATGGATTATTGCCAATGGCGAACTGACAGATTGAACGAGCTGGTATTGGTAAAAGCAGGAGTTTTAGCTCCACCCGATTTTTCGTATGTTCAGCGTGTAGCTAATTTGGACTCAATTTCACAAAATTTCGTGTTTAATACGGAAAAATATCTACTACAACGCTCATACAACCCGCCAATGGGACCAAAACCGCTTCAAGGCGCTTTTGGAGAGCCTCGAAAAGCGCAAATGGGTGATGGATTGATGTTTCCTAACTTCAGACTGCCCACTGAAGCCGAGTGGGAATTTGCGGCGTATGGGCTAAAAGCAGATAAGAACGGACTTGTTGCTGAAGGCAGGTTGTATCCGTGGACGGGCAATCGACTCAGAGATAAGAGCAAAGGAAAAAATCAGGGACAAATGCAAGCAAATTTTGTCCGTGGGCGCGGCGATATGATGGGAACTGCCGGTGACCTGAACGACAGATTTACCACAACAGCACCGGGTAATGCCTATCCGCCAAATGATTTTGGGCTTTATAACATGGCCGGAAATGTAAATGAGTGGGTGCTTGACGTGTACCGCTCTACATCGCATCAGGAAGTGGCTGATTATAACCCTTACAGAGGAAACCAAGGTTATACCTATTTGGCAGAATCTCAAACCGAAAACGGTGGATATAACTTGAAAGTGGATTCACTCGGAAGGATAGCTCGCGTAGTGTTGCCGGAAGATGATATGCGTAGTTACAGGGATGGTACTAATCAGATAGCAACCGATTTTCAGCTCTATACAGATCCGGAAGGAGTGTCTGCACTAAGAAACAGATCACAATTAGACCCAACCGACGTACTCGCTCCAAAGATTACAAACAAAACACGAGTGTATAAAGGCGGTTCTTGGAAAGACCGCGCCTATTGGATTAATCCGGCTACGCGTCGCTATCTCGACCAAGATAAATCTGCCAACGATATCGGTTTCCGATGCGCCATGACGATGCTCGGAAGTATCGACAACCAACCGGTTACCAAGAAAAAAACATCGAGGAAGAAGTAGTGCTGAGTAAAAAGTAAAAGTTAAAAAGTAAAAAGTAATAGACTTAAATTCAGATAATTAGTATTTCCTAATGCCGACATTTCATACGGTTATATTTTATTTTTTACATTATGGACGTATGGAACACGCCATTAATCATATTCTTGGGTTTAAGACTTTTCTTAAATGGCTGTTTTATGCTTAATTTAACAGTAGTTAAATGGTTTATTAGCTGATTTGTAAAATGGTTAATTGATAGTTTGCATATTCGATTATATGTCTATCCGTAATCTATCCAAAAATCCAAAATTTTAAAATCTGATATAGGGTCAAACCGCTTCAAGCGGTTTGACCCATTGTGGATAAAAAATGCATCAAACGTCTTGAAGCCGTTAGATGCTATGTTTGTCATTGTCGCAAAGTCATTAGAACGGAACGCGGATAATCAATTTCGATTAGTAACACATGAACGAATTAGCAGATTTTTTCCCAAATGCTTGCAGTTTCTAAAAAAAATGATTTACTTTGGTATGACATTGTAAATAATTTGGGAAATGACTACTTCTACCTATTTACATACATATCCTTATTTCATACCGCGTCATCACGATAAGTATGGCAAGGTAGATTGTGTAGTTCTCCCCCCACGTCAACATTTATTCACAATATTTTTTTATTTACGCCGCCGGACAATGCCGCCTCACGCGCCATGCCTTGCGGCGTTTGAGTTTATAAAGCGAGAAGCAGGACGCGGATATTTCTGTTTGAACCACCGATAGGGTGGCTCTAAGCGCCCCCATCGGTAAAACAACAACTTAATTCGCGACAATTCGTCCTAATTCGTGCTAATTCGTAATTTTAAAAATAAATTCTAATCGTATGAAAAAACTAATTGCATTTCTTATCCTCGCGCTGGTTGTACAAGGTACGGCGCACGCGCAACTTGGCGGATTGCTCAACAAAGCCAAAGACGCCGTCAAAAAAGAAGCGACTAAGGTAACTGAGAAAAAAGCCACCGAAACAAAAGAAAAAGTCGAAAGCAAGGCAACCGAAACAGCTACTGCTGTAACTACTTCTACATCCAATGCCAATGCTACCGACATTGACCCCAACTTGGGCTTATCCATGAGCCAATTGCGGGAATCGTACAACAAACTGTCACACGAAGCGTATCTGACCATTTATAGAAACACGCCTTATTGTTTCTACGTAAACAGTTGGAAAGAAACCGCCGAGTACTTTAACATGATGCGCTACCTCATTGTCAATATGATGGTATCGGGCAATGACTCCCCCACTCTTTTATTCAAAAAGTACGGCGATGCCTACGCGTTGCCTGCTGAAATGATTATCAATGCCAATTTTGCGGTGTTCAAAGCATTTCCCAAAGAATCCTATCCCCTATTCTTGGAAGCGCGCACGCTGCTGCGCAACTGGGAAAACGGCAGGATAGCCTCAGATCACGAAAAAATAAACACCTTGGTGATGGAAACATCCGAAGACGGTACGGGATTCGGTTTTCGTTATTCTGAAAATAAAAAATACGGCAGAGGCGTGGACGACCCCTTTATGATAAGCGCTTATACGGGCGAGAAAAAGAGTGAGCGACTGCCTCGTTGGAAAGCCGAAGAAGCCCGTTTGCTAAAACTCTACCGGGAAAATGTGCCGTTTGAAAATGTAAAAAACACATTTATAAACACCTTGACGCAAACGGCACAATACAGCAAAGAGAAAAACTGGCTCTTCGGCGTGTACAACAGCTATCAGCTCGAAGTAGCCGCCGAAGATATGAAAAACCACCCGAAAAAAGTGGAAGACAATGATTACACCCAGGCATTGGCGATGTACGAGAAATTAGCCGCCAACAATTACCCCAAGTGGGAAGCCCATCTTAAGAGTGAATGGATGAAAGAATTAGAAGACATCTACAGCCAAATAGGTGACGGTAAAAGTGAAATCCCGAAAGCAGGCAAAAGCGATCCGAAATTAGAAGCCGAAATGATAGCCATTGCCAAAACCCTCTACGAGGACGGGCGCGTACCGGTAAAAGCCATTATCAAAGGCGCCGACTGGTCGTATGACCGCAATGCCTTCGGACAAATCATCAACCGGTACCACACCGGCTACATCATTTTCAAAATGAAAGACGGCACACACCGCATGGTGGACATCGGCTTTAAGCAAATGTACAACGGCGGAAGCTACGGCAGGCTGCAACTACGCGGCGTCGGCACCTCGAATTTAGAAGTGGATTATTAGAGAGTAGAGATATAGCCCCGAAATAATCGGGAATTTCAACATGCCATGCCTATGTGCTATACCCGGTTTTAGTTTTTAGTGTGTAAGCTGTGCAGAGTGTTAGGTTGACAGACTCCCGATAGCTCGGGAGTCTGTCAACAACTTTCTTTTGTGGCGACTTCACGATAGCTCGGGACTGTCGGCATACTGCCGCGCTGGCAAACTGTGGCTAACAGCCACATGTTGTGTAAGCAGCAAGAGAGTGCCGGTCAATATTTGAAAAAAACCACAAACTTTGAACGCCGCTTTTCCCTTTCAAAAAAATAAATAAATCCGCTTTTCTCTCTTTTTTAAGAGAGAGGCAGGAGAGGGGGCAGGTGGTGAGGTAATTAACGAATTAACTAAATTAACCAATTAATCAAAAATAAACCATGGACATACAAATTCAACAATCTATTGAAACGAGGCGAGGAGCGCTTTATGACTACTACGAGTTACCGTCAAAAGCCAAGCAAACAGCCGAGGAGGTCTTCTTGAAGATGGAGCAATTGGGCAGCGAGTGCAAAGATCAAGCAGACTTCGAAAAACGATTGCTCGATTCACCCATCAATGCGGAATACAATAAACTGTTTGCCGATTTTACGCGCTATGTGAAAAGGCCGGAAGGTACGCCCACTAAAGGTGAATTCATGCGAGATTATGCCTCGTCAACTGCCCGTTCAATGGTAGAACACCGAGCAAAAGTGGGACTGCGGGCAAGGATTTTCAGAATGATGCCCGAATCTATACAAAATTGGATGGTGCGCGGAGCGTACAACATACCCATACTCGGCGACATACTCTCTGCCCGCAATCAGGTAGATATGGCGCGAAGATTTACCGGAGGATTTAAGGATGAAGAAACGAATGACACAAATCCGGAAGAAAAAAACACGAAATTAAAGAAAGATAAATCAGAGAAGAAGTGAAGCAGTAGACAAGTAAACCAAACAGTACAGACAAGACATGCTTTGTCTCACCAATCACCAATTACTAAATTCACCTCCCGATAGCTATCGGGACAACTAATTAACTAATCAACTAACTGCCCCATCAGCGCACGCTTTAAAAAGCTTCCACTTGCGGGGGAGGTTTGGTAGGGGCTAATTAACCACTTTAAAGTTATGAACAAAAAATTTACAATTTTCTTTATTGCCTGTACAGTATGGGCAATAACAAGCGCTGCCAGAGCGCAGACGGAAATTTATCCTATAGGTATAAACGGCTCCGCTGTAACGTCTTGGAACGCTGGCGATCTCACCTCTTGGCTCAACTCAATCCCAGACTCATATGCAACTGGGGATATAAGCTACGACCATGACACCAAAACACTCACATTTAAAAACGCCACATTGACTAATAGTGGTATGCACCCATGCATTTCTTCAAGTTTGGATGGTCTTGTTATAGAGTTAATCGGAAATAATCGCATAGAGCGTACCACTAATGAATCTGCTCTGGCTATAATTTTTAATAGATATCGAAATGGCACCATAAAAGGAGCAAAAGGCTCAAAATTGACAGTAGCGGGTGGATATGGCATTCAACCTGACCAATGTAATCTCACCGTTACAGGCGGATGTGAACTTGTAGTCAGCGCTAATTATTCTGCTATCTCTGGGGATCGATACTATACAAACGTTACTGTATCCGGTGGCAGCACGGTAAAAGCTACAGGTAGAGGAAGAGCCTCATTCGAGATGATAAACTCATTGGTGCTTGAAGACGGCGCCACCATTATACAGCCCGCCGGTGCAGCCTACGATTCCAATCTTAAAGGAGTGGCGCTAAATGGCAAATTGGTAAACTCGGAAGTGATAATTACCACACCACCTCCTACAACTTATGACCTCTATATAGCTGGTACCCAAGTAACCTCCGCTAATAAAGATAAAATTACCGGCACTGGTATTTCCGGCTTGGTTAAGTACAATAACAACACGAAAACACTTACACTTGACGGTGCGAAAATTAACAGCAGCGCTTATTGCATTGAATCAAAAATAGAAGGACTCTCGCTGAATATTATAGGAACGAATCTATTAACGGGAACAGGCGGCTATTCTTGTATTAAACTTAACGCGGCTTCGGCAACCATTGCAGGCTCCTCTAATGCAAAATTGCAAATAAATAGCAAATCCATTGGTGTTTATCAATATAACTGCAATCTGACCATTGCAGGTGGCTGCGAGGTAATTGCGAATAGTGCAAATTATGGAATTTGTGGTCAAAATGGCAATAACGAAGTGCTTACTGTATCTGGAGGAAGTACAATAAAAGCTACCGGTGCGAGTGCAGGCTCCATAAGAGACTTGAAATCATTGGTGCTTGAAGACGGCGCCACCATTGTACAGCCTGCCGGAGCAAATTTCAGCCCTCAAGCAAAAGCGGTAGTAAATGCGAACAACGAGATTATAAAAACAGAAGTAGTGATATCCTCGCAAGCCGGCACGAAGTACAATCTTTGGATTGCAGGTGCACAAGTAACCGCCGCCAATGCCTCCAATATCACCGCCGCTATCAATGATGCTACCGTAGCTTCCGGCTCCATTAGTTACAAGCCCGATACCAAAACCCTCACACTGAAAGGTGCAAAAATAAAAAGCATCCAAGATTGCATTCTTTCCGAAATAGAAGGTCTAATTATAAAGCTGGAAGGAGATAATGTGCTAAACTCAACAGGAAATAATAGCTGTTTACTTCTTGTAGATGTTTCGACAACCATTAGCGGAGGTTCTACAGCTAAACTTCAAGCAACTTCTGCAGATCACGGTTGTATATTTTACCGTGTAGGTAATCTGACCATTACGGGAGGATGTGAGGTAGTCGCCAAAGGCGCTGCTTTTGGTATTTGGGGATTTAGTACCGAAGCGCTTACCATATCCGGTGGCAGCACGGTAAAAGCCACAGGCACAAGTATGGGTTCAATTTTTGGCATGAAATCATTGGTAATTAACAATGGTACTATACTACAGCCTGCGGGAGCGGTATTCGAAGCTACGAAAGGAGTGACGCTAAATGGTAATGTGGTAAAAACAGAAGTGATTATAAAAGGCGGTGGCACAGGCTTAGCGCTCAATACGGCTATAAAAACCGAAATCTACCCCAATCCGGCACGTGAGTTCTTTACTGTTACCTGCGCCGAGCCGATGGAGCTTATAGAGCTAATAGCTCTGTCAGGACAAGTAGCACTCAGTCAAGCCACCTCAGGCACTACAACCCGTATTACAGTCAGCGAACTACCTCGCACGGCATACATAGTGAAAATATATACCCGGGCTGGTTTAGTAACCGAGAAACTGATAACCGTCCCATAAGCCTTTAGGTGCAATCACTTTGAACGTCAGACATTCCTGCCCAACATTCTAATACAAACAAGAATGTTCGTTTCCCTAAAAAAGCGCTTGTTTTTCGACAAGTGCTTTTTTATTTGTCTCAATATTCCTTTTAATGAATTAAAAATTGTAATTTTGTAGTCCAATATTCAATACAAATGAGCTTTTGAGCTCAAAGAAAATATTAACGAGAAGACAAAAGAACAAAGATAGATGACGTACGTCGCTTATGTAACACGTTTTTTATCTCTTATCTTTTATCTTTTATCTAACTAACCTATGCAAAGAACAAAAATTGTTGACGCGCTGAAAAGTACAGCGTTTGGAACCGATGTGAACATTAAAGGTTGGGTGCGTACCCGCCGTGGAAATAAAAACGTGAGTTTTGTCGCGCTGAATGATGGTTCTACTATTCATAACATTCAGATAGTGATTGATTTAAGCAAGTTTGAAGAAGAATACCTGAAACCGATTACTACGGGCGCTTGCATCAGTGTAACGGGTAAATTGGTGGAGTCGCAAGGCAAAGGGCAAAACGTGGAAGTGCAGGCAGAAAACGTCCATATTTACGGCGGCGCCGATCCGGAAACATATCCGTTGCAGAAGAAAGGACATACGCTCGAATTTTTGCGTGAGATCGCGCATCTTCGCCCCCGTACCAACACGTTTGGAGCCGTGTTCCGCATCCGTCACCACATGGCGATTGCCATTCATAAGTTTTTCCACGACCGTGGATTTTTCTATTTCCACACACCGATTATCACCGCTTCCGATGCGGAAGGAGCCGGGCAGATGTTTCAAGTAACTACGCTTGACCTGAATAACGTGCCGAAAACTGAAAACGGTGAAGTGGATTTTTCGGAAGATTTTTTTGGACGTCACGCCAACCTGACCGTTTCCGGACAGCTTGAAGGCGAGCTGGCGGCGATGGCACTCGGCGCGATTTACACGTTCGGACCGACATTCCGCGCCGAAAACTCCAACACACCGCGTCACTTGTCCGAGTTTTGGATGATTGAGCCGGAAGTGGCATTCTACGAAATTGAAGAAAATATGCAGTTGGCGCAGGAATTTATCCAGTACTGCGTGCAGTGGGCATTGGATAACTGCGAAGATGACTTGAAATTTCTGAACGATATGTATGACAAAGAATTGATTGAACGACTGAAGTTTGTGGTCGAAAATGATTTCAAGCGTCTGACTTATACCGAAGGAATTAAAATCTTGGAAGAGGCCGTAGCAAACGGTCATAAATTCGAATACCGTGTAGGTTGGGGAGTGGATCTGCAATCCGAACACGAGCGCTATTTGGTTGAAAAACATTTCAAAAAACCGGTTATCCTGACTGATTACCCGCAGGAAATCAAAGCTTTCTACATGAAGCTCAACGAAGACGGAAAAACCGTGCGTGCCATGGACGTGCTTTTCCCGAAAATCGGCGAAATTATCGGCGGTTCACAGCGTGAAGAAGACTACGAAAAACTAAAAACGCGTGCCGCTTCAATGGGCGTTCCCGTTAAGGATATCTGGTGGTATTTAGATACCCGCCGATTTGGCACCGCGCCTCACTCGGGCTTCGGACTCGGATTTGAGCGGCTGTTGCTTTTCGTTACCGGCATGGCTAATATTCGCGATGTGATACCGTTCCCGCGGACACCGCATAATGCTGAATTTTAAAAGGGCTGCGAATTGACGCGAATTAGGACGAATTACACGAATTACACGAATTTTATTTGCAACCAACGGCTTCAGTCCGTTTGTTGCGTAAAGCTGAGAATTGAAAAGAGGATAAACTTCCGGCAGTCATTTTTGGTATAAAAAAGGGGAAAATCGGATAATTTTCGAATGGATTCGAAAAAAAAACCGGTTTATTTTCGATTTTGTTCGAAAATAATACTAATAAGTGTAAATGTGTTTCGTTGATGGGTAGCAATTTAGATGAATAAAATTATAAATAATGCGAATCAAAGGTTGATAAAAAAATCGAAAAAGCTAATAAGGTTATAATTTGATAGTTGCGATAGTTATTAAGGTTAAAGAGACATACTGAAATAAGGTTTTTTGTGAAATAATTAATAAAAGAAGTGCTTTTGAAAAATAAAGCCTCATTTATCTGACTGAAAATTAACCTTAATAACATTTATTGTCTGAGCTGAATTCACCTTATTGCCTTATTTTCAGTTAGATATAATTTTTTGTTGTTAAGTGTTGAACTCTCGATTCGAATAAATAAATGAACTTTAGCGCCATAAGAAAAGAACTATAAATATCCTTTCAGGAGCGAGCGGTTCGAGCAGAGATGCAATTGTTGTACTTAATAATAACCAAAAAATAACGTGTCAAAATTGAAAAGAAAATAAAAACATGAAGAAGTTAAGAAATCATTAAGGAATCCATTAAGAAAAGAACTAAATGTCTCTTAACTCCTTAACTGTTTCTTAATGTTTTTTAAAAAACTATAACTACCGTAGGTAAGGATCTGTTTTCTATAGCGATTGATTCTTTGTCTTTTCAATTTTACTTTGTAAAAAGATATTTTTTCAAAAAAACTACTTATTCTAAACTCATCAAAGTCCACCGTCATCAGACTTGGATTTAAGAGGCTTATTAATAAACATATGGAAAATATTCAAGTAAAAGAATTGGACAATGTAGTTGTGCTGTTTGCAGGTGATTCCGGAGACGGGATGCAGCTTACAGGAACTTTATTCTCCAATATCTCTGCCGTAATAGGCAATGAAATTTCAACCTTCCCGGATTATCCGTCCGAGATACGAGCTCCACAAGGCACGTTGGGCGGTGTTTCCGGATTTCAGGTTCATATCGGATCAAGCAAAGTTTATACACCCGGCGATGAGGTGGATATTTTTGTGGCAATGAATCCGGCTGCTCTTAAAGTAAATATTAAAAAGGTCAAAAAAGGGGGAGCCATTATTTTTGATGTGGATAGCTTTCAGAAAACTGACTTGACAAAAGCCAATTTTATAACAGACGATCCTTTTACGGAACTCGCTGTTTCTGATACCATCACGCTTATTCCTGCCCAGCTCACCACACTCACTCAGCAAAGCTTAGATGGTTTCGGTCTGGACGGAAAAGATGTATTGCGCAGTAAAAATATGTTCGCTCTCGGATTGGTTTGCTGGCTATTCAATCGGCCGATGGATAAAGCGGAACATTTTATTGAAAATAAATTCAAGAAAAAACCGACCGTTCAGCAAGCCAATATCAAAGTAATGAACGATGGATTCAACTACGGCAACAACCTTCATTTAACTATCCCTACATACACAATTGAACGTTCAGGAGATACAAAACCAGGAAGATATACGAGTATTTCGGGGAACAAGGCGACTTCTTATGGACTGATCGCCGCCGCCGAAAAAGCCGGATTGCCATTGTTTTTGGGAAGCTATCCGATTACTCCCGCTTCTGATATTATGGAGGATTTGGCGCTCCGACGTGATTTGGGAGTGAAAGTGATGCAATGTGAAGATGAAATAGCCGGAATTGCAACCGCTATCGGAGCTTCATTTGCCGGAAACTTGGCCGCGACCAACACTTCAGGTCCCGGATTGGCTTTGAAATCTGAAGCCATTGGTTTAGCCGTGATGGCAGAACTACCTTTGGTGATAATCGATGTGATGCGAGGCGGTCCTTCTACCGGGATGCCTACCAAAACGGAACAAACCGATCTGCTGCAGGCGCTTCACGGAAGAAACGGCGAAAGTCCCGTAGTAGTCATTGCTCCAAGTACACCGGATGATTGTTTTCACTATACTTACATGGCTTCCAAAATCGCATTGGAATATATGACTCCGGTCATCGTGCTTTCTGACGCGTTTATTGGTAATGGAACTTCACTCTGGAGGTTGCCGAAATTAGCCGATCTCCCCGAAATTAAACCAAACTACGTACCCGCAGATTTCGAAAATTACAACGCGACTTCTCGAAATGAAGAGACAAAAGTACGCTATTGGTCGTTCCCCGGCACAGAAGGATTTGAATATCGTAACGGGGGATTGGAGAAAGATTATTATAAAGGAAGTATTTCTACCGATCCGAAAAACCATCAAAAAATGGTTGATACCCGGGCGGCAAAAGTTCAAAATGTGCAACGCGATATCCCTGATTTAGAGATTTTTGGCGATGAAAACGCCGATTTGTTAGTTGTAGGTTGGGGAAGCACCAAAGGGCATTTGATGGGAACTGTTTCGAATATGCTCAAAAAAGGTAAAAAAGTAGCTATGACCCACTTTAACTATATTAATCCGTTGCCAAAAAACACAGCGGAAGTGTTGGGTAAATTTAAGAATATAGTAGTTTGCGAATTAAATTCAGGACAGTTTGCATCACACTTACGTGCGCAAATTCCCGGAGTAAATATTCTGCAATACAACAAAGTGCAAGGACAACCATTTACGGTTACCGAATTAGAAGAACAGTTAAATAAATTTGAAAGTTGAATATGGAAACCACAAAAATAGATTATACACCAAGAGATTTTAAGAGTGATCAGCAGGTACGATGGTGTCCGGGCTGTGGAGATTATGCGCTTGTGAACAGTTTGCAAAAGGTGATGGCCGAATTGGGAGTTTCACCTCATGATACAGCCGTGATTTCCGGTATCGGATGCTCGTCACGACTACCCTATTATATTAGCAGCTATGGCTTTCATACCATTCACGGACGAGGTGCAGCGGTAGCTTCGGGCGTAAAAGTAGCTAATCCGGCTCTTACCGTTTGGCAAATAACCGGTGATGGCGACTGCTTAGCAATTGGCGGAAACCACTTTATACACAGTATCAGACGAAATGTGGATATTAATATCCTGCTATTCAACAACCAAATATACGGATTGACAAAAGGGCAATATTCTCCTACCACACTGAAAGGCCGAATCACGAAATCATCTCCGTATGGAACAATTGAAGAGCCTTTCCGTCCGGCAGAACTCACCTTTGGAGCACGTGGTAATTTCTTCGGGAGATTGCTGGATGTAGATTTGAAAAACGCGCAGCAGGTGATGCTTGCCGCCGCGAAACACAAAGGCGCTTCTGTAATCGAATGCCTAGTGAACTGCGTGATTTTCAATCATGGCGCGCATGATGCACTTGGCGACAAAGCCACTCGACCGGATAAAACGATTTTTCTTGAGCACGGAAAACCGATGATTTTTGGAGTGAATAATGACAAAGGATTGATTCTTGAAAATGGACGATTAAAAGCGGTTAAGATAGGTGAAAACGGAGTTTCTGAAAATGATATTTTAATTCATGATGCTGAAACCCCAAATCCAACTTTGCATTGGGAGTTGGCAATGATGCAAGGTCCGGATATGCCGATAGCATTAGGAATTATCCGTGATGTTCCGGCCGAGACGTACAATGATGCAATGGATGCTCAAATTGCTGCCGTTAAAGCCAAATCAAAAATCAAATGTTTTGATGATTTGGTGGATAGCTTAGAACAGTGGGAGATATAGAGCCCCTCTCTAACTCTCCCCGGAGGGGAGAGAACGAGTTCAAGTCGAATTTTTAAAACGATCTTATGTTGTACGCCCCCAAATCTCCCCAGCGGGGAGGTTTGGTAGGGCTATCACTTCTTTAAAATAATACTCCTTCCTTTCTCCATTCTCCATAGTCAAAATTAACTTTCCGTCCGGTTCCACATTCTCTATTTTTGCAAGGAAATGTTCTTGAGTTTGTGCGTCGATATAGGGATGAAAACCGTCTTTCCGGTAGAGATTTTGGTGGTAATCGTGTTGGATTCTTTCAAAATCCATTTCGCGATAAAGCGTAAGAAGTTTGCTATAAATGTCTGAAAGGATTTTTTCCCGATCCATTTCTTTGCCGGTAATTTGTTTTAATGAAACGGGGTTGGGCGCATTGCTCGTAAAAACTTCTTGATTGACATTCAGTCCGATACCGATAATGCACTTGTCAATTTTATCCCGAAATAGCGAATTCTCAATCAATATACCGCAGATTTTTTTCTCTTTCCAGTATATATCGTTTGACCACTTGATGGTAATATCGTCGGTGTAGCTATCAAGGACTTTTTTTATTGCCAAACAAGTGAGTTGAGAAAGGATGAATTGTTCATTAATTTTAATGTTTTTGGGGTAAAGCAAAATGCTGAAAAGGAGATTTTTTCCGTTTTCGCTTTCCCATGAATTTCCCGGCTGTCCTTTTCCGGCAGTTTGAAAATCGGCGGAAACCAAATACCCTTCGGGAAGCTTTTCCTTTAAGGAAAGCTCTTTGAGGAGGGTGTTGGTGGAGATGGTAGATGGGATGTGGAGCATAATTTATTAGTCACTAAATCTTCGTCAACTGACGGAGTAATTTGGAGTGTTTTTTGATTTTTGTAAAAACTTATCTCTGTTTTTTGGCGACAAGAATGTCGCTATATCCGAAACTTCTTCGGATTAACTACTTCAAGGGTTTTCAACCACTTGAAGAGTTAAAATACAACTTTCCAAATGGTCGGAGACCTTTGAAATAGTTGAGAACATAGAAATAAAAAACCTAAAAAATCCTGCCTCTGTGGGGGATTTAGTATTGGGCTCTTATTAAAAATTCTTCTATCTTTTTCCTTGTTTCTATAGTGCTTGTCGAGTTTGGATTATTCACAATCACCGCGAAAGCAAATCGGTTACCGTTCGTGTTGATGTAACCGGCATAAGCTCTCACACGGCTGATTGTACCACTTTTTGCTTGCACTCTCCCTTCGAGCGAAGTGCCTTTCAAGAAATTACGTATGGTGCCCGATTTACCTGCCACAGGCAGAGAAGCACGGAAGACCGAATTGTTCGATGACTTATCCATATAGCTCAACAAACTTACGAAAAAATTGGCAGAAACCGCGTTTACGGTGGAAAGCCCCGAGCCGTCGTAGAGAAAAAGTTCGTCCACGGGCAAGCCTTTCGATTTCCAAAACGCATTAATCCGTTTCACCGCTTCGGGCGATGATGCCTGTATTCCCGACTGCAACGCCAAATGACGGAACAGATGTTCGGCAAAATGATTGTTGCTGTTCGAATTGATTTCTTGGATAATTTCGGTTAATTTTGGAGATAAATGGGTGTAAATCACGGTTCGTCTACCGGAAACGCCAGCTTCATCGGTAGCAATACCCGTAACTGAAATTCCACTCGATTTTAATTTCCAGGCTAAATCCCTTGCCAAAACTAATCCGGGACGCGGAATGTCGCCCTTAATCTTAAAACTTGGACGATTAGCAGGAATCTCTCCGTAAATGCTACGCTCGTTCACAAATGGCGCACCGTAGAAATAGGCGCTGTCAAAGCGGATGGTGGTGCTTCTCAGGTAGTTTTTGAATGTTAGTTCGGGAATGTTCGGTGTGATTTTCACGATTTCGGGCGTGGTGCCCACCGCACCCGATCTCAGCTCCATTTCAAAGGTGTTGTCTTTGTACGAAATGCCGTAAGCGCCCGCCCCAAAGTAATTTCCCATATCTTCCCAAAGCCATTTCGGATTTATGCCTTCCGTGTCGTACACCGACGCGTTGGCAATGATATTACCGTTGATTTGTTTGATGCCTGCTTTGCGAACGGCTGAAATCCAATCATTTAGAAAATTAATGTTCCCCAATTTCGACGAACCGAGTGTCGGGTCGCCACTTCCGTAGATGATTAAATTGCCTTGTAAAACGCTGTCGGCTGAAATAATTCCCTCAATTTCCAACGTAGTTTTGAACCGATAGTCCGCTCCCAAAACTTCCAAAGCCGTTGCCGTGGTAATTAATTTTACGGTCGAAGCCGGCACGAACGAGTTACTCGCGTTATGGCTGTGTAGCGTTTTCCCGCTCTGTAAATCCTTGACCATAATGCTAATGTTTGCATTGCAGTGTAAGGAGTTGTTGGTTAAAGTGGCGATCGGGGATTGGGCTGAACCGAGCGAACAGACAAGAAAAATTATTGGAAAAGTAACGAGTTTTTTCATAAAGTTCAATAATTGATTTTTTAGTCTGACTTATAGACTTTATTATCCAATATGATATAGAATTTGTCTAAAACTATTCATGGTAATTATATTTTGGAAAACTCTTATAGAGTTTGGCTTTATGTTTTATATTTTCCCCCAGATAAATCTGGGGGTTATTTATGGTTTTGTCCTACGGACATTTTTTCCTGATTTTATAAATTCAAGATGCTTAATAGGAACAAAAACTTGTGCAATTCCGCTTTCTATCCCATCTTTAATTTCTTTTTTTAGTGCTAAAATTTTATTTTTTTTCATTTTTTTTTTAACTAATTGCTGATAAGAAATACGCTGTAAGCGTTTCCATTGCATAACCCCCGGATTTATCCGGGGGATTTGAGCAAGAATATGCCCAAAACTCTGTAAGAGTTTACCAATTATCAAATTAAATATCGTTCATTCCATTCTATTCCATTCTCGGTTAAAAGCTGTTTTAATTCATCAGCAAATGAAACTTTGCGATGGTGTTCTTTTTGATTTTTTATGTAATTGATTATTTTATTTTTGTCTTTTAGATTGTAAGTAATTGCACAATATCCTTCTGCCCATGATTTGAAATGCGGGAAAAGCCCGGAGTTTTTCATCCAAATATTAGAAGCTGTTTTTATCTCCTTGATGTAATCGGATAATGCAATCGTTGGGTGCAAATCTGATAAAATATGAATATGGTCATTAGTCCCATTAATTCTGTATAGAACACAATTTCTTTTATTAATTGTACCCCAAATGTATCTGTAAAGAGCCTCGTGATGCTCTTCTGTTAATGTTTGTTCTCTATTGTAAGTACCGAAAACAATATGATAGAGAATTTGTCTAAAACTATTCATGGTAACTATATTTTGGAAAACTCCTACAGAGTTTGGTTTTATGTTTTGTGTTTTCCCCCAGATAAATCTGGGGGTTATTTTTGGTTTTGTCCTACGGACATTATTGATAGCTATTTCAATTAATCAGCTTCAAAAAACACCCCAAACCTTTTCTCAAAACTATCAGGCAAATTCCCCCAATACGCTTTTGGTTCGCGGCGGACGGGATAGTGCGAGCGTTGACGCTCAAAAGTTTCGGGCGATGATTTTAGTAAATTGCTTTCGGTTAGAATATCGTAAGTTGTTTTGAAAAAATCATTGAAGCTCAAATCCTTGAAATCGCCGTCCAATCCTTTCGGTAATTCGGACGGTTCCCAATCGTTCAATCCGAGCTTGAAAAATCGGCTGATCGAACGCACGCTTTGCTGTGTGGCATTGGCTTTGCCGTCGGCCGAATAGCCGGCTATATGTGGCGTGGCAAGCGCAACCATTCCTAACAGTTCCAAATCGATATTCGGCTCATTTTCCCAACAATCCAGCACCACATCCGACACCAACCCCGCATTTATGGCATTTTTAAGCGCTTGATTGTCCACCACTTCGCCACGAGAAGCATTGATAAGAATGGGTTTCCGTTTCAAAGATTGAAAGAATGCTTCGTCCGCCAAATGATACGTTTTATCAATGCCTTCAAAATGCAGGAACGGGTGAAACGCGATGATATCGGCTTGTACCGCCACATCATTCAGGGAAACGAATTCGGTGTTTCCTTCTGTGCGGGCGCGTGGCGGGTCGTTGATCAACACGTTCATTCCAAACGCTTTGCAAAGTTTCGCCACACGTGAGCCCACATTCCCTACGCCCACAATTCCGATGGTTTTCGAGCGTAAATCGAAACCGTTCTTTTCGGCTAAATAAATCAACGTCGAAGCCATGTATTGCGTTACGGAAAGCGCGTTGCAACCGGGAGCATTCGCCCATTTTATATCATTATTGTCACAATACTTCGTGTCAATATGATCGTAGCCGATGGTAGCAGTAGCGATGAACTTTACTTTAGAACCTGCGAGTAATTTCTCGTTGCACTTGGTGCGAGTGCGGATTATCAGGGCATCGGCATCATGCACTACTTCAGGTGTCATCTCCTTGTAAGTGAGATACTTTACTTCTGCTATATTGTCTAATGCTCCTTGAATATAAGGTATGTTTTTATCGATTATTATTTTCATACGATTAAATATTATTCTTTACATTAAGGTCCTATGGAACACGCCATTAACCATTTTCTTGGGTTTAAGATTTATCTTAAATGGCTGTTTCATACATTTTATGTTTATTTTTCACATTAAGGGTTCCATACGTTTTATGTTTTATTGATGGAAATCCGGACTTTTATCAGCTAATTAAGAAGTGAAAGGACTTTCATTTTGCAAATTTAAGGCAAAATTCTCCATTATTGCCCCTTTTTGACTATTTTTGCGAAATGATTCCGGAAGATTTCCTAATTTTGAGCAATATAAGGTGTTTTATAAGTTGCCGCCAAAAGATGGAAATTTGAAGTGCCTGTGCTTATATTTCTTTACATTTCGTAAAAATGCTCAGTAATTTGAGATGACTTTTTAGAAAAATATCAGAATTACTTGGGTTACCTGCAGCTATTTACTGCCGGATAAAATATTGGAAATGTACTCATTTTCAGCATCAAAAGTATTGGAGCGGTATATCATGAAGTAGATAGTATGTCAAAAATCACATTAAATAATATGAAATTCCATGCTTATCACGGTTGTTTAGACTTTGAAAAGCGGGACGGAAATACATTTTTGGTTTCGGTAGAAATGGAGTTGGATACCCAATCAGCCGGCAAAACGGATAGATTAGAAGACACACTTAATTACCAAGAAGTGTATGACGTGGTGAAGCGTGAAATGGAAATACCATCGAATCTGATCGAACATGTAGCGCATAGGATTTATGATTCATTAGTTGTAAATTTCCCTGAGATAAAGTCGTTGAAGGTAAAACTTTCGAAGCTCAATCCGCCTCTTGGTGGTAAAGTGGATTGTGTTAGCATTGAAATTTCTTAGTTCCAATAAAGGAATGAAAAACGAAAGACCGGTGTTTATTTTTGTTTTCCAAAAATGATTTCTATTTTTGTTTATTTTAGAAAGTAATTTTCTCAAGTAGTACAAATAAAAAGCAACTGATAAACCGCAAGTCTTAAAGCTTAGAGCGAATTGTTTCTAAGTTTTGACATTTAATATCTATGTCCGGAATAAAAAAATACCATAACTATTTTTTCCTTGCCGGTGTGCTTATCCTGATATTTTTAGCATACAAATTGGGATTTGGTACAATTTACGACAATTTGAAAAAAACAGGTTGGTGGTTTGTTCCTATTTTCGGGATTTGGATTATCGTCTATCTTTTCAATGCCTGGTCACTCAATATTATCATCACGGACAACACAGATGAATCAAAAAAAGTAAATATCTGGAAACTGTTGAAACTGACGATAAGTGCTTACGGCATAAATTATATTACCCCCTTAAGTATCGGAGGTGAGCCTTATAAAGTTCTCAATCTCAAAGATGATATCGGTACACACAAAGCCACTTCTTCTGTGCTTCTGTATGTGATGATGCATTATGTGTCTCACTTTTTTTTCTGGCTAATTTCCATTCCGGTCTTTGTTTTTATAATGCCCGAAATTTCTCCGGCAATTCAGATTGTACTGTGGAGCGTTTTTATCGCTTGTGTTTTGCTGATTTTATGGGGGTATTCCGTTTTCAAAAAAGGCATTATTAATAATGCGCTGAAAGTCTGCTCTAACATACCTTTCTTAGGGAGAAAAATAAATATTTACCGAGAAAAAAATAAGCATCATTTTGATGAAATGGACAGGCTGATTGCTGATTTATACATCAATCGCAAAAGAGATTTTTTCTCTTCACTTTTCGTAGAGCTTATTTCCCGATATATTTCCTGTTTTGAGGTTTATTTTATGGCAGTTCCGCTCGGGTTTGATCTCACGTTTATTCAGTCATATTTGATTGTTTCTATCGCCACTTTAGTTGCCAATATCTTCTTTTTCGCCCCCATGCAAATGGGAACACGTGAAGGCGGATTTGTATTGGCAGCCACAACCCTCGCTATTCCTGCCGGAGCAGGAGTTTATATTGGCCTGTGCACACGGATTAGAGAATTATTCTGGATCTTTATTGGTGTGGCGCTTACAAAAATCTCATTTCAGTTCAAAAAATCTGCCGGTACACAATATTAAATTTAAACTTTTTTCACTCAAATCAGTCTTAAATTTAACCCGATTCCCTTTAATTTACTCGAAAACAGAACAAAAAATCAATGCAGCTTGAACAAGACAAAACCAAGTCTTTTTCTGAAATAGTACAAACATTTCAGGAGCGGCTATATTGGCATATACGGCAAATGGTGTTGGTACATGATGATGCGAATGACATCCTGCAAAATACTTTTTTAAAGGCTTGGAATGGATTGGATAAATTTCGGGGCGATTCTCAACTTTCAACTTGGTTGTATCGGATTGCTACCAACGAAACACTCACCTTCTTAGCTCAAAAGAGGATGAGAAATGTATTCTCGATTGATGAAACGGAAGATTTACTATTCAATAATCTTCAGGCTGACAGTTTTTTTGATGGTGATGAAGCCCAACTGAAATTACAAAAAGCGATTCTCACACTGCCGGAAAAGCAAAGACTGGTTTTTAATATGCGTTTTTACGAAGAAATGCCATACGATCAGATGAGCGAGATTCTTGGAACTTCGGTTGGTGCATTGAAAGCTTCTTATCATCATGCTGCGAAAAAAGTTGAAGAATTCCTGAAAAAAGAATGAGTAGAGAGCTAAAAAACCGGCTACAGGATGCCCGATAACACGAGACAAGGAAAATTTGATTAAAAAGGATATCAAGGACAATAAAAACTTTTAACAATTTACCTGCTTTACCAAATTTAAACCTTTGAATTATTATTAAGTCTAAATACAAAAATGGAAGAAAACAAATACATAGAGATGCAAAAAATAGGGAATAGACGTCCATTCTCTGTTCCTGAAAATTACTTTGAAGATTTTACAGCTCAAATGGTAAGTTTGACTGTTGAATCATCTGCTCCAAAGCGCTCATTAGTAAGGCCATGGATGTATGGCGCTGTTGCTTCCCTGATTGGGGTTGTTATGCTCGGACAAGTATTCTTGTCGAATAATAAAAAACAAGAATTGGCTTCCGAAACCTATGATACTTATATTTTATCTCAGGTAAATGAGAATTCGATAATCGATTATTATTTAGCATCTGAAACTGATTAATTTAAGATAATGAAAAAACTTACGCTACTTGCCTGGTTATTTACATTTGTATTGGTATCAGCACATGCACAAGACCAGAATCGGCATAGAAATTTTGACATTAATAAATTTCATGAAAGAAAATGGGAATTTATGATGTCTGAAGTCAAACTTTCTCCGGCAGAAATGAGTTTGGTGAAACCGGTATTTTTAAATTACGAGAAAAATGGTTGGGAACTTCACAGACAAACCCGTGACTTGTTCAGAAAAACCAGAAATGGCACTATGACTGAGAAAGATTACAGCGAACTGAATGACAAAATGATAAATATGGAGATAAAACGATCACAATATCTTCGAGAATACCATATGAAACTTCGAAAACTTTTGAAGCCTGAAACTCTATTTAAGTATTACAGAGCCGAAAAAAGCTTCGAAAGGCAACTTTTAACTAAAAGACCTCAGGGTGAACCATCAAGAGGAAATAAGTAATAGTTTTTTTTTCATAAGTTAATGATTAATTAGAGTTGGAAATGGCGTGAACGAGAGTTTACGCCATTTTATTTTTCAGGTGAATGGCAGTTGGGATGAATTCGATTGATTTGTGTTGTAAAAAAACAAAAATAATACTATCTTTGCAGTCCGAATAAAACGGTACCTTGGCCGAGTGGTTAGGCACCGGTCTGCAAAACCGTCTACAGCGGTTCGAATCCGCTAGGTACCTCAAAAATAAAAACCTTTTGTGAGTCAATCACAAGAGGTTTTTTATTTCTGCAAACGTTTTATATTACATTTAGAGTACTTAACTTATTTTTCTATTGTTTGGAGCAGGTATTTGTTATTTTTGCAAATATAATATAACAAGCCTATGTTAGCAAAATTCAATCTCAACTATAAAGCCTACTGGGGACAGACTGTTTTTCTACATATTTACGACGAAAATGAGAATTTCGAAGAGTATGAAATGGTGTGTGTCAACGAGTCAGAATGGAAAGTCGAAATTAAAATTCAAGCCGAGAAAAAATCAATTACCTACCGATATTGCCTCAAGGAAGAGAATGAAATATGCCGAAATGAATTTAATGGCACAAGAAAATTTGAAATTCCCTCAAATATTGAAAAAATCAATTTTCGGGATTATTGGAGAATGCCAAATGGCGATAGTCCTTTTGATACGATTGCTTTTACAGATGTTTTCTTCAAAAGAAAAAGAACAAACCGGAAGAAACCCGATAATCAAAATGAGAATTTTATCCTTCAGCTTCGTTGCTCACAAATGGAGCCCGATCGTCATTTCGCGATTATAGGCAACCAGGACGTACTCGGCAACTGGGATGTGACTAAAAAAGTTCGATTAGATGAAAGTAATTTTCCTGTTTGGTCTATTTCATTAAATGCTGATGAATTAAAATTTCCATTGGAATATAAATTTCTGATCGTAGATACTAAAACCGATGAGGTGCTGGCGTGGGGTGGTGGACCGAACAGAAAAGTAGAAGAAGTAGATTCCTCGGAACTTACAATTGTGACAGATGAGAATTTTATCCGTACAATTCCTTCCTGGAAAACAGCCGGCGTGGCTATACCGGTGTTTTCCCTGCGAAGTGAAGAAAGTTTTGGTACGGGTGATTTTATGGATCTAAAAAAAATGGTTGATTGGGCAAAGCTGACCGGACAAAGTTTTATCCAGATTTTGCCGATTAATGACACTATTCTCAACCATTCCAACTACGATTCATATCCATATAATGCAGTTTCTGTCTATGCCCTGCACCCGATTTATTTGCGATTGGAAAAAATGGGCATTCCTGTCGGCAAGAGAGATTTAGCCTATTTTCAGAAAAAGAAAAAAGAGTTGAATGAGAATGACTTTTCTGATTATCAAAATGTATTAAATGAGAAATGGAAGTATTTTAAACTCCTGTTTGATCAGGATGGAGAATCGGTTTTTCAGTCAAAAAAATATAGAACATTTTTCAAAAACAACCAAGAATGGCTTGTCCCTTATGGCGTGTTTTCGTATTTGAGGGATAAAAATGGGACGCCTGAATTTAGTAAATGGGCTGAACATCAGGTTTATGACAAAGAGAAAATAGATGCGCTTGCTGACCCGGAATCACCTCTTTACAATGAAATTTCATTCTATTACTTCTTGCAGTATCATCTTCACAACCAGTTGGTAGAGGTGCGGGATTATGCTCACAGCAAAGGTGTGGCACTGAAAAGCGATGTGCCAATCGGCGTTAGTCCTCGCAGTGTGGATGCATGGGTGGAACCGCAACTTTTCAACACAACAATGCAAGCGGGAGCACCGCCTGACGACTTTTCTGTAACGGGTCAAAACTGGGGCTTCCCCACATATAACTGGGAGGAAATGGAAAAAGATGATTATCAGTGGTGGAAAAAACGTTTTCGGAAATTTGTGGAATATTTTGACGCGTACCGGATTGACCACATACTCGGATTTTTCCGCATTTGGGAGATCCCCGGAGATGCAGTTTGGGCTTTGACAGGAAGCTTTAATCCTGCCTTGCCATTTAGTGTGCAAGATTTACAAGCACGAGGGCTTTGGTGGGATGAAAACCGACTGCTGAAACCTTACTTAAAAGAACATGTAATTCGAGCCATTTTCGGGAAATATGCCGACGATGTGATGCGGGAATATTTGATAATGGACGGTTGGCAAAACTTCAAATTTAAGCCCGAATTTGATACGCAGAAGAAAATTGAAGTGCATTTTGCGTCATTGGGATATAATTACACCGAGAAAGAGCTGAAAATCCGCGATGGGCTTTACGCGCTCCATTGTGAAGTGCTTTTTGTGCGGGACAAACGAAATTCTCAGCTTTTTCACCCTCGAATTTCGATGCACTCATCACATACTTTTCGTGATTTAGATGATAATTCTCGGAGGATTTTAGATAAAATTTACATTGAATATTTCTATCACCGGCACAATGAATTCTGGAAAGAACAGGCATTGAAAAAACTTCCCGCTATTATTTCTGCGACAAATATGCTCGTATGCGGAGAGGACTTGGGGATGGTGCCTGATAGTGTGCCGGAAGTGATGCAGAAGTTAGAATTGCTGAGTCTTGAAATACAGCGAATGCCGAAAAAGCCGAGCGCCGAATTTGCCATGCCGGAAGACGCTCCGTATTTGTCGGTTTGCACCACGTCCACGCACGATATGAACCCAATCCGAGCTTGGTGGGAAGAGGATAAAGCTTTGACACAACGATTTTACAATCGTGCATTGGGACTTCAAGGACCTGCGCCGGAAACGCTGACGCCACTTTTAGCTGAGAAAATCATTGATCAACATTTGCAATCGGACGCCATGCTGGTAATTTTGCCTTGGCAGGATTGGATGGCGATAGATAAAAAATTGCAACTCAAAAATCCTCACGCAGAACGAATTAACGTGCCCGCCGACCCGCGGAATTTCTGGTGCTACCGTATGCACTTGACGTTGGAACAGCTTCTTTCGGAAAAGAAATTCAATGCCAAAGTGAAGCGGATGATAAAGGAGAGTGGACGTTGATTTCAGGTTTCGGGTTCTGTGTTTCGCGTTTCGGGTTGTTTTTTTTGTTTTCATTCTGTGAAATATACAGAATTTGCGGAATATTTTTTATTGTCATCTCGACTTTTCTTAAAACAGTAGAAAACATAGAATAATTTATACTTAGTAGTATTCAAAAAATAAAGGAATAAGGTTGATAATTAGTCTTATTCGAAGTTATTAAGGTTAAAATTGAAGATAAGGTTTTAAACCTTATTCTAAATAGTTAGAGCCTTAATAACACTGACGCAAACAAAGATATTCAACTTTATTACCTTGTTTTCAAAAACACTAAAGTTTGAGACTTTCTTTTCTCTATCTTTCTTTTTCTCTTATTTTATTGTTATCGAATTTTGATAAAATGTCCTAATTTGGTTGAAAAGTGTACTACAGTTTGCTATGTTTTTTACAGGTCAAGGCGACTTCTTTATAATCATAATTTGTGACCTTGAAAAAAAGTGGAATTAACACTTCAATCTGTAAAATCAAATATCTCTCTATTTAATCCTTTCAAACACCCCTTGTTTTTCTTACCTTTGCAAAAATAACAACCGGCAATTTCTTTTTAAAATTATGTCAGCAAATCAAGAAAATTCGAAAGTCACCCAAACTGGAGATTTAGAAGGCAGATACGACCTGCGGGGTGTTTCCGCTTCTAAAGAAGATGTTCACAACGCCATTAAAAACATTGATAAAGGACTTTATCCAAAGGCTTTTTGCAAAATTATTCCTGATTTTTTGGGGAATGATCCCGAATATTGCAATATCATGCATGCCGATGGGGCAGGAACGAAATCGTCACTGGCTTATGTCTATTGGCGTGAAACGGGCGATTTGTCCGTATGGAAAGGAATTGCGCAGGATGCACTGATCATGAATGTTGATGATTTAATTTGCGTAGGTGCAACGGATAATATCTTACTTTCTTCAACGATTGGAAGAAACAAAAACCGAATCCCGGGTGAAGTGATTTCGGCGATTATCAACGGTACGAGCGAATTAGTAGCCGAACTACGTGAAATGGGTGTGAATATCTACGAAACAGGCGGCGAAACGGCTGATGTGGGCGATTTAGTTAGGACAATCATTGTGGATAGTACGGTTACTTGCCGGATGAAACGAGCGGATGTGATTGACAATGCCAATATCCGGGCGGGTGATGTGATTGTTGGTCTTTCGTCGAGCGGACAAGCGACTTATGAAAAAGAATACAACGGCGGAATGGGTAGCAATGGTCTTACTTCTGCGCGTCATGATGTTTTCGCGAGTTACTTGGCCGAAAAATATCCTGAAAGTTATAACCCGGAAATACCGCGAGATTTAGCCTATTCAGGTGGGAAAAAACTGACTGACAAAATTGAAAACTTGGGTGTTGATGCCGGGAAATTGGTGCTTTCACCAACGAGAACGTATGCTCCGGTAGTCAAAAAAATGCTCGAAACGCTTCGTCCACACATTCACGGTATGGTGCATTGCAGTGGCGGAGCACAAACAAAAATTCTGCACTTTATCGACAACTTGAAAGTGGTGAAAAACAACCTGTTCCCCATTCCTCCACTTTTCCGACTTATCCACGAACAATCCGGCACCGACTGGAAAGAAATGTACAAGGTTTTCAATATGGGACACCGTTTGGAAGTTTACCTGCCAAAAGAATATGCCCAAGAAGTTATCGATATCTCCAAATCATTCGGTATTGATGCGCAAATTGTGGGTTATTGCGAAGCTTCTGACAAGAAAGAATTAGTGATTGAAAGTGAGTTTGGACGGTTTCTTTATTGATTTTAGAGTTACGAAGTACGATTTACGATTGGATAATTAAGCGATCGTAAATCTAAAATCGTAAATTGTAAATTATTCAAATACAGTACTATAGCTATTCAAAAGTAGCCTTTTCGCATACTCCGTTGCTTCTTCCAATCCATCTTTCCCTGAATATCCGTTGATTATCATCAGCAGATTGGTGGTGTCGAGGGAGATTTTGGTGCGCTCTTCATCACTTGTAGGTGTTCCGATACCGCCGATATTGTCTCGATACACGGGTAAGCCTTCAATATTCAGTAATCCGCGACCAATCGCTTCGAACTTTTCGCCCGCTTTTCCCACTCCCAAAATCAAATCACCATCAATTAAATCCGCATCAAATCCGCCGATGGAATAGCCTGTTTTCATTGATACGAGATTAATCAAATCCACAATTGTGTCAATTTGATAAAGCGGAATGCCCCTTACAATCCGTCTGAGCAACGCTTCTGCCGATGGTCGGTAGCGGTTTGGGTCTTTTCCGAGTTTTTTGTAGGTGTTGCGAGTCTCAAGAATGTTTGGAAGCTTATTTATTTGATTTAGTTTTGTTTCAGAAGTAAATTTCTCAGAAAATGCGGTGATTTCCTGCCAGAGTTCTTCGTTGTAAGGTGTATTTTTCACCTCACATTGAATGGCAGAAAAGGCAAAAACGGGACAAATATTGTAAATTTCAGGGCTGACAGAGATATTGATCATGACTTAGGATTTTCTTGGTTTATCGGTCGGGTAGATTGGCAATCGAAAAATGGATTTTTCGACGAACAACTTATCGGAATGGCATAAATATTCGAACATCCGGGCATCCAACCAAGTTCTTGCGCTACGCGCCCCGCCGAAAACATCACCCGACTGTCTACGCGCCAATCCGAAGCGGTAGCGCACGCCGAACCAATCGCTATGCCTACATCGACAGAATTAAGCGAGCAAGGAACTTCGTCGTATTTCAATTTTTCGTCGCACGTCGGAAATCCGCAATAGCCACAATTTAAGCCATGAGTTTTAGTTTTGGTGCCAATCAAAAGAATGGCTTCGGCTTGCAGGATGTTTTCTGCATCGCGCAAAATAAATTTTAAGCCTGTTTTTTCGCCGTAACTGAGCATTTCTGCTGAAAGCTCAGCAATGTGTTCGTCCGTTACGGTGATAATTTCTATCAAGTCCAAGCCTTTCCCTTTTGGCGCGGTACGGGCGGAAGTTACCATCGCATCGGCGACTTGGAGTAAACGTGATTGGCGGTTGGTACGTTCGTTGAGTAGCATAATAAAAAGCCCCTTAATCCCGCAGGATATAGCTGTTAAATTCTAATTTTTAATTCGCTTTTACAACTATTCCAACGGTCTGCGACCAGTTGGAAAGTTGATCTTTCAACTTTTGAAGTGGTTAGAAACCCTTCAAATAGTTGAAATAAAGAAGAACATAACAGCCCCTGAGAAGGAATTATATCGGGGCTGATAAAGTTTTACTAAGTTATTTACGAAAATATTGGATTTCAAAATTACGTAATTTTCAACGAACACACAACTCCTCGGAAATCTCTTGGGTGTGGCGACATTCCTGTCGCCAAAATGGCGGTAAGAATACCGCCACACCCGAAGCGTATCCGAAAAAAATAACAGGCACGATAGCGCTCTACCGTGCCTGTCAACTTGACATATATTTAATTAACCAAAAATGGTTCGTGAGGATGAAGTTATTTTTTAACTTCTTGCGTAAACTCTACATTGTCAATACATACATATTTGGGTGTGTTGAGTCCCCACTCACCCTTATCCGATGAATCGAAAGTGAAACGTACCTTATCTACTTCGCCTAATTTGCTGACATCCACTTTTTCCCACTTGTCGGAAATAAATGATTTACCGTTCCGAAAATCAGCAAGGTAATAATCAACTTTTCCGGTTTCGGTGCTACCAGAAAAACCGGTAATCGTTACCTTAAACCAATCGCCTGCTTCAAATTTCTTGGAATAATCACTTCCGTTTTTAATGATATAATACGCTGTAGTAGTGTTTGTTAACTGTATGTTCTTAATCTTGTATGCGCCATAAACATTAGCAACAGAATGAACGTATGCCGTATCATACACTACCCCAAATTTTTTGGAGTTTAACGCACCGCTTCCCGCAATTACGTTGTACTGATTCATGCCGTCATATCCCTCCGCTTTGGTGTCTGTGTGCGAAGAGCAGGCAATTCCGCCATTCCAAAATGCGCTTCCGTTCATTTGAAATTTAATTCCTTTTGACTCGAATGTCTCGGTGGTGATTCCGTCTTCATTTAATGTTACATCTTCAAAATCAATGATTGTGGTAGTAATTTTGAGATCGGGTCCACCAATGGTGGTGTCGTCTTTTTTGCAAGAAGTAAATGTAACGGCAAGTAACAGTATTACGTAAAATAAATTTATTTTTTTCATTGTTTTGTAAATTTTTTATTGTTTGATAAATTTCATTGTTTTATTATTTATTTTCGCCACGTACACACCGTTTGTCCAGCTACTTACGTTTATTTGCGTACCGGCTGTGTAGTTGGTGTTTTCATACACTTTTACGCCCGCGGCGGAATAAATGGACAAATAGCCGTCTGCACTTACGCTAACGACATGAGTAGCGGGATTGGGCGAAACAAGAATAATTGATTGTTTATTATCGGTCAATCCCGTAGGTTTTGACACAACTAAACTTACCTTACTTGACTCAACGGAGGAAACTTCGTTCTTCACAATACAGTGATATTCACCGCTATCGCTTTCTTGCGCGTTTGGTATAGAGAGTGAACTTTCGGTTGCACCATCAATCGGTTCTGACGCAGTAGGCGCTTGTTGAGCAATTCCCGAAGGCGCTGTGGCAGATTTATACCACTGATAAGTTAGATTATCTCCTTCTGCAACAACTGAAAGCGTAACATCATCTCCAACGGTTGCAGATCCTGCTACGGGTTGAGTGGTAATTACCGCTTTGGCAAGAACAGTCAGCGTTACTTTTTCAGAAGCCATTACGCCTGCGTCATTCGTTACCACACAATGGTATGTACCGTTTTTGTCTTTTAGTAGTTGTTCAAACAAAATAGAGTAAGTTGCACTTGTTGCCCCGCTGATTGGCTCATCGTCTTTGTACCATTGGTATCGTAGATTACCACCACGAGCGGTAATCGAGAATGAAGCGAATGCATTTTCAGCTTTTACCAATGAAACGGGCTGTTCGGTAATTTCCGGTACAATTAACCGTGCTGTAAACAACACTTTTTCGGAAACAACTTCACCTGCCGAGTTTTTAACAACGCAATGAAACTGAGCGCCATTATCTTCTAATTTAGTAACAATGGAATACATGGACGAAGTGGCATTATTAATTAGCGCATCATCTCTATACCATTGATAAGCCAAGTCGCCACCGATTGCTTCCACGGTGAATGTTGCTATTTCCCCGACTACTACGTCTTGTGCCGTAGGTTGAGTAGTTATTTCCGGTACAGCAATAACGTTGACGTTAAGCGTAGTAGAAACCAATTTGCCGTTTGAATTGGCTTTTAATGTCAATTTTGTGGTGCCAAGTGTTCCTTTTGATTTTAGCGTTAAGGAATCGCCTGAGATTTTCACATCCACTAAGTCGGGATTGTCCACACTAAAAGATTTGACAATTGCTTTATCAAAATTGTCTTTATCGGTAATTTTATCTCCCAAGTAGATTGCCGTGTCATTTTTGAAAGAAATTTTTCCTAATTGCGTATTGTCGATAACGGGACCATAATTATCGGGGAAAACAGGCATAGCGGGGAACCAATAATGTTTTTCCATTTCATATTCTCTCAAAACTTCGCCATCTACGGCATTAATCTGTATGACCTTATAAGATTGGTCGCCAAAGCCTTTAAACATGGAAGCATAAATGTGGTCTGTTTCAGGGCTAATTCGAAAACCTGCTCCGTACAACCCCCAATCGTCAGTGGATTCATAAACGACTACAGGCTCGGCTGACGGATCGTCTAAATCCAATTTATATATTTTTTTTGAAGGCATCCAACCGCCGTTATTTTTCCAATAAAGCGTATTGGTCTGCTTGGAAGCGCAGAATCCGTCCGCTGTCCACGCGTACCACGAATTGGGGATTGAAGCTTCATTAGGGAGTATTCTATTTTCAGTTTCCAATGTATAAGGATTTATTTTAACCAATGTCTTGCCGGAGTTAGCCGTTTCGTCGGTACTTGCCCACACATTGCCGTCTTTACTCATAACGATAGAGCCGTACTTTCCGTTAATGGTGGTTTCCAAGGTGTTGGTAAGCGCGTTGATAACCAAAATGCCTTTGTTTTGCAGAACGGCAAAAACCCGGTTGCCTACGCGTAGCATGGTTCCCACTTGTCCGTTATACGGACCGCCTTCGCCCGAAGTGCCTTCAATTTTATTTCCAACGGTTAAATTATTTATATCAAAAAGATAAATACCGCCCGATGTACCAATATAGCCCGTATTTTCATCTACGCCAAGGAAGGAACGACCGTCAGCGCCACCGATAGTTGGAAATTCGGCTTTTACTTTCATCGTAACAGCATCCGCCACAGCCAACCTGCTACCTTGAATGGAAGCGCCCCCGTCTTTGTCCTGCTTGGAAACAATGTACATTTTCCCCCCGTAAATAGTTCCAAATGGTGCAGTAGCGCCCAATTCATGCCCCGAATTTTCTTTTTGGAATACTCGGTAGGTCCAATCTCCGTCGTTGGACAGGAAGTTGACCGTACTATTGTTGTGTCCGAACCAATCTTCGTTTACAAAGAATGTTCCTTGCGAGTAGTTGGGTGTTGCGGTGGAAGCTATAAACTTGCTGTTTATGCTCTCATCGCTAATCCAACTAAAGTCCGGATTAGCTACCCAAAGGTCCCAACAGCCATCGGTAAGCGTCCGGCTTGTAGCTCCGACATGTGAACCGTTGAATTCAGAAGTAAAATCGGCTCTGATCATATACGTCAAAAATCCGTTGTTCCATCCGCCAAACCAATAATCGTCGGCATCAAGCAGTTCCCAACCGTCAAAGTTATAATTACCCGAAGGAGATAGTATTCCATCTTCAGGGTAGAGGTTAACGCCGGATTTAGTTAAACCGACATTACCGTTGAAATCTCGGTCATAGCCCAATCCACCTACAGCAACTCCATATTGCGTACTGCCCATCAACAAAACGTACAGCCGGGCATCTTGTTTCGCGATGGCACGAAGCATCTGCTCCCCCGTGCCTTCAGCTTCATTTTCCCAACGGTACCCCCAAACCATCACGGGCGCATCGGTTCCGTCTGCGTTTTTCCACTGAATGCCCATGGCTGCCTGCTTTGAACCACTCCCAACCCAAAAAGCAATGCTGTCCATGTTGAAAGTTTTGTTGGAAGCGGTAACCGCGCCCGGCGCTTTTTTAATCTTCGTTCCGGCTTTCTGAACCGTTTGTAACTTGGTTAATTCTTTGGCGCTGAAAGGGTGTCCTTGTTTTGTCTGCGCCGTTGCGGTGTGTATTCCGAAAAATATTGAAATACAAACTAATGAATACGTAAATAGTTTTTTCATTTGTTAAAAAAGCCCCCTATCTCCCGCAGGGAGAATTTAGAGCATTGAATTATGTTTGTAAAATTGTTGATAATAAATTTAATCATTCCCTACCCGAACTACTTTCCCGAATTCCGACAGATCGGAACGAGATAGGCGGGGACAAGCGGTATGTCATTTTTTTGTTTATGGGTGTTTCAATAAGATTGTTTCTTATTTTATGAATTTTCTCGTTATTATCTCGTTCCCTATTTTTATTTTTGCTATATAAACGCCTGCAGGAATGTGTTGTAAATCAACAAACTGCGTGTTGTGGCTCGTTGCTATAGTCTTTCCGTGCATGTCCAAAATGGTGATTTCTTTAATCTCACCGGCGCTTCTGACCGTTAATCTGCCTTGCGAAACAAGTAACAGCGCTTGAGTGGCTGTGGGGTTTTTCACGCTCGAAACCACAGCATCGGGGTGCAGGTCGGTAACGCCCATCACTTCGGTGGAAGTTTCGCCGAGCCAACCGCAGTATTGGTTTACCGCGGTATAGATTTTCACAAAATCAATGGCTGGCAAATGCACAGGATTACCATCGGCATCTACCGCCCACTCGATATTCATATTTGACATTTCATCGGTGTTCGGCGCATTGTCGGCATACCCCCAAGGATAAGCATATTGAACATAATAACTGCCGTTGCCACTTTCGTCTATGTAATTATTCGCGAGTTTTGTGCCGTTAAACGTCAGTTCGCTGTCCGAAATCCACTGCGGATAATACGGCTGATTGTGAAACGTATTTCGATACAAATGCCCGCTCCCGTGCCCATTTGTGGTCCATCGAATGTAAGTAGTGTCATTCAAGAATGTATAATTGTTGTCCGGATCTTTTACTTTGTTTTCATCGGGTTTATAGTAGGTGATTTGATAATTTTTAATGGTTTCGGGTTTGCTGTATTCGCTTCCGGCAAGTTCGTACCAAGGATCGTCGGGCAGTCCGTTTTTATTCACATCTACCGAAACCATTACAATGCCCGGCTCGCAACTTCCACCACGCCTGGGTGCATCAGGATTGGGATTTGTATTAGCCCAAAAGGCGTTGCCAAGTACTTTGAAGTCTGCCAGACCGGCTACATTGACAATCGGGTGATCGAAACCCACGACAACATATCCGCCGTATCCGCCTAACGAAATCATCACCTTATTGTCGTCTGCGAGATTTGCTTGTGCTTTGGCTCTCATTGTTTCGGGTGTGTCGCCTGCTTCGTATGGCGGTAATTCATTGATATACTGCCCGGGCGCAGGTCGATACTCGAACACACGCTTAATATAAGGTGAGTTTTGAGCGTTGATCCCAAAAATGATTACGCTGAATATCAGTAAAAAAGTGTATTTCCGTGCCTTCATAATATTAGTTTTTATAAATTATTTTATTCGTTTGAACCGTATCTGTCGGTATTGTATCTTGTTTTTCTATCGGCAACAGTGCAAAATGTGCCGGAATGTCGCCCGTGCGGACACTCCATTTCTTTTTTCCGTCTTTGTCAAAACAATAAAGCAAACCCGGCGAAACGTAGTTGCCGGCATCAGTTACGTAAATGTCTTTTGTTTTAGGCTCAACCAAAATTCCATACGGGATTTTGATCAACTTATCGGTGCCGTCGGATATAAAATTCCGACTTTCAATTTTTCGGGTCAATGTATTTACAATGGCGTAGGTTATTTCGTTTGTGTTAGTGATATGGCTCCATTCCACGCTGTACACATAGAGCGAGTCACCGCTCAAATACATATTGCTTACACCAGTAGGAATGGTATCGGTAACGCGTTGTTGCTTGCGGTCAATGAAGTACAAGCGCGACGGGTGTCCCTTGTAGTCACCGCGCGAACCCACCCAAAGGTTACCGCGTTGGTCGGCTCGAATGCGGTGGAGATTGTAATCTACATCAATGCGTTTTTCTTCTTTGAATGTATTCAAATCAATGACAGACACCGTTCGTTCATAGTTTTTCAAATTACCGGCACCCATGTATCCACCGGAATTGGTTACATAAATCTTCCCGTTCACAATTGCCAACTCATCGGGCTGAAAACCAACTATGCACCTGTCAACTTCTTGCAGGGTAGCGGTATCTATTTTTGCCACAAAACCCTTTTGGGTGTAATTCGGATTAACTTCCACCGGACCGGCATAGGACGTTACGTAGGCATACTTCCCCAAAAACCGAATGTATCGGCAGTTGGGTATATCTATCTGCCCGATACGCTTGGCAGTACGGGCTTCCATCACTTCTATCTTGTTGGAGCAATTAATCACGGCATAGAGTTTATTCCCGTATATTTGTAAGTCGTTTCCCACGTCGCCAAGCTCTTTGGGCACCATCGGATTTACTTCGGCATAAATATTTCGCTTGTAATTTCCGGTGCTGAAATCCATATAGTCAAGCGTGGACTTGTTACTGCCCATATTGCCTTCGTTGAGCAGGTAAAAGCCGACGGCATCGGTTACTTCGCGCGGATAACCAAGCTCAATCGTTTCCGAAAGGTGCATTTCCACATCGCCCCGACAGCCGATTACACTTACAGCAACGATAATAGTCGTAAAGAAATAGAATCGTATTTTTTTAGGAAACATCATACTTCGAAAGATAAAATTAGTTTGTAATTACGCTTGGGCATGGGATAGTTAAGTACTACTTCGTAATCTTGGCTGAAAATATTATTTATTTCAAGCGAGATTTTTGCACGGTTGCTTTTTATTTTGAAGTTTTTCACAATGTTCATATCGTGCGTGTACCACGGTTGTTCGTAGTTTTCGGGAATGTTGGCTGAATTGTGATAACGTTCGCCCACATAGATAAAGCTGTAATTCAACGTCAACGTTTTGTACTGAAAACTCGCAATAGCCGACCCGTTGTGCCACGGAATATACGGGATTTGACCGCCCCACGTCATAGCCTGCAACTCGGGACTTGCGTCGGGCGTAAAATCCTGCGCTTGTTGGTACGTATAAGTCAGCTTGACATTAGCGATCAGATTTTCAGCCGGTTGCAAGGAAGCTGACGTTGAGATATCCATTCCACGTATTTCAACGTATCCCAAATTCATCATCATCCACCGATACATTCCGCTTCCTTTGGGCACGGCAATGATTTTATTGGTTACTTGATTAAAGTACCCGTCCGCTTGAATTTGCCATTGACGAAATATACTGTTTTTCAGTGCTTTGGTGTACTGAAAGCCGACATCATATTGGTGCGTGAATTCAGGTTTCAGGTTAACATTTCCAATATCGGTGTAGTAAAGGTCGTTGAATGTCGGCATTCGGAAAATATTTTTGTAGAATGCGTGCACGTTGAAGTCGGCAGTTCGGAACGGCTTGTAGGAAACGAAAAAAGCGGGAGTAAATTCCTGTTTGTCAGGCGCTGATTGTGCGTTGCCGGTTACTGCCGTGTTTCCGATTTTTATTTTTTCATTTACAAAAGTGCCCAAGACGCTTCCTTGCATTTTTACTTTTCCCAAATCAAGCGCCGAAGCTACCGCTATGAGTGCCGTCAGACGGTTAGGAAAAACAAAACCGGCAAGATTAGACGTAAGTGTATTCCACTGTAAATCAGCGGAAAGAGATACGTCCCAATTTTTCAAGACAGCGTATTTGTTGGCTAATGAAAGGTAGATTTCCTGCTGATTGAAGGTGTTGTCAAGGTACATCAGCGTGGTGTCGGGATTGAGATAACGCATGTAATCGTTGGCGTACTTGGCGTTTACCTGCGTTTCCAATTTAGGGAAAATTGTTTTTTGCCATGAAGCCTGCGTGAAAAAGTTCCTATCCCATTGTCGTTGTGAGCGTTTCCACACGTTATTTACAATGGCTCCGGGAATTCCACGCTCGGAGTTATAAAAATAGGTTTTTACGTTCCACTTGCCATCTTCCATTGTGCCGTACAGTCCGCTTTCGAGACGCAGTGCGTGTATGTCGCCATTGGCACGCACGGCGGTAGTGTCATACACCGTTTTGTGCGTGGACGGGTGCACTCGTTTGTAGCGGTACTTGTATTTTCCGGACGAGTAAATATATTCCGAATTGAATGTAAAAGCTGTGTTAGCCTTTATTTTCTGTTCCCAAAGCAGAGACGGGTTAACTAAATGAAATGACCCGGTTTTGAAATTAAATTTCAGGTTGATGTTTTTGTCTTTCTCGAAACGGGGTGAGCGGGAGCGCAGATAAATCGTTCCTGCCGACCCGAAGTCTTTGGCAGGTTGAAATATCTCACTTTTCTGTCCGTTGTAAAGCGATATTTCTTCAATGTTTTCAAGCGAAAATTTACCCAAATCTATCTGTCCGTTCTGCGCATTGCCAAGTTGAATGCCATCGTAAAACACCCCCATGTGGTTGGTGCCCATACTTCTGATATTCACTGTTTTCAGACCGCCGATACCGCCGTAGTCTTTAATCTGCACACCAGCGAAATACCGAATGGCGTCAGCCACCGAAAAACTGTTGAGACTTTCGAGTTCCTTTCCGGAGAGTTTCTGCGCGGGGATAACTTCTTTGTAGGATTTTGCCGTTACCACCACTTCACGCAGTTGGCGTACGCTGTCATTTTCAGACTGCGCTTGCAGAGCCAAACCACATAAAATCAGCAGTAAAACAACGGTCAGAAGCCTTTTATCAAAGAATAAATCCATTTTTTCCCGAATGAATTTTCAGGCAAAAAGATTAAAAACAGAAAAGCACAAAAGGTGGAAAATAAAAATTAGTTGTGCGTTCTATTTTTAAGCTTTAATTCCCGAAAGCGTTAAATAATGTATGATTTTGGCAGGTCTTCTGACTTAAACCTATCATCTGCAACCCTTCCCAACCCAGCCTCCAAAATCCCGCAAGTGGGACTATTATGCCTCTATGAAGAGATGGAGTGCTTAAGTCAGTGGTTTTTGGTGTTTTTTTTGCAGACGTTCCCAATTCCCCTTCTTTGCGGGGTTAGGGAGGCTATTACAGCTACGGGTATAGTTCAGGATTTTCACCTGATTCCCTTTTCATCGCGCATTCCGAAGTGAGTGGAATGAGCGACACCAAATTATCACGATGCAAAGGTAGTCTATTTTTTGTTGGATAAGAAATTTTGAAGAGGAATATTATGTTAAAAGCCTAATTTGGCGAGAGGAGGATTATTGAATTGGACAATGTCTCAATACGGATTTCCATGAAGTATTTTAATCTAATAAATGCCCAATAACGTGGTTGTTGCTGATGTAGGTTACCAAATAGATCAACTCATTATCAACATTTTGATAGGTTGAGAAAAATACGTACCAAGTTGTGTGTTTATTCTTAACAAAAGTAGCATAGAACAATTTCTTACCATATCTTTCAAAGTATTGTGGGGCGATATGTTTTAATTTGTAAGGAAGCGATGTTTCAATATCCTTAAAAAGTTCTTCAACGTATTTCTCGGCTGTTTCCAAAAAGCCAAAATACTCTTTATCATGTAGAATTTCAGACAATTCGTACAGATACGAACGAACCCGCGGACTGACTAACACTTTCATTTCTTTCTTTTTTGGAAAATATCTTTCAAGTCACTTTTAACACCTACAAGCAATTCGTCAAAAGTAATCGCATTGGCGAGTTCTTCATCGGGTTCAAGAATGTAATCTTGCGGAATAACCGTGTCCATTTCCGTAATCGGAGTAACCCGATACGCCTTGTTTTTTCCCCGCTGGATAAGGATTTCAGCGCCTTCATCGATTTTGTCGAGGTAGGTTTTTTGGTTGGCCCTGAATTCAGCTGATGAAACTATTAACATGATTTTGTGATTTTAATGTACATATTCTGTACAAATATAGTGCATAAATTCAGAAATGATGCTTCAATTAACATAAAAATTCAAAAAGGAGTTATTCTACTTTTCACAACCGAAAGCGTAGCTCGATAATTTTAAGTAGAAATAAAAATGATTTTAATAGTTGAAAAAATGTTTGAGAACACGTAATATTTCCCCCTTTAGGAGGTTAGGGGGCTATTCCCTTTTTTCTTTTGTTGCCGTCTGCAACGGCAAAGTAAGCATTTCCGGATTTGTGATTGTCCACCGATTGGCAGCAACCATTTCTGTAAGTACGGTACGCATTTGTTCGGCTGCAATGGATTTTAATCCACTTTGCAAAGCAGCATTTTCAACCTGTTTTTTCCCTTGAATTTGGATTTTTTCAAGGTCTTCCCGGTTGATAAAATTGAACAGGTCTTCTTCAAAATAGTAATATTTGAAATCGGGCTCAAGGGAAAGTATTTCCGGTTCGGGGAATGAAACGATTTTCATTTGCTTGTTTTCTTCATCTAGTTCCCACTTACATTTTTCAAAATCATATCCAATTAAAACTTTGGCTTTTACAATGACTAATGCTTTTTTTGTAGATGGGATAAATTTGAGAAGTTTCTTGGTTTGCTCATAATTGTATATTTCTTGAAACTGCCCTTCAGCACATACGATTTTGAATACTTTTCGCATACTTTCAACAACTGTATGTGAACTTTCCGCAACTATTTCAGACTGTTTCTTTGATAATAATTTTACAATCAGAAATACAATTAAACCACCTAAAATCAGTCCGAGAATCATCATTCCCATCGTATTCGCAGAGCCGTAAGCTGTGGGCTTAAAGAAAACAGAATAGAGGTAAGCGAGTAAAAATAAACCCAATGCGACTATTGCGATATATCCTAATTTTTTGAAGCTCTTCATTTGTTAAAACGTTTTTATTTTGAACAAATTTAATGAAATAATTTGAAAAAAATGATAATAAGCTGAATTTATGTGCTTTCGTGATTCTCAATAATAGTGCCATAAAAGAAGTATTGAAAGAAATGTCAAGCATAAAAAGGAAATTTTCGTATCTTTGTGAGTTAAAATAATTTTAGCTTAATTACACAGATAAAGTACAGATTTGATTGTGAAATGATTGATAATCTTATGTCTGGCTATCTGTCATTCTGAAATATGGCTGGTTTTACTAAATGGATAACAGGTGGATTGGGTTTCGTGTTGGGTGGTCCCATCGGCGGACTGATTGGATTTGCTGTCGGCTCGCTGATTGATGGTGCAAGCGACATGGTCATAATGCGCGATTTCCAGGGACAGCAGCAAGGCAGAAGTCCATACGCTAAAACAGCTGAAGGTGATTTCAAAATGTCACTTTTGGTGCTGATTGCATGCGTGATGAAAGCAGACGGTGCTCCCAAAAAGAAGGAGCTGAATGTTGTGAAACGTTTTTTATTGGCAAATTTCGGAGAAGAAGGCGCTTTGGAAGCCTTGCAAATTCTTAAGAATCTGCTGAAGCAAAATATCGATGATGTGCAAGTAGCCCGACAAATTAATCAGTATATGAATTATGCCGGGAAGCTGGAGTTAATTCATCTTTTGTTTGACATTGCCTATGCGGACGGTGCCGAAAATCCTTATGAATTGCAGGTTATTCAGCGAATTTCGTGGAATTTAGGTGTCAGCACCTTGGATTTCAATGCTATGAAAGCGCCTTACACCCGTACGAAAGACGTAAATTGGGCATACACCGCACTCGAAATCAAACCCAACGCCACGGATGCCGAAATCAAGAAAGCTTACCGGGAAATGGCGAAGAAATACCACCCCGACACCGTTGCTAATCTCGGCGAGGACGTGAAAAAGAAAGCGACGGAAAAGTTCCGAGCCGTAAATGAGGCGTATGAGGAACTGAAGAGGATGAGAGGATTTAAATGATAACTGCCCCCTAACCCCCTATAGGGGGGAATGATGAGAGCAAACAACAAATTAACGATACCGATGTATTTACTGTGTTTCAATCCAATACACTAATTTGCTTGACATTTAGTATCTTGATATAAAGACTTAGGAAATCCTAACTAATTAATTTAACACTAAATCGCCCCGCAAAAATCCCCCCTTTAGGGGGTTAGGGGGCTACTATCATGTTTATATACAACACATTAAGTAGAAAAAAGGAATTATTCATTCCACTTCACGCACCGCACGTGGGCATGTACGTGTGCGGACCGACCGTTTATGGTGATCCGCATTTGGGACACGCGCGTCCGGCAATTACATTTGATGTCTTGTTTCGATATTTGCGGCATTTGGGTTATAAGGTGCGTTATGTTCGTAACATAACTGATGTGGGACACCTTGAAAACGATGCCGATGAAGGAGAAGACAAAATCGGGAAAAAAGCACGTTTGGAAGAATTGGAACCGATGGAAATCGTTCAGTATTATACACTTCGCTACCACAAAGCGATGGAGATGCTTAACGTCCTTCCGCCAAGTATCGAGCCGAAAGCTTCGGGACATATTTTGGAACAAATCGAATTTGTACAAAAAATTTTGGACGCCGGATTTGCCTACGAGAGCGAGGGTTCCGTATATTTTGACGTGGAAAAATATAACCAATCTTACTCCATTGAGGGAGGCAAGGGGGCTTATGGCAAACTCTCGGGACGGAATATCGACGAACTGCTCGAAACCACGCGCACGCTCGACGGACAGAGCGAAAAACGCCGTTCGGTGGATTTCGCGCTGTGGAAAAAAGCGTCGCCCGAACACATTATGCGTTGGAGCGCGCCGTGGAGCGTCGGGTTTCCCGGTTGGCACTTGGAATGCTCGGCGATGGGTACGAAATATCTCGGCGAAGAGTTTGACATTCACGGCGGAGGCATGGATTTGATGTTTCCGCACCACGAATGCGAAATCGCGCAAAACCAAGCCGGATTGGGCAAAAGCAGTGTCCGCTATTGGATGCACAACAACATGATTACCATTGGCGGGCAGAAAATGGGAAAATCGCTCGGAAATTTCATTACGCTCGAAGAGTTTTTTACCGGAAATCACCCGTTGCTCACCAAACCGTTCAGCCCAATGACCATTCGCTTTTTTATTTTGCAAGCGCACTACAGGAGTACGGTTGATTTCAGTAGTGAAGCGTTGGAAGCTTCGGAAAAAGGATTGCAAAGACTAATGGAAGGTTATCTGCGATTACAAAATTTGACTGCAAGTGAAAAATCAAGCGTTGAAATTGGGAATTTGCGCCAAAAGTGCGAAGACGCCATGAACGACGACTTGAATACACCGATTGTTATTTCGCATTTGTTTGACAGTCTGAAAGTTATCAATTCTGTAAACGACGGAAAAGCGACACTTTCGCAAGCTGATTTGGATGAATTAAAATCCGTTTTCAGCCTGTTTTTGGAAGATATTTTAGGTTTACAAACTGAAAGTTCGGCTTCCGAAGGCTTGGAAGCGTATCAGAAAGCCGTTGATTTACTGCTTAATATCCGTCTTGAAGCCAAGAAAAATAAGGATTGGGCAACGTCCGACAAAATTCGCAACGAACTGACCGCGCTCGGTTTTGAAATAAAAGATACTAAAGAGGGATTTGAGTGGAAACTTTAATGTGTTAATGTGAATAATATGCCAATATGCCAGTGAATGCCAACAGCGAAATAATTCTTTATCAATCAGATAATTCCATTCAACTTGAAGTGCGGATGGAAGAGGAAACGGTATGGTTGAACAGACAGCAGTTAGCAATGCTGTTTAATCGTGATGTCAAAACTATTGGAAAGCACATTAACAATGCAATTAAAGAAGAATTACAAGATCTTCCAACTGTCGCAAATTTTGCGACAGTTCAATTAGAGGGTAGCAGGATAGTTGAAAGACAAATTGAATACTACAACTTAGACGTAATTTTATCTGTCGGATACCGTGTTAAATCAAAAGAAGGTGTTAAATTCCGCATTTGGGCAAACCGTATCCTAAAAGATTATCTGTTAAAAGGTTATGCCGTAAACAATAGGATAGAAAATCTCGAACACCGGGTTAAAGCCACCGAAGACAAGATTGAGTTTTTTGTAAAAACAGCACTTCCACCTGTGCAGGGAATTTTTTTCGACGGACAGATCTTTGATGCGCATAAGTTTGTGTCTGATGTAGTAAAATCGGCAAAGAAATCTATTATATTGATAGATAATTATGTGGATGAAAGTGTATTACATTTGCTTTCAAAACGTAAATCGAGCGTCAGTTGCAAAATTTTTACGAATAAAATCACCAATCAGTTTCAATTGGATTTGCAAAAATTCAATGCACAGTATGAACCCATTGAGGTAGCGCAATTCTCAAAATCTCACGACCGTTTTCTAATCATTGACAATCAAGAAGTGTATCACATTGGCGCCTCACTCAAAGATTTAGGCAAAAAATGGTTTGCTTTTTCAAAAATAAAAATCAATGCCGAGCAAATTTTAGCGGCATTATCAACGTAATCACAGAAATCAACTTAAAGATCACAGTTCAGACAATGAACACCAACAGCGAAATAATTCTTTATCAATCAGATAATTCCATTCAACTTGAAGTGCGGATGGAAGAGGAAACGGTATGGTTGAACAGACAACAGTTAGCAATGCTGTTTAATCGTGATGTCAAAACTATTGGAAAGCACATTAACAATGCAATTAAAGAAGAATTACAAGATCTTCCAACTGTCGCAAATTTTGCGACAGTTCAATTAGAGGGCAACAGGATAGTTGAAAGGCAGATTGAATACTACAACTTAGACGTAATTTTATCTGTCGGATACCGTGTTAAATCAAAAGAAGGTGTTAAATTCCGCATTTGGGCTAACCGTGTCCTAAAAGATTATCTGTTAAAAGGTTATGCCGTAAACAATCGAATAGAAAATCTCGAACACCGGGTTAAAGCCACGGAAGATAAGATTGAATTTTTTGTAAAAACAGCACTTCCACCTGTGCAGGGAATTTTTTTCGACGGACAGATCTTTGATGCGCATAAGTTTGTGTCTGATATAGTGAAATCGGCAAAGAAATCTATTATATTGATAGACAATTATGTGGATGAAAGTGTATTACATTTGCTTTCAAAACGTAAATCAAGCGTCAGTTGCAAAATTTTTACGCATAAAATCACCAATCAATTTCAATTGGATCTGCAAAAATTCAATGCACAATATGAATCCATTGAGGTAGCGCAATTCTCAAAATCTCACGACCGTTTTCTAATCATTGATAACCAGGAAGTGTATCACATTGGAGCTTCGCTCAAAGATTTAGGCAAAAAATGGTTTGCTTTTTCAAAAATAAAAATCAATGCCGAACAAATTTTAACGGCATTATCAACGTAATCACAGAAATCAATTTAAAATCATAGTTTAGACATTTTATATTATGGAAACAACAAGACAACAAAAAATAGCACGATTGCTGCAAAAAGAATTAGGAGATATTTTTTTACAATATGCGCGCAATATTAAAGGGACATTAATTACTGTAACGGGTGTTACGATTAGTCCCGATTTGAGTATCGCCCGAGTGAGATTAAGCATTTTTCCGAACGATAAAGTAGAACCGATTTTGAAGCAAGTAGATAATGAAACAAAATCATTTCGGTATGAGCTTGGAAGACGCGTCAGACACCAATTGAGAATAATTCCGGAACTGTTTTTTTACAATGATGACAGCTTGGATTATTTGGAGAATATTGATAAACTGCTTAAAAAATCCGAAACTCCGGAAGGGGAGAACGATGTGACAGGTGGAGAAAAATGACTGACTGTAGTGAACAGTTCGAATAATATTTAAATCCTGAGAACATGCCAAACCACAAATTTGCAATTTGGGTAGCAAAACGGTATCTTTTTTCTAAGAAATCGCATAACGCTATCAATATCATTTCAGCCATTTCGGCTATAGGAGTGTGTGTTGGTACCGTTGCGCTGATTTGTGTGTTATCTGTTTTCAATGGATTTGAAGGACTGATTCAAGGGATGTTCTCGGCGTTTGATCCCGATTTAAAGATTTCTCCGGTAGTAGGAAAGACATTTGATGCGAATACGTCAGAATTTGAGCAGATAAAGAAGCATAGTTCGGTAGTGAGTTTCGCCGAAGTAATTGAAGAGACAGCATTGCTCCGTTTTAATGATCGTCAAATGACAGCAAAGATTTTCGGTGTAAGCGATAATTTCAACAAGGTATCCAACATCGACAGCATCATGTATGATGGCCGGTTTTTATTGAATGATGGCGGATTCGAGAGAGCGGTTGCGGGAATCGGGATAGCCAATAAGCTCGGACTAAACGCCCATCTGATCGACCCGTTATTGATTTATGCGCCGAAAAGGAATGAAAAGATCAACATTGTTCGTCCGGAAACAAGTTTTAATCAAGAGACCGCTTTTATGTCCGGAGTTTTCGTTGTCAATCAACCTGAATACGATGATCAGTTTGTGATTGTTTCGGTAGATTTAGCTCGAAAAATTTTTGAATATGACAGCAAGACTGTTTCAAACATTCAGTTGAAAATAGATCCTAATGTCAATCTAAAAAAAACAAAATCAGAAATTCAAAAAATCCTGGGGGAAGATTTTAAAGTCCTGAATAAGTACGAACAACAGGAAGAATTTTTCAAAATTACAAAAATTGAGAAATGGATTACTTACCTGATTCTCTGTTTTATTCTACTGATTGCCACTTTCAATATTATAGGTTCTCTTTCTATGCTTATTCTCGAGAAAGAAGAAGATATAGGTATTTTAAGAAGCATGGGGGCTAATGAAAAATTGATTAAGAAAATTTTCCTTTTTGAAGGCTGGTTGATTTCGGTGCTGGGAGTTTTTGTGGGGCTTGTTTTGGGGATAATTATCATTTTAATCCAACAACATTTCGGTATTCTCAAACTCGGTGGCGACAATTATGTAGTCAGCGCTTATCCGGTGTTGTTGAAATTTTCGGACATTATAATTTCCATTTTCAGCGTCTTGGCAATGGGGTTAATTGCATCGCTTTATCCGGTAAAATACATCAAACCTCCTTTATCCCCGAAAGGAACTTAAAGGTACGGCATATTCCTTGTTTTGAAAAACTCATTTGATTATGAATAATAGACTCAATAACAGTATGTTACGAAATAGCATTTACTTGCTGGCTGCAGCTATTCTGCTTTTATCCTGCAAGCCGGATGCGCCAAATCCACTATACAAATATGATGTGAATCCGACGTTTACGTGGGGTTTTGCTGAGTTTTTCGGAGATTATTACAGCAATTACGACAATCCAAACAATGTGCTTAGCTTAAATTTATTTTCCGAAGGACTTGACGTAAATAAAGAAAATACGTTGGTAGGAACGGGTCAATACCTGAAAATTGAAGATATTTTCAGCTCTCCGAATGATACGTTATTGCCTGTTGGGAATTATAAATTGGAAGAGACGGGACAGCCTTTTACATTTTTTGGGGGCGAAAAATTCATTGACAACAGAGATGACATCCCGTCAGGTGCTTACATTTATTACATTGAACCCGATCCTTCAAAATCGAAAATCGCTTATGTAACCGATGGAACTATGAATGTAAGTCTAACTGAAAATGGAGTTTATACCATCCAATGTGCTTTTATATTAGATAGAAAAACGGAATTTAAAGGAACTTTCAGCAATAAGCTGTTGCATATCGATCAAGCAGTTTCTACTCCAAGCGGTGCTCCTCGAAAGAAAATAAAAGTTGCTCTTTAATAACCTTTGCGGATTTTATTTCCTGATATCCACGCCCCAAAGGAGTTTATTTCTAAGCGTCCCGAAAAAAGTATGATCCAAGGGTTTCACGACTCGCACACAATGATCAGCTTTTCTTAATTTCAGCCTTGTACTGTGGTCAAGAATTTTTGATCTTCCGTCTATAGAGATCAGGAAGCTGTTGCTGCGGCTTTTTACCTCCAATTCGATGACCCAATCATTCGGTACTATGAGCGGACGCACATTCAGGCTGTGTGAAGCTACCGGAGTCATTGCAAAACTTTGTGATTTTGGAACGACAATCGGTCCACCTGCACTCATGGAATATGCTGTAGAACCAGTCGGAGTGGAAATAATCAGCCCATCAGCTTCATACACATTTATCAATTCATCTCCCGTAAATGCACTCACAATAATCATTGAGTTGCTGTCTTGTTTCGAAATTGCAACATCATTCAGAGCATACGGTGAATCCAATCTTGCTCCATCCATAGTCGAAACTTTGAGAACGGCACGGTTTTCAATGGTATATTGATTCTCAAAAATTCCTTGAAGTGCAAGAATCAGTTCATCTTTGTCAACATCCGCCAAAAAACCTAAACGCCCGGTGTTTATCCCGAGTATTGGAATCTCTTTTTTCCCGATTCTAGCGGCTGTATTTAGAAAAGTCCCGTCACCACCCACACTCAGCGCTAAATCCGCATCAAAATTATCATCAGCCATCAACTCAATATTATCAAACGTGTTCTTAAATTCATGCTCAATATAGTTTTGCATATATTCCTCAAGGAGCACAACAATATTTTTACCATGAAAAAAATCAACCAATTCGTTTAATTGCTCCTTCATGTCAGTTCGATGAAGATTGCCGAATAATGCTATTCTCAACTTATTTTTCAAATCCATATAATCAAAAAAATTAAACCGGCTCCTATCAAAAGAGTAGATTGTGGATAAAAGTAACGTATTGCAAATTAAAACAGTAAATTATTCTTTAAAAAATACGAAAGATATAACGTTTTGTGCTGTTAGTATATTTTTTTGAGTAAATTTGCGTTTAAAATTACCTATTTATTATACAAAGTAACAAAATGGAATTGAATTTGACAAATTAATTTATCATTTCCTTATTGAGAATTTTTTATAAATCATTACTGTCCCATTAAAATCT
>LSQX01091803.1_pt1 | contig 51027 bp, 45 predicted proteins | sample 654561 | NCBI WGS metagenome assembly LSQX01 (sample SAMN04489861, study PRJNA283612) | anaerobic digester metagenome | isolation source: 4 biogas reactors fed with cattle manure at either 37C or 55C with and... | place: Denmark: Kongens Lyngby | collected 2014
ATATGTTTGAGAAAGCATGGGAAGAATTAGAGAAGACGGATCGGGCCATAGCCGATGTTATAACCCGTGAACGGGAGCGTCAGGAACACGGCATCGAGCTTATAGCCTCAGAGAACTTTGTATCCCCCGCCGTCATGTGCGCCATGGGATCAGTGCTGACCAATAAATACGCGGAAGGCTACCCTGCCCACCGCTACTACGGAGGCTGCCACGTAGTTGATGAAGCCGAGAACCTTGCCCGTGACAGAGCGAAACAGCTTTTTGGCTGCGACCACGTGAACGTCCAGCCTCACTCGGGCTCCCAGGCGAACATGGCAGTCTACTTTACATGCCTTGAGCCCGGCGACACCATTCTGGCCATGAACTTGTCTCACGGCGGCCACCTGACCCATGGCTCCCCGGTGAACTTTTCCGGACAGCTGTACAACATCATTCCTTACGGAGTGAGCAAAGATACAGAGACCATCGACTTTGCCGAAGTTGAACGCCTTGCCCTAGCCCACAGGCCTAAGCTCATCGTCTGCGGGGGCAGCGCCTATCCCCGTGAGATTGACGCGGAGAAATTCCGCGAGATAGCGGACAAGGCAGGCTCTCTGCTGATGTTCGACATTGCGCACATAGCGGGTCTTGTGGCGGCGAAGCTTCACAAAGACCCCATTCCATTCTGCGACTTTGTCACCACCACCACCCATAAGACCCTTCGCGGCCCCCGCGGCGGCATGATCATGTGCCGAGAGGCCTTTGCCAAGGGAGTTGACAAGAGCATCTTCCCCGGTATGCAGGGGGGTCCTCTTATGCACATTATCGCGTCCAAGGCAGTGGCTTTTGAGGAAGCCCTTCAGCCGTCCTTCAAGGAGTACCAGGGCAGAATAGTCAAGAACGCGGCCTCCCTCGCGGAAGCCCTTCTGAAACATGATTTTCATCTTGTTTCCGGTGGAACGGACAACCACCTTATCCTGATCAACCTCACGAGCCGTGGCGTAACGGGTAAGGCCCTTGAGACAGCCCTTGACAAGGCAGGCATCACGGTGAACAAGAACACAGTGCCTTTCGATACCCAGAGCCCCTTTATCACCAGCGGAGTGAGAATCGGCACGCCGGCGGTGACCACCCGCGGCTTTGGTTCCAGCGAGATGGAGCAGATAGCGTCCTGGATGGACGAAGTGGCGAAGAACGTAGAGAACGATAAGGTACTTTCCCGCATCCGCGCCGAGGTCCTTGATCTCTGTGGCAAATATCCCCTCTACGCGGGAATGTAAGCGTCTTGCCGTTGTAAGTTACTTGCTTTTAAAAGGCCATAAGTATGGAGGGTCGGATGATTTCCCGACCCTCTTTTTAACGAACCTTCCACTGACCGCCGTTCTTTCCGGCAGCTTATGCCGTCCGCGTTCCTGACAAGAAGCAGCTGCAGTTTCTTTTTAGCTTCACTATCCTTATTCCCATCGCCACCCCTCAAGTTAGGTATGATCCAGGTCTTTGTGGCAGCTGCTCTCGCCCTTTTTGCCGCCATGGCGATCATGTTCTACGAGCGTTTTCTTGTTTTGAAAGGTCAATAACACTCCAGAAAAATGCTTCCATTATGATAGAATGTTGAACACTACATCTAGGGAGGAGAGAGGCATGAAGTTTTTTATAACAGGAGGGGGCGGCCAGTTAGCCCTTGCCTTCCAGCGGCTTTTAAAAGAGGAAAATCTGCCTTTCGCTGTATATTCCCGCCAGGAGCTTGATATAACAGACATCACAAGAGTGCGAAAACGAATGCAGGAGGAAAAGCCTGATGTCGTTATAAATTGCGCGGCGTGGAATGATGTGGACAGCGCCGAGCAGAACTGGCGGGGCGCCTATATGGTCAATGCCATTGGCCCAAGGAACCTGGCCATCGCAGCAGAAGAACTGGGGATTCCCCTTGTAACCTTCAGTTCTGATTATGTTTTTAACGGAAAAAGCGTCCGGTCATGGACCATCGCAGATAAACCGGATCCTATTAATGTATATGGACAGACAAAACTTCTGGGAGAAGAATTTGTAAAAGATCACATCCGCCGTTTTCTCATCGTACGGGTGAGCTGGGTCTTCGGGCCAGAAGGAAGGGAAGAATCGAACTTTCTCAAAAAGGTTCTGCGGTGGAGCCGAGAGAAGGATGAGCTAAAAATTGTCTCAGATCAGATCTCAAGCCCTACATACGCACCTGATCTTGCGGAGCGTGTAATGGAACTTCTAACCCTTCGCGCGTGGGGAACCTATCATCTGTCGTGCAGCGGACGGTGCAGCCGTTATGAGTGGGCTTCTTTTGCCCTTAAAGAAATAGGATGGAAAAAGAACATTGTTCAGGCACAGAGCAATGAATTCAGAACCCTTGCCCAGCGTCCAGCCATGAGCTCTCTTGACTCCTTCCCCTTAGAAGAATTCGGCATTTTTATGCCGCGGTGGGAAGATTCAACCCTGCGTTTCCTTAAAGCCATAGGGCAGAAAAATGGCGGTAACAACAATGTATAGCGGTCATTTTGACGGAGCGTCGAGGGGAAACCCCGGTGAAGCCGGGGCTGGAGCTGTTCTGTACAACGAAGAAGGACACATGGTATGGCAAAAGTTTGCCTACCTCGGCTCACAAACAAATAACGAAGCTGAGTACGGAGGTCTGCTCCTCCTCCTTCGAGAAATACAGCTTAGAGGAATTAAAAAAATTGTGATTCGAGGAGATAGCCGTCTCGTTATTTGTCAGATGAAAAAAGAGTGGAAGGTCAACAGCCCTCACTTGAAGGAACTCTGGGAGGAAGCCCAGAGTCTGCTCAAAGGATGCCAGGCAACCTTCGAGTGGGTTCCAAGAAAGGAAAACAGCAATGCGGACCTGCTGTCGAATAAGGCTATTGATGAGCATTCAGGAAAAGCAGTTCTCAAGGCAGATTTGAATGCTGTCCGTTTAGAGCGAATCACACCCACCATTTTCATTGCCCACGGTTCTGAAGATTATGCTGTGGATATCCTTCACCGGGCATGTACCTGCCCGGCATTTGTCAATCGCAAGCAGTGCAAGCACCTTGAAGCGGCATTGCGAAAGCTAGAGCAGAAACCGTCTTTCGATTAAATCAGCAGAGTAATTTAAGGGAGGCCCATGGCATGACATCGGAGTATGATCGTCGGACCTTTTTTCTGTGCTGGCTCGTTACCTATCTTGGGCAAGCCTATCTATCTATGTTCTTTTTGTATCCTGTAGCCTTGCAGCGGCAGGGGATCCCCTTGGCTCTCTCTGGCTGGCTCATGAGTATCTTCAGTGTGGGTTCCATGCTTATGCGTCCGGCAGGCAGCATATTAAACGAAAGGCTCGGGGTGAGAAAAAGCCTTCTCTACGCATCGGTTTTTCTTTTTTGCTGCTCTATGCCTCTTCTCTTTTTCCGATCCTTTAATGCCCTCCTTGTTGCTCGAGGACTCATGGGTCTTTTTTATGGCGTTGTCATGCTTGCTGTGACCACGTATCAGGCCCTGAGCATCCCGGAAGAGCGAAGGGGAAGCCTCTATGCGTGGATAGCCGTGGCCTATGTGCTGCCGCAACTTTCCATAGTGCCTCTAAGTGAGTTTCTTATTTCCTCCATAAGTGTCCAAGCTTTTCTGGCCCTGGCACCGGCCGTCGCTGCTGCAACGTTCCTGATCTCAAAAAACCTCCCGAAACTCAAAAATTTCTCAAAAGAAAGCAAAGTCAATTCTGAATCAGATTCTCAGGAAAACAGCCTTTCGCCAGACCAAGATTCAAAGGTGGTATTTCCGGCTTCTTCACAGCAATGGGGCAGCTGGGGTGAAATGGTTCGTGTGAAAGGGTTCTGGCCTCTTGTTTTAACACTTTTAACCTGGTCTTTTGTCAATACCTCCACATTACAGTATATGCCGGCCTTTATACGCTCCCGAGGTTTGATTGCCAGCTCCTTTGTGGCCGCAAATGCCGGGGTTTCTCTTTCCTTGCGGCTTTTTGCCACGAGATTTATGGACCTCATCGACAGAAGAACAGGAGCTGCCCTTGCCATCACCTTAATGGGAGCTGTTGTGGTTGGAACGCGCTTTGCCTTTTCAAACCATTTATTTTTCCTTTTGGGACTCATCTATGGATTGGGAATGGGTTTAGGTTTCCCTATGATACTTGCCCTTATGCCAGATGTTTTTCCCGAGCGGCTGAGGCCCAAAGGCATTGCCATCGGCACCCTGCTCATGGAATCGGGTTTTATTTTTACCCCTTTTATCATCAGCTACGGAGGGGGCTTCTTTGGCTTGGGAAATGTCATGGCCTTCATCGGGGTTACTGCCCTTGCCGGAGGGTTTTTCCTGAGTCTCCACGTATGGCGGAAAGCGTAGGAATAGCTGCTACAAGCGCCCTCGTATAGGCATGTTTCGGTGCGGAGAGCAGGGCTTCTGTAGAGTTCTCTTCGCAACATTCTCCCTCGAGGAGGACAATGCCTCGTTTTGCCGCCCCACGGGCCAGATAGAGATCATGGGTGACAAAGACCATGGCCATCCCCTCTTTCACCCTTTCATTGAGCACATGGATAATTTCACTTCTGGTAGAAGCGTCCTGCATGCTTGTGGGCTCGTCGCACAGCAGCAGGGCAGGCTCCAGAATCAGAGATCGCGCAATAGAAACTCGCTGACGCTGCCCCCCTGATAATCCGGAGCGGACCCTTGATAGAAGAATGCGCTCCTCTTCTATGCCGAGGGTTTTTAAAAGGCGGCGGGCCTTGCTATAGGCCTCAAGACGAGATTTTCGCCCATTCACGATAATCCAGGGTTCTGCCACAGCATCGAGGACGGTAAGGGTGGGCGGCAGGCTTCCGTAAGGATCCTGGGGCACATAGCCGCATCTTCTCCTTAGCTCTATAAGCTGGGAGTGGGAACATTTGTCGATGTTCTCACCAAAGAGTTCCACATTTCCTTCAGTTGGACTTATCAGACCAAGCAGAACCCTGAGAAGTGAAGTTTTTCCGCTTCCTGATTCTCCTATCAAAGCCAGACTTTCCCCCTGCTGAAGAGAGAGGGAAATGTTGCGAAGGGCCCATTGTCCCGAATTTTTACCATCCCTTGAGGGGTAGAAGACGCTAACCTTATCTGTCTTTGCTATAGGGTTTGTCATACGTATTCACCTTCCAGTTCCAGCAATGCTTTCACGAGTTGTGTCGTATGTCTGTGGCGAGGTTTTGTGACAATATCAGCGGGGGCCCCCTCTTCCACGATCTCTCCCTCATGCATCACGGCGATGGCGTCGCAGATCTGGACGGCCAGTGGCAGGTCGTGGGTTACGAGGAGAAGGCCCATGTTTCTGCCTCGGGCCAATCGTTCCAAAGTAAGGATAATTTCCTTTTGTGTAATGACGTCTAGTGCGGTAGTCGGTTCATCAGCGAGAAGAAAGTCTGGGTCGCAGGCCAGGGCTGTGGCGATGGCGGCACGCTGCTTCTGTCCCCCAGAGAGTTCATGAGGGTACCGATTGGCCAGGGACCACTCAAGATCAGCTTCCTCAAGAAGGGAGCGGCAGCGATGTCTGCGCGCTTCTCCCGAAAGTCCAAGATGGATTGCGAGAACTTCTTCTATATGCTTCCCAATGGTCAGCACAGGAGTAAAGGAATTCATGGCCCCCTGGGGGATGAGGGCGATATCCTTCCAGCGGATGGCGTTGAGCATTTCCGGCCGGAGAGAGATAAGATTGAGATTGTCGAAAATAACGGCTCCAGACACCTCTGTGTTTGAAGGGAGGAGTCCTGGAATGGCCATAAGCAGCGAACTTTTTCCGCTCCCTGATTCTCCCACAAGGCCAGTGATCCTCCCACGGGGTATGGAGAGGAAGGCATTCTTTACAGCTGACACGTCGTGGCTTTCGGTTTTATAGGTAATGGAAAGATCAACGATTTCAATCATAGCCGACGAGCCTCCTTCAGTTGAGGATCCACCTGTTCCTCCAGAAACTTGCCGAGGTCAAGGAAAATCAGACACAGCAGAGTAATGCCCAATCCCGGAGGGATCAGCATCCACCACGCTCCCTGGGTGAAAGCCCCGAAGGAATGGGCTTCATGAAGCATTCGCCCCCAAGAGATGATGCGGGGGTCGGAGAGGCCGAGAAAAGAGATACCTGCCTCTGCCAGAATGGCTCCGGGAACGCCCAGAGCTATATTGGCCAGAAGAAGGGGAAGGGTCTCGGGCAGCAGATGGCGCCACAGAATATAAAAGGTGGGTGCGCCAAGGCCGCGCAGCCCTTCAATATAATAGCTGTCCCGCAGCGATAACGTCATGGCTCTAACTGTTCTGGCGGTTCCCATCCACGAAAAGAGTGAAAGTATGAGCACTAGCTGCCACAATCCCTTGCCCCAGAAAGCGGCAAGCACCATAAGGATGGGAAGAATGGGAATGGAGAGAAGAATATCCACGGCGCGCATAATGGCCCCATCCACCCAACCTCCTTTATATCCGCTTGCCAGGCCGAAGAAGAGCCCCAGCAAAGAAGCGAGAAGGGTAGCAGAAATGCCGACGATAAGAGAAACCCGGATTCCGGCGATAAAGAGGGCAAAAATATCCCGCCCCCGCTGGTCAGTTCCCAGAAATCCCCATCGGCCTCCTTTCAGGTGGAGGATGATGGTTCCATCTATGGCCTGAGCAGGTTCCAGCTTCAGGGAGTATTTCCCCTTCTCTGAAAAAAGCGCTCCGGCTACCTGGGTGAAGGGGCTGAGCCCCAGCATCTGTTTAAAGGAGAGGTCTCGGCTGTCAATGTCAAAGAAGCTGGCTCCTCCAGGGAGCTTCTGAAGAATCATTCTTTTTGACGGGGTTTCCCAGATAAGGGCTGCTGGAGCGGCGAGGGTCACCTTCCCAGAAAGATGAACCTGGGATGGGGCTTCATACTCCCAATCCACATGGGCCTCCACCGACGTATCTGAAAGGGTTATGGCCATGGTGGGAGGAAGGTTCCTGTTAAGCCATAAGGGCGTTGAAAAGGGTGGCGCCACCTCTAAGTTGGGAGAAATGGTAAAAAAGTGAGACCCAAGAAAACCGACGGACAGAAGGAGCAAGAGAGTGATAAAACTCCATCGAGTGAAAAGGCCTCTCATCAGCGCCCCCTCCTTTCAAAGCGGACACGGGGATCGACCAGGCCGTAGAGCAGGTCTGCGACGAGGTTGCAGAACACCGTCATGATGGCTAAAAGGTAAAAGGAAGCTCCGGCGGCAGGGTAGTCCTGACCAGTCACCGCTTCGAGCAGAAAACGTCCCACTCCGTGGAGGGAAAAAACAGTTTCCGTTATGACCGCTCCTGAAATAACTCCGGGCAAAGAGAGAAGGAGGATTGTCAAAAGGGGAGGCAGGAGGGTGCGGAAAGCGTGATTCCAGACAATGCGCTTCTGTGGAAGTCCTCGGGCACGGCCCATGAGAATAAAATCCTCACCCATAACCCTCACCATAAGATTTCGTACGTAAAGGGCCCATCCGCCAAAACTGAGAAGAACCAGAGAGCTTACAGGAAGGGCGAGATGCCACATATAGTCAGAAACCCTGGCCCAGAAGGCCGTGGGCGGAGGAACAGAAATGCTCCCGCGCAAGGGGAAAACCGGAATAGCGTAGGCAAAGGTCATGAGGAGCACCAGCTGCACGAAAAAAGAAGGGAAAGAAAAAGAAACGGCACCGCTCCATAGCACCATCTTCTCGAGCCAGCGGCCCCGTTCCAGCGCAGCCTGGATCCCGAGCCAGGTTCCAAGAAGAGCGGAAAGGAAAAGGGCGCTCCCCAGAAGGGCCACGGTATTGGGAAGGCGCGAGGCCAGCTCATCCCATACAGGGCGACCTGTTAAAAAGGAATAGCCAAACTCGAAAGTAACCATCTGTTTCATATAGAGCAAAAACTGAAAGCTTAAAGGCTTGTCGAGGCCGTAAAGCCGCTGTAACTCAGCTTTTGCTTCAGGAGAAAAGCGTGGATCGAGAATAGAGGCCACAGGATCTCCCGGCATAAGGCGAAAAAGCAAGAAATTTAAAATGAGCACTACGAGCAGCACCAGAAAAGAGCCTGCAACCCTTCGCAACCAGTAATTTTTCATCTCTTTCACCTGCTGTTCAGAAGCCAGAAGGCGGGATTACGGGTAAGATGCACATATTCGCCGGGACGGTATTCTCTGAAAATAAAAGGCCCCGACCCCATGAGCTGGGTGAGTTTTTTATCTTTGTCAAGCCAGGTTTCAGCCGGTTTCCAGCTTCGCCAGTCCTTTACCTGCTCAAAAACATGGCGGGGGAAGATGGGCAGACCGCCAATGTTGTGGAGGTGCCAGTAACTGGTGGAATTCATAGTAACCACAAGGGTCAGGTCGTCAGGTGTCTCTACAGAGGCCACATCCCGAACAGAATCGTAATAGCGGGGCGGCTGGTGCTCTCGAAGATACTGAATGGTGTAGGCGCTATCTCCAGCAGTAATGGGACGGCCATCCTGCCAGATGAGCCCTTCCTTCAGATGGAAGGTCAGCCTTGTTCCCCCATCGGCAGTGTCAATAGTCCATGACTCTGCAATCCACGGCAAATCCAGAAGAGTTTCCGGATCCACGGTAATGAGGGCATCATAGATAAATCCCAGCACACTCCAGTCATAGGCCGAACCTGCAGCAAGGGGGTTGAGTGAACGGGGCTCATCTGAAAGGGCCCAGCGGAGCGGCTTCATAGCACCGGAGGCTGGTTCCAGCTGAAAAAGACTCCACGTATTATCCGCTGTAGCGTAGGGAGTGGTCACGTAGCCCTTCCACGAAGAAGATGCTGCCGTAATAAAGTAGCGGCTATAAATTGGGATCACGGGAACAAGCTCCGCAAGAAGCTTCTGGCTTTCTGAAGCAGCCTGCCGCGCAGATGCTTCGTCAGGAGCCCACCGAAGCTCAGCAAGAACCTTATCGAGGCGAGGTTCAGCAATGCCGGGAATATTGTAGCCGCCCTTTACATCCATGGAAGAATGGTAAAAGGCGAAAAGGGAGTCAGGGTCACGGGCCATCTGCCAGGCCATGACGTAAGAATCGAAGTTCCTCTCGTCGAGGCGGGCGATCATGGCAGAAAAATCCATAGGTTCCACTTCTATGGGAACGCCAATGCCCCGAAGAGACGCGGCAATCCGCTCGGCAATCTCCGCGGTTGTTGGAGCCACCTGAGCAGTGGGAGAAAGAAGCTTCATGGGCGAAAGAGTAATCTTCTCTGTTGAGCCTTCTCCTGCTGGGGCCATAAGAATCCCCTTATTGTTCCAGCTCCAGCCGGCGTTGCCCAGACGTTCCTTAGCCTTTTCAAAACTATGGGAATACTTCACCACGTCATCCTCAAAATAAGGAGACGCAGGAGGCAAAAAAGTTGAAAGGGGTTCGGCGTACCCCGCAAAAAGATCGCGGACAAGCTTCTCCCTGGGGATGGCTTCCCAGGCGGCCTGTCTCAGTTCAAGGCGGTTCCAAGGGAAAGTACGAAGATTCAAACCGAAGAAAAAGCCGTGAAACCCCTTGGCCAGGGACATAAGCACAGAAGAATTTTGTGATAGCCTTTCTATATCAGCCGGCCGGGCAATGTCAGAAAGAATATGAATCTCATCTTTCTCGAGGGCCAGCAGCTGGGCGTCAGGATCCCGCACAATAACTAAATAAAGGTCTTCTACCTTCGGCCCCTTAAAAGTGGTGGCATCAAAAGCAAAGGCAGCAGTGCTCAAACAAAGAATAACCCCAATCAAAATAGAAAATCGTCTCATTCTCCCACCCCCACGGTGCCAGGTCTTGAATTTTTGCATACCCATAGCGGTATCATGCCTGTTTTATATTGGCGCTCTATTTGATAATGGCGTTTAGAAGCCATCTAGCTGTGTATAATATTTATGAACTTATAGTGTCATGGTATCAGATTCTGCATAGTAGCCGCAGGTGTTTTTTAAGCAGACGGATCTTAAGATGCCTTGAAACGTATTGTGTAGATTGCCTACTTTGGTTCCGACAAGTGTATCAAAAAGGCCTTCGCGAAACAGACTTTGTTTTGCAATTTTGTTGAAAAAGTGTCTGTTGTTACATTTTAGCTTTCTGTTTATAATCAACATAATTATAATGTAATACCTTTTTAATGACAGGGGGGAAGGAAAATGTCAATAATAAAAGAGTTTAAAGAGTTTGCTGTGAAGGGGAATGCCCTGGACATGGCTGTGGGTATCATTATAGGCGGCGCATTTGGGGGAGTCGTTTCGTCTCTTGTAAAGGATGTTATTATGCCGCCTATTGGCTTAGCCCTGGGAAACGTGGATTTTAAAGATCTCTATCTGGTGCTTAAGGAAGGTGCCACTCCCAAACCTTATGTTTCTTTAACCCAGGCCCAGGAAGCGGGTGCGGTCACACTGAATTTGGGGGTGTTTTTAAATACGGTGATCAGCTTTCTCATTGTAGCTTTTGCTGTTTTTATTCTTGTTAAAAATATAAACCGGCTGCGCAAGCCACCAGAACCTGCTCCCAAAGCTCCCGTTAAGATTTGCCCATATTGCTTAACGGAGATTCCAGAAAAAGCCGTCAGATGTCCAGCCTGCACATCTACCCTCGAAGCCAGCTAAATGGTGCCAGGTCTTGAAAATGTGCATTAGTGATTCAGGGCACCAAGTAGAGCGATAAGTAAGGAATATAGAGACTGTGAGAGGAATATAGATAGAGGAAAGTTTTATTCATTTTGGATTTTGTCATTTGTTCAAAGGAAAACTAGGGAGAGGAGAGCCTGTAATAGGACCTTTCCCTTTTTTTATGTCACTTTGTACATCATCTATAAAACTGCCCATTTCCAAAGTTTGGCACCGTTCTTCACCATTATTCTTTTCGAAATTTTTTGACAACGCGGCTTACGGTGCTGTAGTGAACCTGATAAAAACGTGCAATTTCGGATATGGTAAAGTCGCCTGATTCGTAAGCTCTTGCCATTCCTTCCCTTTGGTCTGTGTAGGCTTTTTCGTAATAAGAAAGACTTTTATGTGGTTTGCTCTCTGGATGTTGCTCGCGAGGAATCTCGGAGGATAAAGTTTTCTGATCTCGAATGGCCTTTTCTATGTTTCCCACAAAGCTGTCATTTCCTAAGTAGAGGTTCTTTTTTACGAGATCATATATAGAATCACAATGAGGTATTCCCTCAGATATGAAACTAGAATACTCCATTTTTGCCTGAGAAGCAGAACCGTTAAAATGCTGTAACACCTCCTGACTATGAAGCCAAACAGGCGAATTCGCTATCCCGACAGTGCTGCGGTAGCTACTCCAGTTCCATTTTTCAGGGCTGGCTACGATTTCCGCCCGAACGGGGTTTAGCTCTACATAGCGAACGGCTTCAAGTAAATACTCATCGCGATCGACTAAAAAAGCTTTATAGCGTCCCTGAAATAAATGGCCGACCCGTTCGTGACGCGTGTTAAAGAAGCGGGTATAATTCCCGTTCAAATCCCGCATGCCAGCGGATAAATTAGGCCGGGGTGTTTCAATGACAAAATGATAATGGTTTGACATAAGACAATAGGCGTAACATCTCCACCCAAGCCGACTGTAGTTCCGGGCGTAAATTTTTAGGAACTGGCGACGATCCAGATCGTCTTTAAATATATTCTGCCGGGCGTTTCCTCGGGAAGTGACATGGTAAAGAGCTCCTGGGAACTCAATTCGGAGTGGTCTTGCCATGCCTTATAACATAGCATACATAAAGGAAAAAGTGAAATTATGCATGTAGGTACAGATTCAAGAGAGATAAAGAACTTTTTGTAAAGTTGTTAAGACATCATTTTTATAAAGCGAAGATTTCTCGTTGTTTTATGTGAATCCGTGCACTTTTGCACAATTTCAAGACCTGGCACCATTTAATGTTTTTTGTATAAAAGAAAGGCGCCTACTAGACCGTTGTATGTAAATGTGATAATTTTACTATCGCTGGTTACTTGCCGGCTACTCGTTTAATTAGGAGGCAACAACTTGAGTCAGGGAACAGTCAAATGGTTTAATGCGACAAAGGGCTATGGATTTATCACCAGCGACGAGGGCAAAGACGTGTTCGTTCACTTCAGTTCTATTCAGGGAGATGGCTTTAAAACTCTTGATGAGGGTCAGAGAGTTACATTCGAAGTGACAACTGGCGCTAAAGGTGACCAGGCAGCAAACGTAGTCAAGCTTTAAGACTCAGCTGAGTATGAAAACGGCCTCTTTCGAGGCCGTTTTTTGTTTTTAGATTGTATGTTTATACCTATATATTTTAATTAATTTTATGCTTCCTCTTTTTCCGTTCCCTTTTCTTGTTGGTTCTCAACTATAGCCCTTTATTGTGTTAGCTGATTTAACCATATTGCTCTCTGTATTTAATTTCTTCCTTGACGGCTTTCTATGCCCATGCTAATGTCCAATCGTTCATACAGTAGAACATTAACTTTCGACGAAACTAATTCCACTTCGATGTTCACAGCGGAAAGATAAAAGGAAAATGGTTTGCTAAATTGGCAGCAATGAGTCATAAATCATAAAAAAGGGCGGGAGTATATAAAGTTTAAGAAGCCCTAAACTCTTGGATATTGCCTCATGTTCGCTAACAGATATGGCAATTGATGAATATGTGAAACTATGTTCCTTTGAAAATTATACACATGTAAAGAAAATAATAGAGGCTTGCAAGAGCCTCTGTCTTTCAAGGAGGTAAAAATTGTGGTTGAATCGTTGCTTACTATCTTAAAAAATGAAGTCAAACCAGCTCTTGGATGTACAGGCCCGACTTCTGTTTCTTTTGCTACAAGTGTAGCCCGAGCAGCTGTAGGCGGTGAAGTTGAGTCTGTAAAGGTTGTCATGGATAGAGACACCTATAAGAACTCTATTGCTGTAGGTATTCCAGGTACAAACCATATGGGACTTGATATAGCTGCGTCTCTTGGCGCTGTTGCAGGAGATGCGGATGCAGGGCTTGAAGTTTTGCATAACGTTACTGTTGAAGATGAGAAGCGGGCGATGTCCTTGCTGCCTCAAACCCGCATCTCTATAGACTGGAACCGCAAGGAAGTAGGTCTTTACATTGATGCCACGGTAAAGACAACAAATGGAACGGGGCAGGCAACTGTTGTTAAAACCCATACAAATGTTGTTCTTATCAGGGCCAACGAAGAAATTGTTCTGGAGAAACCACAGGAAGAGATTTCAGCTTCCGATTATTCAAAAGATGCCATATTGAGCTATAGTCTTGAAGACCTCTTCAACTTCTCTATGAATGAACCCCTTGAAAATATCTCATTCCTTCAAAGTGCCATAGAAATGAACGAAGTTCTTGCCAAGGCTGGTTTCGAAGAGCAAGCGGGGGGAAGGTTTGGGCACGGCCTGCTCGGTTGTCCATACCAAAGTCCCTTGATGAAAGCCAAGGCTTTGACGGCTGCTGCCTCTGACGCTCGTATGGCAGGACTGGGCTTCCCTGCTATGAGTTGTGCCACTAGCGGAAATGTAGGAATTACAGCTTCCCTTCCCCTTGTAGTCATGGCTCGCGAATTAGGGAAAGGCAACGAAACTCTCTTACGTTCCCTCGCCCTGAGTTTCCTTGTCACTATCTACCTTAAAAGTCATATCGGCCGTCTTTCTCCCATGTGTGCCTGCGCCATTGCAGCGGGACTGGGTGTCGCGTCTGGCATGGTAGTGGAGCTAGGGGGTTCCTTTGAACAGGTTGAGAAAGCAGTGAATACAGTAGTGGGAAGTATTGGCGGAATTTTATGTGATGGCGCAAAGTTTGGCTGTGCCATGAAATTAGCGAATGCAGTTGGAACAGCTATAGAATCGGCCTATCTTGCCATGGATCACATCGCTATTCGTCCTGGCGATGGACTAGTTTGTGAAAAAGCCGATGACACTATTGCGATTCTTGGAAGGATAGCTCAAAAGGGCATGGCTCCTGCCGATGAAGAAATGTGTCGCGCCATTATAGAACGCGAGCAAGGTTTTTAGTGCATCTTCAAAGGGAGAAGGATTTGCGTAGTATCTTCTCCCTTTGAAGATGCGCTTATGCTGTAAGCGCACCAATAAGCCGTATCCTTTGTTTTAAGGTGATTCAAAAGGCGAAACCTCTGTTTTTATAAAAGCGAACTCTTGGAAGAGTTTCAATATGAAAATATTCCCCTGCGGCGGCATTAAATTAGAATTTCGTACCCTTCATAAGGAAAGATAACACAACATTCTCCACTTGAATATATTTTAAATACAATTGCTGAGAAATTTTATGGTTCGGCACTTTTTCTATCTCATGCGTATTTGCACTCAGAATCCCCTTAAATAATATCGTTACAGTAGAATAGTTTCTTCACAGTTGACTTATCGGACAAGTTGAACTATTCTCTTTTGAAGATATTGAAGTTTTTGCATGTTGTATTTTCATTTATCTAAATTGTTATCATAAGGGGGTAGTGGCTTGATGAAATTTGCAATTCTGGGAAGTGGCAATGGAGCCCGTGCTTTGTGCGCCCAGATCGCCGCAAAAGGAAACCAAGTAAAAATGTGGGAACCTCTTGAAAGAACAGAAGATTTTTGCAAACTGCAGAAGACAAAAAGAATTTATCTTCAGGGAGATGTTAATATTTGTGGAAACCTTACAGATGTGACTATGGATATTGCTGATGTTGTAAGGTTTGCTGAAGTAGTGCTTGTAGTTGTTCCTGCTTTTGCTCACGCGCCTATTTTTTCAAAACTTATTCCATACCTAGAAAATGGGCAACATGTCATTATTATCCCAGGTAATTTCGGTGCCTACCGTTTGAAGAAAATGATGTTGGCAGTAAATTGTAATAAGAGAATAACTATCTCCACAACTGAAACAATGCCTTATGCTTGCCGAATTAAGACTTTCGACACCGTTGCAATTTATAAGAGGAAATTTTCAATCCACATTGCAAGCACCCCTGCTTCAGCTGCATCGAAAGTAAGATCAATTTTGAATGATGCTTTTGATGGCTTTGTAAATTTTCTACCAGCGGAGCATATTCTTGCTCAAGACCTGTCTAATGCCAATTATGTAATGCATCCTTATCCTGTACTCTTAAATTATGGGCAGATAGAGAAAGATCCTGCTACATTTAGACACTACATGGATGGCATTACGCCATTAATTAGCGAACAGATGGAACTTCTTGACCAAGAGAGAATTTCAATAGGTGCAAAGCTTGGTTTTACCTTGACGCCTGTTTTGGATCTCATGAAATTATATTATGGTCAAAATGAAACCCGCACCCTTTACGACTATGTAAATAGCCGTGAAACTCCTTATGCTGATCTTGTTGGTCAAGATGTAAGAAGTCGCTACATTACAGAAGATGTCCCTGGCGTTATTATGCCGGTGGCGAAGCTTGCTCGTAAATCCGGTGCTCCGTCTCCACGATCTGATACTATTGTTGATTTAGCATCACAGCTTCATGGCGTTGACTATTGGACGCAGGGAACAACTTTGGAATCAATTGGAATAGAAGGCAAAAGCACAAAAGAAATCATAGAGATGATGGATTAATCCTGATTTTTAATAATAAAGGGGGAATGATGCTCGTAACATTGTTTTAGAGGACCAGTTTGAAATAAAGATTTAACAAAAAAGGGAGATGATGGAAATGCGGAAAAAGTTCTCGCTGTTTGTTATGATCCTTTGTTTATTGGTAGTGTCCTCCACCGCTTCTCTGGCAGCGGTTAATTGGAAGTGGGTTCACTATTTACCAGTTGATTCTATGGTGGACAAACTTTCAAAGAATATGATCGAAGAAATTGAAGAAAAGAGTGGCGGTCAGATAAAATTTACTCTCTTCCCTGCGGGACAGCTGGGAGATTGGATGGAGATGTCTGAGCAGATGATGCGAGGTTCTGTCCACATTGGAATTCTTCCGGTATCTCCAGTTTACAATAAGGCACTACAAATCAGAGTCCTCCCCTATAGTGTCATGAACTGGGATGAAGCTAAAAAAGCCTTTACTGGCGCAGATCCCTTCCTCTTTAATATCCTGTCCGAAGAAATGGAGAAAGTCGGGTTTAAAGCTCTTGCTGTTGTAGCTGAGGGATTTGGTGGTGCAGGTTTTGGTAAGGCTCCAGACTTTGACGTAGTTGACCCTGACGTTGATAAACACGGCTATAAGATTCGTGTCCCAGCCGGAAATCAGGCCTTTGAGTCCCTTGCTCAACAACTTGGGTATATCCCTGCCTCTGTGCCATGGGGAGAGATTTATATAGCCCTTCAAACTGGGCTCGTTGACTGCCAAATTGGTGGACAGCCTTACAACACCTATGCCTCTTTCCTCGATATAACCAAAGTATGGGTTCAGTATAATACCCATTTTCAGCACTCCTTTGTATATATGAACAAGAAGATGTGGGATTCTCTTTCCCCAGATCTTCAGAAAATAGTTCAGGAAGTTACTCAAAAATATGCAGATACGAGTTTTGCCCTTGCAGAGGCTGAAGATGAGTCTTATATGAAGAAGATGAGTGACGCAGGCATAAAAATTATTCTTCCGACAGACGAACAACTTAAGAAAATTGCCACAAAAGTTCGGGAAAATACTTGGCCGATTATGGAAAATGTGGTTGGCAAAGAGGTAATGAATAAGGTTCTTTCAGGGCTTGGAGTGGCAAAGTAGGCCAGTACATTTAGAGAGATCTCGAGAGCATGACGTTCTCGAGATCTCTTAAAGAAAGGGGAAGCTAGCGTGAAAACGTTCCTTTTGTATATCTGGCATTTACTGCTAAGAGCTCAAAGGGTAGTGATGCTCTTTACAATATGTTTTTCAACAGCAGCGGTGTTTCTAGAAGTAATCATGCGTTATTTTTTCCAGTCACCTTTAGTTGGGATTGAAGAACTGGCGGCCTATGTAGCATTTTGGCTTTACTTCATTGGAGGCGCCTACGGATCTTATGAAAGGAGTCATATTTCTGCAGATATTTCTCAACTTGTTTTCAAAAATAAACTTCACTATGCAAAGTCTCATGCAATAACAAGCCTAATTTCATCTTTTGCAGCCCTCTATGCTCTTTTTTGGGCTTTTGATTACGTTAAATGGGGTTTTGAAATGAATGAGCAATCCAGGTCAACTTTCTTGGGAAGTACTTATCCGGTGGTCTTTTTTCAAGCTAGTATTTTCATCGGCTTAGCGTTGATGAGTTTTTACTTTTTTATAGAATCCTGTCAGTGGTTCAAGGCTGCTTTTGTTGACCGTCAAGTCCCAGAAAAACTGCTTGTTGCCAGAGAGGAGATAGACTCATGGATTGGATAATTGTTAGCTCCTTACTCATATTTGCTTTCATGATCTTCTCTGGGGTGCCGATCCCGTTTGGCTTTCTTGTCTCCATCATTTTTTTAACAATAACCAAAGGGATGGATCCGTCGTTTCTCTTGCCCGTGGGTTTTACAAGTTTAAATTCAGTTACGCTCCTCAGCATGCCGTTTTTCATCGCTCTCGGTTATTTAGTAACAGGAGGGAGCATTGCACGTCGTTTGCTTGATCTTGCTAATGCTTTTGCAGGTAGGATTCCAGGGGGGCTTGGTATTGTAGCATGTGTAACATCAGCTGTATTTGGGGCAATTTCTGGAGCAGCTGCATCATCAGTAATTGCCATCGGCACCATAATGATTCCGGAGATGGAACGACACGGATATCCGAGGGGATATTCGGCGGCCCTGATCAGTGCTTCTGCTGTATTAAGCACATTGATTCCTCCGAGCATTACGATGATTATGTATGCGTTTGTAACTAGCCAATCTGTTGCTGCTTGCTTCTTGTCAACCGTAATTCCAGGATTGCTTCTGACTTTACTTTTTAGTGTGGTTAACGTTTATCTTGTAAAAAAAATGCCCTCCGTCAAGACGCTTCCGAACATTTCTTTTGGGGAAAAAATTGCTTTGATTAGAGAAAAGACTAAACCGGCCATAGGGGCAATATTTCTTCCAGTGCTCATTTTGGGAGGAATTTATGGGGGGATTATGACGCCTACTGAAGCAGCTGCGGTAGCGGTAATCTACTCTATCGTATTGAGCTTTATAGTGTATCGCGAGCTCTCTTTAGGGAAAGTGTTTCTTTATCTCCGTTCTTCTGTCACAGCTTCTGGGACAATGATGCTTATGACATTCTTTGCGGCGATTTTGAGCAGAATATATACAATGGAGCAAGTTCCACATACTGTTTCTAATATTTTACTGGGCCTAACAGAAAATAAATATATTCTTTTGCTTCTTATTAACGTATTCCTGATCTTTGTAGGGATGATAGTGGATGCTTTGAGTGGAATTCTTTTGGTAACTCCTTTACTTTATCCTGTCATTCTTAAACTAGGAATTCATCCCATACATTTTGCAGCTATTATGGGAGTTAATCTGGGAATGGGAATGTTGACTCCTCCTATGGCAGGGATTCTTTACATGGGGGCTAAGACAGGAAAAGTAACCGTTAATAAAATGATAAAACCTATAATGATTTTCATCTCTTTCTGCTATGTCCCGATTATTCTGTTTACAACATACTGGGAACCTCTTTCTCTTTATCTTCCTCGAGTAGCGGGGCTGATTCACTAAAGTATATCTTCAAAGAGAAGAAGCTTTGAATGAGAATTATTTGAAAGGGTGATAATTGTGCGGATAACTGCTGTTGAAATTATTGAAACAAAAATTCCGTTGAATCCTCCTTATAAACTGTCGAAAAAATATGGTGTAGTTGCATTTACACACCCTACGATTGTGAAAGTGCATACAGATAATGGATTGGTTGGTTATGGAGAGACTGATGCATGGGTGGGATTTACGTCTGAAACACCTGAGACAGTTGCTACTGTTTTGAGACACAACTTAGCCCCTGCGATTATTGGCGAAGAAGCAACCAATATTCATAAATTACATGACACGATGAATTTTATTATGCGTGAAAATTATATGGCCAAAGGAACGATTGATATGGCCTGTTACGATCTTCTTGGAAAAGAAGCTGGAATGCCAGTTTATCGGCTCCTTGGTGGAAATTTGTATGATTCGTTGCCAATCATGGGGGCTATAGGGGGAGAAACGCCAGAAGAAGCAGCGTCGGCTGCTCTAAAAACCCAAGCCAAAGGGTATCATTCCTTGATGGTTAAAGTTGGTCGCGATCCTGTTCAAGATGCTCAATGTGTTCTTGCTGTTCGAGAAGCTGTGGGGGCGGAATATCCATTGATTCTTGATGCAAACCAAGGATGGGATCTCGCCTCTGCTAAAAAGTTTATTTCTATTGCTGAAGAAGCAAACCCAGTTCTGTTTGAGCAAGCGCTTGTAGCAGAAGATATTGAAGGTATGGCGGAACTACGCAGAAGTTGTAATGTACCTGTTTCTGTTGACGAAAGCCTTACTTCTTTTGACTGCGCTCGGGCTATAATTAAGCTTAATGCTGCAGATGTATTTAGCGTTAAGGTTTGCAAGAACGGTGGCATTAAAGAATCGATGAGAATCGTAGAGCTCGCTCAAACTAATGGAATTAATATCTTGTTTAATTCTATGCTGGAAGAGGGAGTGACACAGGCTGCCTCCCTTAATATGGCTCTTGTAACGAAGAATCTATACCCTTATGGACATGCCTATTTTTCTCCGTTGCGTTTGGAGGCAGATATTACTACCTTTAGTAGCTTAATTCATGATGGAAGGGTTTTTGCTCCCACGTCACCCGGACTTGGAGTTGATTTGCTTGAGGATGTTCTAGATCGGTACATTGTCAGTCAAACAGTTATAAAAAAATAAAACCGCTCTTCAGTTTCAAAAAGTAAAAATGAATATCGCAAATAACGAAACAAGTCGCAGAAGCAAGGGAGACTTCTGCGACTTGTTTTAGCTCTTAGGTGTCAAAATGAGAAGAGTTTTGCAGGGCTTACCTCCATAAGCTTTACCGCCATGGAGTCTGCTCCCATCGAAGAAAATACAGTCGCCCTCTGAAAGAAGAAAGGTTTGATCTTCATAACGAAACTGCATCTGGCCTTCTAGTACATATGCAAACTCACAGAAATCATGTATGTAATTTGGTTTTTCTTTGGCTGTTTCAGCTGAATAAGTTATTAGGTAAGCACTCCATGTCTTATTAGGCCAAGTGTTGCCCAGCATTTCATAACGATATCCTTTGCTTGTCTTGCTTGACGAAATTGGTTTTTTATCTTCCTTTCGTATAAGGAGAAAACCAGTCTTTGTCTCCCCAATAAGGGCTACAAGTGACATTTCTAAATTCTTAGCAATCCTTGAATAGGTAGAAATAGGAGTGCTTACTTTACCTAATTCAATTTTGGAGAGCATTGCTTTTGATATTCCAACTTTTGTAGCCAAATCCTGTAATGTCATCTTGTGGGACTTTCGTTGTTCTCTTATGCGTTTCCCGATTAAAATTTCCATTTCGTCCATGTCTTCCATATAGAACTCCTCCAATTGTAGTTTGTTCCCTGCTACGAGCATTGCGAAGGAAAGAGATACAACATCCCTCCAACTACTAGTTACGCTAATTTCACTGACAATGTATAAAGCCCGCCAAAGATCTGCCTTAATAATGTAATTATAACGTAATAATAAGTAGCGGTGTCAGGTCTTGAGAATGTGCCAAAAGCATACTAAATAGGGGCTCCTTAACTTTTTCATGTCTCCGTTAGCTTTTTCAGCGCAAGTGGCACCTGACTTGTCGAATCATACATTGCGAAAACATTCCCTCATGCACAAATTCAAGGCCTGGCACCACTATTTTTTAGCTTCGACATATGCGGATCGCACAAAGTTTTCAACGCCACTCCCTGGAAACCAGTTTTTTATATATTCACGGCTTTCTTCTTTTACTGTAATTATAATATCTTTGAAACCAGCATTTTTTAACATTTCTTCTACTTCTTTAACAAGGGCCGCTCCTGCAACACACCCGCTATAAGCGTTCTGATTTGTTCGAATTTCTTCCGGAAGATTCTGTAAAGCTACTATATCAGCAATAGCGACTCGCCCTTCCTTGCGAAGCACCCTGTATATTTCCAAAAAAACCTGCTGCTTATGAAAAGAAAGATTGATAACGCAATTTGATATAACAATATCCACAGTGGCATCTGCTACAGGAAGATGCTCTATTTCTCCGAGTCTGAACTCCACATTGGAATAGCCTTCTTTTCCCGCTATGGAACGTGCTTTGTCAATCATGTTGGGAGTCATGTCGACTCCTATAACAAAACCATCCTTTCCAACAGCCTGTGCTGCAAGAAAACAGTCAAAACCTCCTCCGCTTCCCAGGTCTAAAACGATGTCTCCAGGCTTAAGGCTTGCAATTCCTAGAGGATTCCCGCAACCAAGCCCCATATTTGCTCCCTTTGCTGTGGAGGAAAGTTCTGCATCAGAATATCCCAATACTTGTGAAATGTCAGGTTGGGAGGAGGGTGAACAGCATGAAGCACCCTGGCCGCAACACGATGTCTCGGATTGCGCAATAGCTCCATATCGCTCCCGTATTTTACTTCGAATTTCATCAGCGCTTTTTGCTTTATGTTTTTTCTTATCAGTCATATTTCTCCCCCCTAATATTTTAAATATATAAGACCACACAGGGTCATGTAAATGGGCAAAAGCGAGCAAAAGCTCACAGTTTGTGAAAAAATTCATTCATGCACATTTTCAAGACCTGGCACCAGCTTCTTCAGCTTCTTGACATTGTGCAAAAAATGACTATAATAATAACAAGCTACTCATCAGTGATGAGCAGCGAGGAGGGGTACAGATGAGCAATAAAAAAATTGAATGTCTAGTTCTTTCTTTTTTTTCCATGAACGACACTCCCCAGGGTGCGGGGGCAATACGTGTTTTTCTGGATAAGAAGGGCTTTCAACTTGGAGAGGCCACTGTAGGACGGATTTTAAGAAAGTTAGACGATGGTGGACTTCTCAACAAGATTGGTTTTCAGGGAAGGATACTCTCCGATAAAGGGAAAGAATACCTTAAGTATCTTCTTTCTTTGCAAGAGAAAAAAGAATCTTTAAGGGATTTTAGTCAATTTTTATTCACAGAAGAAGGCACGTATGTGCGAGATATTTTGGTTGCGAGACGTGCTTTAGAGTCTGAAGCTGCCGCCCTTGCGGCTGAAAACGCAACTTTGGAAGACTTGCAGGAAATCGAAAAAATCTTATGCGAAATGGAAAAGTTACTTGCTTCTAATAAGAGTATGGCAGTTACTGACGTTAAGTTTCACGACGCCATTGCCAGGGCCTCCAAGAATCGAATTATTGAAACCGCCTTGCGTGTCATTCGGCACGGCGGCCAAGACTCTTCAATTGTTGAGAGGTTGAGAAATCAGGCCGGAAGCACTATTGGGTCAGACCATAAAGCCATATACAGGGCAATAAAAAACAAAGAGAAAGAAGAAGCGCGCCAACTTATGACTGAACATTTGAATAACATCTTAAAAGATTTGTCTTTTGTGGAGAAAACCACACAGGAGTCTAACGAAAGTGTCTGCATTTAAAGGTGTGCTTATGTTTGAACACTCTATTTTAAACAAGATTAAAAGGAGGTAAGGTCATGAGCAAAATCAACACAAAGCTAGTAAGGATCTTGTCAGTGTTATTATGCATCTTTCTTTTCTCTGGAATTGGTTTGGCCAGTGGGGGTACGAAATACCTCAAAATAGCGACAGGCACTGTGGGCGGCACGTGGTTTTCCGGCGGGTCAGTTTTGGCAAGCATTATTACAGAAAAGGTAGAAGGCGCAAACGCTTCCCCTACGATTGGCGGCGGAGTAAGTAACTGCAGGGACGTAGATGCCAATAGAGCACAGATTGGATATTCCTATAGTGGAACGGCTCTTGATGCATGGGAAGGTAGAGTTCCCTTTGAAAAGCCATTAAAAAATTTGAGATACATCGGAAACCAATATATTGAACCATTTCACATCCTGTTTCTAAAAGAACAAGGTTTCAAATCTTTAGATGATTTAAAAGGTAAATCCTTTAGCCCTGGCAAAGAAGGTTTTACGGGAAAAATCGTTTTTGACCGTTTGCTAGAAGAAGCCAATATCTCTTATGACATGCTTGGAAAAGCAACGTATGTAGGTTTCCCAGACGGAGCTCTTCTGATGAAAGATAAACACCTTGATTTTTATGCAATTTTGACAATGCCTCCTAATTCCGCGTTTATGGATGTAGACACATTTTCCGCTGTCGATATCCTGCAGCTTCCTGAAGATTTGCTAAATAGAATGGCTGAAAAATATGGTATGGAAAAATGGATTATCCCCGCTGGCGCATATTCCGGTGTGAAAAATGATATCACCACAGTTGGTTATGGCGGTGGATTCTATTGCAACAAAGATTTGCCTGAAGATCTGGTTTATGAAATAACCAAAGCTCTTTGGGAAAATTATGAGAGATTCGTTGACGCGGCGCCAGCTTCATTTAAGAGCCAGATTAAGCTTGAGAACGCTCTTCGTGGAACAGTGCTTCCTCTTCACGAAGGGGCCTATAGATTTTACAAAGAAAAGGGTATGGAAATTCCCGAGGCAGGTATGCCCCTTAAATAGTTTGATGTCAATTTAGAAAAAGCGTTTCAAAAGAGTGTGTCTACCGGTGCGTAGAGTATTAAACAGGAGGGTTGGCCTATGCTTGCTAACATAAAAAAACATATATTAGGTATCCCCGACGAAGAAACCATCTGGTCGGAACTAAGAAAAAATGGCATTCTTTCTACTTTCATTGGTCTTGTTACTGTATCGCTTGCTTTATTTCACATAATTACGTCCTATGTAGGTCAACTTGAAGCTTTCCAGCACCGGGCGACACACCTTTTGGTTATTCTGGTATTAGTTTTTTTGAGCTCTATAGAAAAAAGGATTAAAGACGTCCATAAGTCAAGTGGCCAAAAGTGGTTGATATCGCTAGATATCCTATTCGCGTTATTGGCAGCTGTGAGTTTGTACTATACCTTTACAAACAGCACTGTTCTTCCTTTACGTGCGGGGAATCCAAATACTTACGACATCATCATTGGCGGTATCATCCTTTTTTTAACCATAGAGGCCGCGCGAAGGCACGTTGGTCTAGGTATCGTGATAGTAAGTGTGTTCTTCCTCTTTTACGTTTACGCCGGGCCGTGGTTCCCCGGATTTTTAAGTCACGCACCCTTTACTATTGGTGAAATTATTAATATCCAATACCTGGATCTTGAGGGTATTTGGGGCTCTCCGTTAGGTGCTTCTGCCAGCTTTGTCATTGTTTTTCTTATATTTGCCGGCTTGCTTATAGAAACGGGTATCCTGGATGTTTTTATGGATTTTTCTATGAAGCTTGTTGGTAAATCTGTTGGTGGCCCTGCTAAAGTGGCAATAGTCTCTAGTACGCTAGTAGGAATGGTTAATGGAACAGCCGTAGGAAATGCCCTCCTCACTGGTCAGGTTTCCATTCCAATTATGAAGAAAATGGGATATAAACCGCCCTTTGCAGCGGCTGTAGAAGCTGCGGCTTCCACTGGCGGACAAGTTATGCCTCCCATCATGGGATCGGCGGCTTTTATCATAGCGATGTTCCTTGGCATTTCTTACAACGAAGTATGCAAAGCTGCTTTGGTGCCGGCTCTCTTATGGTTCTTTTCCCTCTATGTGATAGTCCATTTGGAGGCGCGGAAATGGAACCTCAAACAGCTTACCGATGAAGATCACGCCAATTTGCCTTCTTGGGGGTATTTGTTCCAGAGAAGCTATTTGGCAGTGCCCATGATCGTGCTGATTTTAATAATGGTTATGGGTTTTAGCGAGGTCAGAGCGGGGTTTTGGGGAATAATTTCTCTTCTTGCGGTGAGCCTTATAAGAAAAGAAACCCGATTCACCCTTAAAAGTTTATGCGCAGGTTTAAAATCAGGTGTCCAGATGGCTTTTTCCGTTACAACAGCTTGTGCGTGCGCAGGCATTATTGTAGGGTGTGTTATGCAGTCAGGCCTTGGATATACATTAAGCACCTCCCTGGTGGAAATTGCAAAAGGAAATGCCCTTATACTCTTGCCTCTTGTCATGATAACTGCTCTTGTACTGGGCACAGGAATGATGACCGTTGGGGTGTACATAATCGTCTCTGTTCTATTAATTCCCGCAATGACATCTATGGGGCTGCATACCTTAGGAAGCCATTTATTTGCTTTCTACTTTGGAATTCTTTGTAATATAACTCCTCCTGTAGCTACAGCGGCTTACGGTGCTGCCGGAATTGCGGAAACAAGCCCATGGTCTACCGGGGTAGCTGCCTTTAAACTTGCGATTCCAATATTTTGTGTTCCCTATGTTTTTATTTTTCAGCCCGCTCTCCTTTTGGACGGAACCCTTTCTCAAATATTGTTTACTGTCATCACAACCTTTGCCGGGGTCTTTTGTTTTGACGTCGCTATAACTGGATATTTGTTTAGAAGGTGCAAAGTCGTTGAGAGAGCTATTTTTGTTATAGCAGGCATAGCGCTAATTTTCCCTAGTTTTAAGGTTTCTCTATTAGGAATAGTTCTTTTTGCCATTGCCTTTGCCATACAGAAGTTTTTGAAACTTGAAAATGCCGTAAGCTACAGCTAACAGGCGCCTTTTTGTTCAAAAGATATTTTACGGGAGGATGTTTATATGAATGTTGAAAAAAAGCTTGCTGAATTAGGTCTTGTTTTGCCTGATGTCCCAACTCCTGGTGGTTCTTATGTTCCGGTTCAAATCTCTGGGAATATGGCCTTTACTTCTGGACAGACGGCGTTGATCAACGGGGAAAGAAGGTACCTGGGTAAAGTTGGAAAAGAAGTGTCTTTAGAAGAAGGAGTACTCTCTGCTAGGGATGCATGTCTCAACTGCCTGGCTTCTTTGAAAAAAGAGCTTGGGACCCTCGATGCAGTTACGAAAATAATCAAATTAGTGGGCTATGTTAATAGCGCACCAGGGTTTTATCAGCAGCCGCAGGTGATTAATGGCGCATCAGACCTGCTAGTAGAACTTTGGGGAGAAGTTGGCCGACATGCCAGATCCGCAATTGGCACAGCAGAGCTTCCTGTTAATACGTCTGTGGAATTAGATTTGATTGTTGAAATAAAAAAAGAAGATTAGCGGTACTTTTTAAATAGATTACGACTAAAACTTAAATACAAATGGAGGCACTTCTTATGTTTAAACCTACTGGTTCATGGGTGGCAATGCCCACTCCTTTCAAGTCTGACGACACTATCGACTATAACGGGTTTGAAATTCTTATTGAAAGACAAATCAAGTATGGAACATCCCAATTGTTTGTTTTGGGATCATGTGGCGAAACAAGCCTGCTTACTATTGAAGAAAAGAAAGCGATCGTCAAAGAAGTAATAAAAATGACAAAGGGAAGAATCCCAGTTTTTTTCAATGCTTCGTCAAATACTACGGAGTCAAGTGTTGAATTTGCGAAGTATATTGAAGGCGAGGGTGGAGACGGCGTTATTTTTACGGTACCGCCATATGTGCTGATTCCTCAAGGCGCAGCCTATGACCATCTTGATACATGCATGGGCTCCATTAATATTCCCTGTGGTATCTATAACAACCCATCAAGAATAGGAGTTCTTGTAGAGGCAAGTACCATTGCCAGGCTTTCTGAAAAACACCCAAACTTTGTTGTGGATAAAGAAGCCATGCCTCATGTAAAACAACTGGTGCAGGTAAAACGTCTGTGTGGCGATAAAATTAATATTCTTTGTTGCGATTATCCAAACTATTCAATTGTCATTCCCACCCTTGCTATTGGCGGAAACGGAACAGCTAATATCGGAGGGAACATCATTCCTGAGGAAGTCGCGTTGTTTTCCCGTCCGTGGGATAGCGTAAAAACAATGGAAACATGCAGAGAAACCTACTTTAAATACTTTCCGCTTCTTGAAAGTCTTTACCAGTTGTCTAACCCAATCGTCATTAAGGCTGCTTTGAAGATCCTGGGCTTGCCGGGTGGTCACTTGAGAAAACCCTATTCTGATTTTGTAGGGCCCAAATTTGATGAGCTCAAAAAGTTAATGGGTGAACTTGGCGTATTAGAAAAGTATGGCAACGGCAAATAATTATAAAGAGTCACGTAAGGTTTTAGAAGGGAAGTGTGAACCAAGGTGGGGAAGCATCTGGTAGTTATTGGTGGAACAGCCGCTGGATTGAGTGCTGCTTCGAAGGCAAAAAGAATGGATCCTGACATAAAAGTCTCTGTGTACGAAAGAACAGGGTTCATAGCATATGGTGCTTGCGGATTGCCATATTACATAGGGGATCTTGTTAAAACGGAAGGCAAGTTGGCGGATTTTACCCCAGATGAATTAAAAGAAAAAAGGGATATTTCCACATACATCCATCACGAGGTAACTAAAATTGATGCAGACAGTAAAACCCTAGATGTTTATGACTTAAGAAAAAATGAGTTTTTCAAGGTTCCCTATGATTATCTTGTCATTGCGACGGGAGCGTCACCAATAATACCGGATATTCCCCACGTTCATGCCAATGGCGTGTTCTTCCTTAGAACCGTCGAGGATGGAATGGCTATTAAAAACGCGATTAAAGAAAGAAATGTGAAAAAAGCTCTTATCGTGGGTGGAGGGTTCATTGGCCTTGAAATGGCGGAGCAGCTATCCTTTTTAGGCATAGCGGTCACAATTGTTGAAGCTTTGCCACGGCTTCTGCCTCTTCTTGACGAAGAATATTCCAACGCGGTGAAGAAAAACTTAGAAGAGAACAACGTGTACTTGCATACCGGAACAACAGTAAGCGAGATTATAAGTGAAAATGGCAATGTTGTAGGGGTCAAAACAAATAACGGTGAAATATTTGACACAGACATGGCCATTGTCTCCATAGGTGTGAGGCCAAATTCCAGTATGGCTCAAAACGCTGGACTAAAAACAGGAATTAAAAACGCTATTGTTGTAGATGAGTACATGAAAACCTCTGATGAGTCGATTTGGGCATGTGGAGACTGTGTGCAAACCTTTAATTTTATAACAAAAAGAGAAACTTATGTCCCTCTCGGAACAACTGCCAATAAGCAGGGCAGAATTGCCGGAGGAAATATTGCGGGTGATAAAAGTACGTTTAAAGGAGTGCTGGCATCCCAGATCACAAAAGTCTTCGATCTGTATATAGCATCAACGGGATTGACAGTGGATCAGGCGAGAGAAGCCGGATTTCTGCCAGAAGAGGCGAAAATAGTGAAAAAGGATAAAGCGTCATATTATCCTGGGGGAAAAGACAACAACATAAAGCTTATATTCGATAAAAATACGGGAAGACTTCTTGGAGCCCAGGCAATAGGCAGTGAATCTATCGCAGGAAGAATAAATTTGCTTGCAACGGCAATAACAGCAGGTATGACAGTCGCCGAACTATCAGAGGTCGATTTGGTATATGCTCCCTCTGTAGCCCCTGTTTACGATCCTATCTTGATTGCGGCCAGCCAGGCAGTGAAAAAAGTAGTTTTAAAAAGGGATTAGACCTAACAACCAGGGCAGACTGCAAAAACATCTCTTGATAAGAGGGGAGATCAAATAATGAAAGACATTCAAGAAATAGAAAGAACGCTAAATCAACTAAAGGAAGCTTTGCCGCGGGTCAATCTGGCTTTCCTTCCAACCCCTCTGCATAAGCTCCCAAGACTTTCTCGCCAGTATGACATAGAACTATTCATTAAACGGGACGACTTGACGGGGATCGAATTAGGGGGGAATAAAACTCGCAAACTCGAATTCGTTCTTCCTGACGCCTTAGCGGCGAAAGCCGATTATATTATCACTGGCGCTTCAATCCAATCAAATTGGTGCAGACAGATGGTATCAGCATGCGTACAATGCGGACTCAAAACGATTCTCTATCTCTTTGGGCCCAACATCCCTACTGAATGCCAAGGCAACTTGTTATTAGATAAAACGCTAGGAGCCGAAGTTCACCTTATCAAATTAAATGAGGGAGAGAACCTTTATGACGGGCTCAACAGAACTGAGGAAATGCGCAAAAAACGCATACAAGAGCTCGAAGACGCAGGTCATAATTGTTTCTACCTCAAGGTGGGAGCGCCTTTCCCAAAAGGCCATGCGGCCTATGTATGGGCCATGGCTGAACTTGTTCATCAATTACAGAATTTGGGAATGACCCTGGATGATCTTGATTACATCGTAACCCCCCTTGGTGCCGGGGGAACCTATGCCGGACTGTTCGTGGCAAAAAAACTATTTGAATCAAAAGTGAAGATATATGGATATTGCACCTCGGGCATGCATCCTACTATGGAAGACGACATCTTGAATGCATGTAGGGATACAGCGCATTTCCTAGGGGTAGATTTATCTTTCGGCAAAAGCGACATCCATGTCAGCTTTGACTATGGCGGAGAATATGATGTGCCTACCCCGAAAAGCACGGAAGCAATTAAACATGTAGCACGCAGCGAAGGGGTGCTGTTAGATCCAGTATACACAGCAAAAGCCATGTCCGGACTTCTTGATTATTTAGAAAAAGGATTGATACCCTCTGGAAGCCGCGTTCTATTTTGGCATACGGGCGGTCTTCCTGCCCTATTTTCAGGCCGGGAAACTGCCGGAACGATTTATGAGTAACCAATCATAAATTTAGTAATGGAGGAGTAGCCATGACAATTTACGAGAAATTTGGAATAGAACCGATTATCAATGTGGATGGGCCCCTCACAAGATACGGCGGCGCCATTATGGAGAAAGAAACTTTGGATGCCATGGATGAGGCAGCAAAGTATTCTGTTCCACTAGATCAGCTTCAGGCAGCCGCATCTAAGATCATCGCAGAAAAAACTCATGCTGAAGCGGGGCTTGTAACAGGTGGAGCCTGTGCAGCTCTTACTTTGGCTACAGCAGCATGTATTTGTGGCTACGATGTGGCTCGTATGGATCGGCTGCCCGATACAACCGACATGCCGAACGAAGTCATAATGCCTTGCCACCAGATTAGCGGATATACCCATGCTATACGGGCAGCTGGCGCCAAACTTATCGGCGTAGGAATCCCCCACGCGCCAGTTGCTCCCTTTTCTGTATATATCACCAATAAATGGCACATTGAATCTATGATCACAGAAAAAACAGCTGCCATTGCCTATGTTGTAAGAACAGGAAGCCATCCGTCCCTCGAAGAGGTTATCGAAGTTGGCAAAAAGTATAATATCCCTGTAATTGTAGATGCTGCTCCAGAAATTCCTCCAATAGAAAACCTTCATAAGTTTATAGACATGGGGGCCGATCTGGTATGCATCAGCGGCGGCAAGGGAATCCGCGGACCTCAGAACAGCGGCATCCTCTGCGGTCGCAAAGATCTCATAGCTTCTGCTGCTATCCAAATGTTGGAAGCCCCATCAGAAGCCTATGACGAATGGAACCCGCCAAGCTCTTTCATACCAAAAGATAAATTCCGGGGAACTCCAAGCCATGGAATAGGGCGCGCCATGAAAGTGAGCAAAGAAAATATTGTAGGTCTGTTGACAGCGTTGCAGAATCTAAACGTAGAAGCTTTTGTGGCTAAAGAGGCATCACTTATAGAGTTGTTGCAAGGAATAAAAGGAGAAATAGAGAAAATTCCTGGCATTAGCGCGACTTTTGTTGAATCCGAATACTGTCTATGCTCTTACCCCACCCTTGAAATTAATGTGGATGAAAAAATCACCGGCATAAGTGCGTATGAGATATGCGCAAAGATGCGTTTAAAGAATATCTATTTACGTGATCGCTACGTCAACCAGGGAATAGTCAGGATCTACTCTATAAATATGAACAAAGAAATAGCGGAGAAGATAGAAAAGGCCTTAATCGAAACAATAAATGGTGCCAGGTCTTGAAAATGTGCATAAGCGCATGTTTTCACAATTAATACCCCTAAAAAGAAAAGCTTCCTTCTCTGTATAGCGCAAAGAGCAGCAACTCCTCTCCGAAAGGGGGGCGGCTTAAAGCCGCCCCCTTTGTATTCTCTTGGTACAATTGCACATTTTCAAGACCTGGCACCGATTACTTTGACGACATGAAAATCGCAACGGGGTGGAGAGAAGGGATATTCTCGCATACGATTTTTATTACCACTGCAATGGGAACGGCCAAAACAGCACCACCGCCTCCCCACAGCCATCCCCAAAAGAGCAACGAAACAAGCACCACAATGGGGTTAATATCAAGGGCGTCTCCCATAACCTTTGGAGCCAGTAAATTGCCAATACCCACCTGAATAGACAATAATGCAAAAGCCGTTATGATGGCAGGTGTAAAATCAGGATAAAACTTTACTAATGCCACAAGAATGGGCGGAATGGATGCCAAAATCGATCCAATATAGGGAATAAAGTTAAGCAGAAAGGCTAAAACCCCCCAGTTTACAGAGAAATCCACGCCTATGAGCTTCAGTGCCATCCATACGGCTATCCCCGTCATTGCGCTGATTACGACTGCAGTGGTCAAATATCTCCCGATTTGTTTTGATATGGAGTCGATAATTTGCTGCACACGCACAGAGGTCTTAGGTGAAAAGGCCCTATTTAATTTGTCCGATGAGGTGGGGGACCCTAATAAGATAAAAACAAGAAAAACGATCATGAGAAACAGGTTGCTAACGAGCGATATGGCTGTTCCAGGCAAAGTAATCAGCCAAGCGGTAAGCCGTTTCCCCCAATCAAACTCAAGTAAAAGCTCGGTAGGAATGTCATTTGTTTTTCCGAATTCTTGCACGAGCAGCAATAGCTTATCGTAATACGAAGGGAAAGCGTTTGCAAAAGGAACTAAGCGCCTGTACAGAAAGCTCAATGCCAATAGGCAAAGCCCAAGAAAAACCGCTATAAGAGCGGTGATAGAAAGAACAGGCGGAATTTTTTTGCGCTCAAGGGTGCGGATCATTGGCTTGAAAATGTAAGAAATAAGCCAGGCTACTACAAGCGGCATCACGACTCCTCTGGCAAAATGCAATACCATCCCCGCAGCAACAATGCTCAGGAAGCCCAAAAAGAAAACTTGGCTTCGCAATCCATATCGACCGACGACTTGTACTTTTTCTTTGGAGTCGTATTTATTATCAGTGGAAAAGGTCATTTTGTGCCCCCCTGAACAGTATTTCAACTTATTAAGTCTACCTATTTTACCCTATGGTGCCAGGTCTTGAAAATGTGCATTGGTGCATGATTTCACTATCTAGGCACAAAGCAACAAATCAAAACGGGGCCGCTCAATTCAATCGAGCAGCCCCTGTCTTATCTCTCATCATTCCCGTTACTGCATACTTCTGACACAATTGCACATTTTCAAGACCTGGCACCACTTCCGTCGCGGATCCCCTCGGCAGAAGTGAGAACGTGTGCCCGCATCAATTCAACAGCTCTTTCTTCATCACGGTTTCTCAATGCCTTAACGATTTCCCTGTGTTCATCGAGGCTTGGATTTCCTCCAAAATCAAAAAACGACTCAAAAAGAACCAGATATACAAAAGAGCGAGAGAGCACGCTTACTATAAATTCGTATAAAACCACGTTTCCGCTGGCCTCTGCGATGATTTTGTGAAAAGCATTATTGATTTCCAGATACTTATCGAGGTCTTTTGCGGCAAAGATGCTTTCTTCTTTCTGAATTTCTTCTTCTAACATGCAGAGCTGAAGTGGAGTAATTCGGTGCACAGCTTTTTTAATGGCAAGGCACTCCAGATAGGCCCTCATTTCGAAGGTGTTCTCTATTTCTTCTTTCGAAGGGTTTACCAGGCTTGCTCCCTCGTTAGGGAAAATGTTAATTAGCCCCTCATTCGCCAATTGCCTAAAGGCTTCCCGCACAGGGGTCCGGCTTACATTTAACTGCTCAGCAATAGCGATTTCCGGAAGGCGCTGTCCAGGTTTAAATTCTTTATTCATAATCTTATGGCGCAGTTCCTTATACGCATAATCTACAGATGATTGAACTTGCGAACGGTGTCTCAACAAGAACTCCCCCCAACATGGGTTTTTATTAATACAGGCGGCCCATTGAGAGCCCCTATACAATCAGCTTTTCGAACAAAACAAAAACCATCTTTGTTTTTTATAATATTGTACCAATTCTTTTCAAAAAAAGTATAGTTTGGCAATTATGTTGAGCGTTGTGTTTCTTTACAAGCCTCAATTTTTAGTTTTACTCAAGTTGCTGTATCCATTGAATACTAAAAGATGCCAGCAGCCTTGTCAAGAATTATTCATTTTAAAAACGTTAGTAAAGCAAAAAGTAAAACTATCTTTTAAAGTTAGATAAGTGAATTGTCAAAGAATATCTTCACATCACCAGATGTATTTGTTTAAACAGTTTTAAGATACATCTCATTTAAATTGCCACACTTGCCAATTTCAAAACTTGACAAAAGGTAAAAATACGCTATAAATAACTTATGAATACCTTGTATCCCAAGAATACAAAATGATTCTAACACGTATATTTCAAATGATCTCCCGCTTCTTTGCATCTGCACAAGACATGCTTCTTTTGACAGAATAGCGTTTATCTCCAAAAGGTGCTTAATTTGAATCAATTAATATTTTAATTGGAGTTTTAGAAACCCTGCGTGGAAAACGCGGAAACCATGAAGTATATCAAAACTTCGGCATTAATTGACTCTTGCTTTCAGCATAAATTTAGGGGGGCTATGTGTATGAACGTGATTAAAAACGTGGATATAGCTGTCAACGCAAATGTCTATAACGATGGAAAAGTTACGAGCAGAACTTTCTGGACAAAAGAAGGAATGAAAAAGACGATAGGAATTCTGTTGCCAGGTCGTTATTCTTTTTCTACAGATGGGGAAGAAAAAGTAGAGATAACCTCGGGCTTCATTGAGGTTAAGATCCATCCTTCCTGCAGCTGGGTACGGTATGGAGAAGGGGAATTTTACGTGCTCCCTGCATCAACCTCATTTGAGCTGCAATGCAAAGAAATTGTAGAGTATGTTTGCAGTTATTCCAACAATTAATAGGGAGGGGAAAAAATGAAAGTTTCGTCGAAGATAGGAATTTTTGCTTTATGTGTCGCGTTGTTCTTGGCATGTGGTTTTATGAACCCAGAAACATCTGAAGCAGCTGACACTGTTTACAAGTGGAGAGCGGTAACCCATTCTCTCTCGGGAACGGAAGACTACAAGATCATTCAAGAATTTTGTGAAATGGTTAATAAGGCTTCAAACGGCAGACTTGTAATAGAACCTTTTGGTGCTGGTGTTTTGTTTCCAGTTTTCGATTCTTTTGATGCTATTAAAAACGGCATTGTAGAACTCTCTATGTGTTCAACAGGCTACTGGACTGGTAAAGATCCTATGTTTGCAGCCTTTGCCACCCGTCCGGGATGTCCTATTCGCAGCTACCATGAAGTTATGTATCTTGATAGGGCTGCTTATCCAGTTATGAAAGAACTTTATGCAAAACACGGCCTTACGCTCCTCGGAACTTTTGACGCCTGCACACCAGAACCCTTAATGCTCGCTAAGAAACCTATTCAGTCCATTCAGGATTTTAAGGGAATGAATATCCGTACAAGCGGAATGGGCACACAGTTTTACCAGGCTTTAGGAGCCTCTGCCGTATCATTGTCTGGTCCTGAAATCTATACTGCACTTCAGCTTGGCACCATCGATGCAGCGGAGTGGACAAACTGGCAGGAAAATATGGAAATGGGATTCCATGAAGTAGTAAAGTATGCTCTTGATCCGGCAGTTCATATTGGAGCAACTTCAAGCAAATTCCTCACAGTGAATCCTAAGAAATGGGAAGCTCTTCCAGAAGATCTAAAGACCATAGTGCTTCTAGCAATGGATCATGCCAGATATCAGTCTGCCCTGAAAATGCATTCTAGTGATGAGTTTTACAAGAGAAAGTGGATAGAAAGCGGTGTGGAAGTCGTAAGTCTCCCTGCAGAAGATTTTAAGGAAATGCAGAAAGTCGGAATGAAAGTTTATAAAGAATATGTTGAAAAGGCTCCCAATGGTCAGGCGTATTTAGAGATATATGCCCGTGTACTCCATGAGCTTGGTTACGAGGAAGAAGCAAGATTTTATGGATATGGGCAGTAGCAATTAGTAATCTTTGTTCTTGACAGAGTGAAGGTGGGGTTCTTAATGATCAACCTTCACTCTGCCTTTCAATGCAATTGCTCGAAAGGAGAATCTCCGTTGATGGAAAAGATCAATAAATTATTAGCCTACCTGACACTTCCTTTGGCCGTAGTTATAGTTTACAGCGCTTTCATGAGATATGTCTTTCACAACATGCCTGACTGGAGTTTCGAAATATCTCTTTTTATGTTTGGTATTCAGGCCATAATGGGAGGAGCGTATTGCCACGCAAGAAAAAAGCACGTAAGTGTAGATATTTTAGAAAAATATCTTTCTCCTAAAGGTAAAATTCGTCTTGAGATTGTTTCAGAGTGTGTCATCCTATTCGTTTGTATTATTCTCATTTACATCAGCGTTCCATGGGCATGGCAATCCTTTATGATAGGTGAAAAATCCATGCATCAAACAGCATTCAATCCTTCAATCTGGTGGTTTAAAACAGTTGTTCCTGTAGGAACGCTACTGCTTATGGTGCAATCTTTTCGCAATCTCAGCATAAAAATCCGGGAGTGCCGGGGAAAGTAAAAAGAAGGAGAAAACATGACCATTTCATATGTACCTCTTGCGATGTTTGGTGTTCTTTTTGCGGTTTTAGCCTTAGGGATTCCCATTGCTTTTTCTCTCTGTTTTATCAGTATTATTTTTGCGTGGAGTCTCTGGGGCTTTGGCGGCGTATCTCTTCTAACAACGGCTGTATGGGGGACAATGAACAACTTCGCTCTTATAGCTGTTGTTCTATTTGTTTACATGGCCCTTATTTTGCAAAAAACGCGAGTTGTTGAAGATATCTATGATGCCTGTTATAAGTGGTTTGGAGGCGTTCGAGGTGGATTGGCTGTTACGACTATAGTGGTAGGAGCCATCTTGGGGGCAGTTTCCGGTGTTGTTGCCGCAGGTGTAATCGGACTGGGACTCATCGGTTTGCCTCAAATGTTGAAATATGGCTACAATAAAAAAGTCAGTTTGGGGTCGGTTCTTGCGGGAGGAACCCTTGGACAGCTTATTCCGCCAAGCACTACTATGGTGGTTTATGGGGCTATAACGGGAGTATCAGTCGGTGGTCTTTTTGCTGGAGGAATAACATGCGGTCTCTTTCTTGCTTTTCTTTACTGTGTCTATATCCTTACCAGATCATTTCTTGACAAGGGCTTTTGTCCAGCTCTTCCAGAAGAAGATCGCGCAACTTTTATAGAAAAAATAAAAAGTTCTAAAGGAATTATCCTTCCTACTATTTTAATTTTCCTTGTCTTGGGTTCCATCCTTTCAGGAGCGGCGACTCCTACAGAAGCTGCGGGAGTTGGCGTAGCAGGGGCATTGATGCTTGGTGTGATGAGCCGCCGTCTTACATGGAAGATGGTAGCGGAGTCAGCATGGGAAACTCTTGAAATAACCGCTATGGTGGGATGGATTGTTGCTGGAGCTCTTGCCTTTGGTTCTGTCTTTTCCGGAACAGGTGGAAACCAGCTTGTCATGACTATTGCGACCTCCCTTCCTGGTGGGCGATGGGGAGTTTTCATTGCTGCGAATATTTTTGTATTCTTTCTTGGAATGTTCTTGGAACCCACAGCCATGATTATGCTTGCAGCTCCAATCCTTTCTCCATTGATGACAAAAATGGGCTTCGATCCTCTATGGTGGGGACTCGTATTTATGATGTTGCTTCAAATGGCTTATATCTCACCTCCCTTTGGCTTCAGCCTATTTTATCTTAAGGGAGCTACTCCTAAGGATATTGATATTTCAGATATTTATGCAGCTAGCGTGCCGTTCATGGGCCTACAAATTCTGGCCGTCATTTTATTGGCCTTTTTCCCGGAAATAGCTGTGGGTTTATCGAAGTTGCTCATTTAATTTGACAAGAAAATCAATATGTAAATAAGGGGTGCTTAAACCATGGAATATTTGTTAATAGAGGGCGGCAAAGTTTGGACTGGCGCAGGTACTGTAGAAGAAGCGCTTCTTCTTGGGGGAGACAAGGTAATTGCTGTGGGCAGCAAAAGCAGCGTGCAATCTCATCCGAAAGCGGCAAAGGCTAAAAAAATTGCACTCAAGGGAGAAACAGTCATTCCAGGCATGACAGACAGCCATCTCCACTTGACGGCTGTTGCCAAATATAAAGTAGCTATAGATTTGAGCGATGTTAAAAGTAAAGAAGAATTCTTGCAGAGAATAAAAAAAGGCGCTGAGAATTCTACTTCGGACAGTTGGGTGTATGCGTCCAGATTAAATGAGGCACATTGGGATAGACCTGCTCTTCCCACCCGGGAAGATCTTGATTCCCTGAACTTGCCTAATCCTATCGTGGTAACCCGTATCTGTTCCCATACCAATGTGGTTAATACGAATGCGCTGGAGAAATGCGGCATTCCCTTAGATGCAGACATAGAGGGAGCCGTAAAAGGACTTGACGGCAAACTCAACGGCATACTTCATGAGCAAGCGGGATTTAATGTAGTGGAAAAAATGAAGAAAAGTCTCTACACTCAAGAGCGAGTTACCGAGCTTGTTGCAGAAAAGTGCCATGAAATTGCTGCCTATGGCTTAACGGCGATCCATCCTTGCGGCGCTTTTTCCTATGGTCTTGAAGAGAGTCTCGAGGTATACCAGTCTCTCAGAGCTGCCAATCGTCTTTCACTAAGAGTATTTGCCTATTTCGATTTTATGCCCAATCTGCCAATTTCAAGTGGTTTAGGTGATGACTGGGTTAAATATCAGGGATGGAAAACATTTCTGGATGGATCACTCGGAGCCGCTACCGCAGCCTTCACAGAACCATACTCTGACAATCCGGAAAGTTGCGGTCTTTTAAACCATTCCCTTGACGAAGTTAAGGCCTGGCTTGAAGAATGTCAGTCCAGAGGTATTCAGGCGCAGATTCATGTTATAGGAGACAGGGCTCTGGATCAGGCACTTGACGCTATAGAATACGTTGTGTCAAAACGGGGAACAACCTCCCATTCTTTGCCGGTTCGTTTGGCTCATACACAGCTGTGCAGGCCGGATCAAATTAAACGAATGGCATCTCTCAGAGTTGTCTGTGATATTCAACCCATGTTTTTACCTAGTGATATGCATATGGCCCCTTCTCGACTGGGAGAAAAACGTCTTGAAATGGCTTATCCATGGCGTTCTCTTTATGACGGCGGTTTGCTTTTGACAGGTTCGAGCGATACTCCGGCAGAATCCATCAACCCGTGGACAGGTGTGTGGGCTGCTGTAAATCGCACTGGCGCCGACGGTAAGCCTGAAGAAGGATGGACGCCTAAAGAAAAACTTACATTGGAACAAGCCCTAAAAATTTACACTGTCAATCCTTACAAAGCTATGGGGTATGAAAACATTGGAACTTTGGAAGTTGGCAAGAAAGCAGACGTTGTCGTTCTAAACAATGACATTTGGGGGATGCCCACCCAGAAATTAAAAGATGTTACCCCTCAATATGTATTTGTTGATGGGCTTCAAAGTGTTGGCGATTTGACAGACTGGCCTACTATCAGCAAGTAAAATACGCAGAGCAATCTCAAATTCGTTTCTTATCAGTATTTTGTACTATTAGTTTATCGTCAAAATATGTATTCTTTGAACACCATGAATTCAAGAAAGAGGAGGAAGCTCATGGCCAAGAATAAGGTTGTATATCCTTATATTCCTAACTCTGTTCCTCATATTCAAGAAGAAATGTTAAAAGAAATAGGAGCAGAAAGCATTGATGAATTTTTTGAATGTATTCCTGAAGAGCTTAAACTTAAAGGTCCTCTTGACCTTCCTGCCCCTCTTCTCTCCGAGGCAGGGCTGAAGCGTCATATCGAACGGATTCTTTCTAAAAACGCAACAATATCTGAAAATATCAGTTTTCTTGGCGGAGGTTGCTGGAACCACTACGTTCCAGCCGTGTGTGACGAAGTTAACCAACGTTCTGAGTTTCTCACCGCCTACGCCGGGGAGCCCTACGAAGATCATGGTAGATTTCAGGCACTTTTCGAATATGAAAGTATGATGGCCGAGCTTATAGACATGGATGTAGTAAACGTCCCCACATATGACGGGGCTCAGGCATCCGCTACATCTATTCGAATGGCCGCTCGTATTACAGGCCGACAGGAGGTTCTTGTGGCAGAAAATATTCATCCTGAAACCATGTCGGTCATAAAAAACTACTGCAACCCTGATCTCACTATTGCCTATGTTCCATGCGACCCCAAAACAGGCTGCCTTGATCTTCAGAAACTCCAGAGTCTTGTTTCGTCAAAAACAGCAGTTCTTTACTTCGAAAACCCATCTTTTATCGGCACCATAGATCCCAACGGCGAAAAAATGGCAGAAATTCTTCATAACGCCGGTGCCCTCATGGTCACAGGGGTTGATTCTTCCTCCATGGGATTGCTCACCCCACCTTCCCGTTACGGCGCTGATATCGTGTGCGGCGACATACAGCCTCTCGGCATGCACACCTATTACGGTGGGGCCAGAGGCGGTTTCATGGGGGTTCGAGATGATGAAACCTTTATCAAAGAATATCCATCCCGGCTTTTTGGCATTGCCCCCACCTCTCATGGAGAATGGGGGTTTGGAGACGTTGCCTGGGAACGTACCTCCTTTGCCGAACGGGAGAACGCAAAGGAATTTGTAGGAACCGCCGCTGCCCTTTGGGGCATCACCGCAGGAGTCTACCTAGCCCTTATGGGCCCTAAAGGCATGAAAGAGCTTGGGGAGAGCATTTATGTGCGCTGCCAATACCTCATGAAGAGGATGGAAGAGCTTCCGGGCGTCAAAATTCCTCTTGCATCAACAGCTCATTTCAAAGAGTTCCTTGTGAATTTTGACGGTACTGGAAAAACGGTGCAAAAAATCAACAAAGCTCTTCTGGACAAGAATATTTTTGGCGGCCTTGACGTTTCAAAAATATTCCCCGGCTACGGTGAGTGTGCCCTCTACTGCGTAACAGAGACTGTGACCCAGGAAGACATGGATACGCTCATCACAGCTCTGGCCGAAATTCTTGCATAAAAGAAAGGAAGGAACACTCATGGGAATGAATATGCAAACCAAACTGAGAGACTTCCATCAGGCTCGATGGGATGAGCCTATTATCTATGAACTCTCTACGCCAGGTGAGCGAGGAGTGCTTTTGCCTGAAATAGAGGAAGGCATTCAGAACAGCACAAAAGATGCTATGGCAAAACTTCCCTCCCACATGGTTCGTTCAGACTATGCAAATCTTCCTGAAATGGGGCAGATGAGAGTGTTGAAGCACTATCTGCGCCTATCCCAGGAAAACCTTGGCGCTGATCTTAATATCGACATTGGGCAAGGAACCTGCACCATGAAATATAATCCTAAAATAAATGAAGAATTGGCACGCAATCCCAAAATAAGCAAACTTCATCCCTATCAGGATGAATCTACAGTTCAGGGAGCTCTCGAAATTATCTATAACATGGATCATGCCTTGAGAGCCATTTCCGGCATGGATGCCTTCTCCCTGCAAACAGGCGGCGGCTCTCAGGCCCTTTATTCGATAATTTCTATTATCAGGGCCTGGGTTGAACATACCAAACAGACGGAAACCAAAGATGAAATCATCACAACCATCTATTCCCACCCGTCAAATGCAGCTGTGGCGAAACTCAAAGGCTTCAAGGTAATCACCATTTACCCCGGTGCAGATGGGCGGCCGGATTACGAAGCCCTTAAAAATGCCGTGTCGGAACGTACCGCGGCTCTCATGATTACAAACCCTGAAGACATTGGCATTTACAACTCTCGCATTAAGGAGTTCACAGACCTGGTGCACAGCGTTGGCGGACTCTGCAGTTACGACCAGGCCAACCTCAACGGCATTATGGGCATTACCAGGGCCCGGGAAGCCGGTTTTGACATTTGCTTCTTCAACCTTCACAAAACTTTCTCCGCTCCTCATGGATGCGGCGGTCCGGGAAGCGGAGCCGTTGGCGTTACCGATATGTTGAAGCCCTTCCTTCCTGTTCCCGTGGTAGAAAAGAATCTGGAGACAGGGGCTTTCTTCTTGAATAACGACCTTGCCCATACCATTGGAAAAAACAAAAACTTCTACGGAACCATCTCGGCCATTCTTAAGGCTTACGCATGGGTTAGAGCCTTGGGGGCCGATGGAATTAAAGAGGCTGCCAGAGTAGCGGTTTTAAACAACAACTATATGTTTAGAAAGATTCTGGCCATTCGGGGAGCGTCAGCACCCTATGCAGAAGGGGAGCATCGTATTGAACAGGTTCGTTACAGCTGGCAGAAACTAAAAGAAGAAACAGGCATCACTACAAACGACGTTCAGAACAGGATGTTCGATTTTGGCGTTCATTACTGGACCAGCCATGAGCCATGGATTGTACCGGAACCATTCACTATCGAACCTACGGAATCTTATTCCAAGCAAGAACTCGACGAGTTCCTTGCCATTACAGAACAGATTGTGAAGGAAGCTTACGAAAACCCGGAGATTGTGAAGACAGCACCTCACAACAGCACGATCCACCATGTACATCATGAGTATTTTGACGATCCGGAAAAATGGGCCATCACATGGCGGGTCTACAATAAAAAATATCAGGGATACTTTGAGAAAAAAGAAACAGAGGAATAAATCAAAATGAAGAAGCTGGGGCTGATCATAAATCCAATAGCGGGCATGGGTGGCAAGGTTGGGCTCAAGGGAACCGATGGCCTCAGCATATTATCGCGCGCTCTGGAAATGGGAGCCGCCCCCCATTCTCCAGGTCGTGCCGCTGCGGCTTTAAAACAGCTTCTAAGTATAAAAGAGCAGATACAAATTATAACCTTTCCCGGCGATATGGGTGAAACCGTGGCAAAGCAATGGGGTTTTTCAACCCAGACCCTCCTGAAAGGGATAGTTTCTGAAAAAAACACCACACGAGATGATACCCTCAGGGCCGCAAAAGAACTGCTCGATCAAAAGGTAGATCTTCTGCTTTTTGCAGGAGGGGACGGCACAGCCCGTGACATCTACGAAAGTGTAAAAACAAATCTCACAGTATTAGGAATCCCCTCGGGAGTAAAAATACACTCTGCCGTTTTTGGCTGCTCCCCCCAACAGGCGGGAGAGCTGGCACTCTTGTACTTAAATGGTAGCGAAACACGGGAAAAAAGTGCGGAGGTCATGGATATTGATGAAGACCTTTTCAGAAAGGGCATTGTTACGGCCAAACTCTATGGATACCTCAAAATTCCCTTTGAAAAGAGGAGGGTACAGCGCCTTAAAGCCGGGAGCTCGATATCAGAAGAGGCGCTTCACCAGGCTATAGCGGCCCATGTTGTTACCAACGAAATGAATTCCGACACGCTTTATGTCATAGGGCCCGGAACAACAACACGATCTGTAATGACCGTCCTTCAACTTGACTACTCCCTTTTGGGCGTCGATTGTATTGTTAACAAACGGCTTGTTGAGAAAGACCTTTCGGAAGAGGCGCTCTTAAAACTCTGTGCTCAATACGAAAAGCGAAAGCTCATAATTACTCCTATCGGGGGACAAGGTTTTCTTCTAGGGCGAGGAAATCAGCAGATAAGTTCAAAAGTTCTTCGTTTTTTCTCCCGTAACGATATTCTTGTTCTCTGCACGCCGGCAAAGCTTCATGCTTTAGAAGGTTCTCCGCTGCTCATAGATACCGGCGACAGTTCTATTGACCAAAAGTTTTCTGGTTACATGCGCCTCATTACGGGGTACAACGAATACGTAATGTATAACGTAGTGGTGCCAGGTCTTGAAAATGTGCATTAGCGTATAGTTTCACGAGTAAGACACAGGTAATAGCAGGGGCTGCTCAGTTGATCTGAGCGGCCCCTGTCTTTTATCTCAACATTCCCATTACAGCATGCTTCTGACACAATTGCACATTTTCAAGACCTGGCACCATTCCCTTCTCTTTGGTATTATTATCCATTGTATGTTTAAAAAATTCACGCTACAAATACTTATCATATAGAGTTTTGGTAAGATGCTCACGATGGTGATAGGAGGAAAAATAATGGAACAACTTCTTGTCTATGGAGGAAAAGTTTGGACAGGCGATTCGGATAAGCCCTTTGCAGAGGCGTTACTTGTGGAGGGAAACCGTTTTATCGCTGTCGGTACCCTAGAGGAAGTTAGAAACGCCGCAAAAAAGGCAGAAAATAAAAAAACCACTGAGTTACATCTCAACGGCAATCTTGTTATGCCAGGTATATCAGATGCTCACTTTCATTTCACAGCTTTCGCCAAACAGAATCTATATCTTGATCTTCAGGATATCCGCTCCCTCGACGAGCTTTTAGAAACTATTAAAAACTATGCGCGTAATGTGCCCGAAGGTTCATGGATACGGGGCGTTCGATACAACGAAATGAACTGGGAAAAACCCGAAAAACTCTCCCGTTCCGTGCTTGATTCTTTAAATCTGCCTCATCCCGTTATTCTAAGCCGATATTGCGGCCACGCCCACGTAGCCAATACTTGGGCCCTTGAAAAGGGAGGGCTTCTGCAATCTCCCAACCTTTCCTCTGATGAAATGGAGCGGGATAGTTCTGGCCAACTCACAGGCAATATTTTTGAACGGGCGGCAATGCCCCTTCTAAGACGTGTAGAAGAAGAGTATGAGACTCCCGAAAAGATGCAAAAAGGCGTTGCCGAGGCCGGATTCATCGTGGCAAAAACAGGAACCACATCTGTTCATGCCAGCGATGCCCGGTCATACGGCTTGGGGGAAGATATTTTTGCCTTTCAGGGTCTCGCTGAGGAAGGCGCATTGCCAATTCGGGTGAACACATACCATGACGCCCTTCCAAACTTTACATTCCGCACTGGATTTGGCGATACCTGGGTTCGCTACGGCGGGTTAAAGGTTTTTCTCGATGGATCCTTAGGCGGGCACACTGCAGCCCTTCTTTCTCCCTATTCAGACAAAGCAGATGAAAAAGGAATCCTCCTTTACTCTGATGACGAACTTTACAACCTTCTGTATGACGCCGCCAGCCGTTCAATCCAGGTTCAGATCCACATGATCGGCGATGCTGCCATAGAGCAGGGCATCCGGGTTGTAAAACGGCTTCTTTCGAACATAGAAAAACCGGCCCTGCCCTTCAGGTTCAACCATCTTATAGTCTGCCATCCTGAACAAATAGAAGAGCTCAAAACCCTTCCCATTGTGGCAGACATTCAGCCAACCCAGTCTTACACAGACAGGGTGATGGCCCCGTCACGCCTTGGTTCTGACCGGTTGCCTTATTTGTATAATTTTAGAACCCTCTACGAAACAGGCCTGTTGCTCACTGGGTCAAGTGATTGCCCCATGGAGCTTCCAAACTCATGGTTAGGCATATGGGCGGCCGTAGCACGCAGCGAAATGGACGGCACTCCTTTGAGCTACCTCAATCCAGATGAAACGCTCACTCTCGAACAGGCCCTTCGCATCTACACCGTCAATCCCCCAGAAGCGGCGGGGATGGGCCATATCCTGGGAAAAATCAAAGAGGGCTATCTTGCCGATTTCACTATCATAGACGGGGATCCCTTTACCATGCCCGTACAGCAATTAAAAGACACAGAATCTCTTTACACCTTCGTTGACGGCAAGCTCAGCTACGGGAATATAGAGAACTGGCCTCACATAAAAGATATCCGCTAAGGCAGGAGGCATTGTGAATGTGGAAATACAAAGTTGGCATATTTAGCGTCGTCAACAAGAATGGAGTAGAAATAGAACAGGAAATACTCAAAGAAATCGATGCCCAGGTGATGAACATCCAAACAGAAGAAGATTTCGAAAGAATGCTGCCTGAAATTGACGGGCTCATTATCGCAGATGCTGCAATAACAGAAGAAGTCCTCGATAAGTTGGAAAAATGCAAGGTTGTTGTACGCCAAGGAATGGGAACCGACAATATTGACATCCCAGCTGCCACGGCCCGGGGCATCCAGGTCTGCAATACTCCAGGTTTCAATATTAGGGAAGTTGCGGACCATGCGCTGGCTTCCGCTTTGTGCCTTGCCAGATACATCCCGTTCTTCAACCATGTCATTAAGAACGAAAAAAAGTGGTCTCACCTCTCATTCCCGGCCCCAAAAAGGGTTGGCGCCATGGAGTTCGGCATAATCGGCTTCGGTAAAATAGGTCAGCTTTTGGCGTCAAAGGCCAAGGGTATCTTTGGAAATATCACGACTTTTGACCCTTACCTCAACAGAGACGCTGCTGCGGAGCTTGGCGTAGAAGGAAAAAATACCCTTGAAGAGCTGTTTCAGACTGCCGATATCATCAGCTTGCACGTGCCCCTTACACCAGAAACCCACCATCTTCTCAATAAAAACACCTTCGCTCATATGAAGCCGGGTATGTTTGTCATCAATACCTCCCGAGGTTCTCTCATCGATGAAGAAGCGTTGCTTTGGGCCATAAGGGAAAAAATAGTCGCAGGCGCATTCCTTGACGTTATTGAGAACGAGTGGGAACCTGATCTTGAGGCTCCGCTCTTTAAGGAGCCCAGAATCATTTTTACACCACATACGGCGTGGTATAGCCAGGATTCTTTACATCTGCTTCGAACAGTGCCGGCCCAGGAGGTCAGAGATGCACTTCTTGGAAAACGACCTGTGGGCAGGGTTAACTAAGAGAGGACGGATCTGAATGAAGTTATACGAGAAAAGCGCTCGCATGCAGCAATGTTCCTTTGAAGGGGGCATTCGAGACATCTTTGAAGCGGCTTTAAAACTGGAAAGCAAGGGGCAGAAAATTTATCACTTGGAAATAGGCCGTCCCGACTTCGATTCCCCAGAGTGCGCAAAAAAAGCAGCCATACAGGCTCTTGAGGAAGGGTTTGTTCACTACACATCCATGAACGGAATCCCAAGCTTGCGGGAAGCAATTGCAGAGCATGAGAGAAAGAAGGGCTGCCTCTTTGGGCCTCAAAACGTCATTGTCACCAGCGGCGCTTCGGAAGCCCTCCTGACATCCATGATGGGCCTTTTGAATCCGGGGGACGAGATTATTCTGCCGACCCCCTGTTTTGTTTCATATAGAGAACAGGCTCTTTTGGCTGGTGCGGTGCCAGTCATGATTCCGTCATTTTTAGAAAATCGGTACCAGCTCGATATGGAATCCATAAAAAAGGCTCTTACTCCGAGAACCAAAATGATCATCATAAACTCGCCCAATAACCCTACCGGCGCTCTTATGCATCGTGGCGATGTGGAAGAGCTCATAGCGCTCGTTCAGGGTAAGGATATCTGGGTTGTCACTGACGAATGCTACTCTGATTTCATCTACGACAACGAACATGTGAGCATTGCCAGCTACCCGGAGATGAAAAAACAGGTCATCCTCGTCAGCTCTACGTCAAAAACATTTTCTATGACAGGGTGGCGCATTGGATACCTTATGGCGCCGGAACCGGTTCTTCCCTTTTTAAGCAAAGCTCACCTTATGACCATCTCATGCGCTAATTCCTTTGCTCAGGTGGGAGCCGCCGAAGCCTACAAGAGCGGAGCGGCCCATACGCAAGAAATGGTGGCGGCCTTCAAAGAGCGGCGGAACATTGTGGTATCGGCGCTGAATCGATGCCCGGGCATTAAGTTCCCCGACCCCCAGGGAGCCTTCTACGTTCTTCCATCAATAGAAAAGCTCAACATGAAGCCCCTGGATTTTGCCAAAGAACTCATGGAACGCTATGGAGTTGCCATTACTCCCGGAAACGCCTTCGGAATAGACAATCACGTTCGAATAGCTTATGCTATTCCGGCTGAAGATCTGCGCCAGGCCATGGAGGGCTTTGTGGCCCTTTATAACGAAAAAATAAGAGGTTGAGCATTCATAAACGTCAACTATTAAATAGGAAGGGGAATAAACGATGAAGAGATTTCTTATTTCTGTAGTAGCACTCGCATTACTTGTCATGTCGGCACACTCAGCGTTGGCTGCCTCTGAGTTTCGAATGAAAGTACACTCTGTAGGGAGTGACGCCCACCCCTCAACAACCATGCTTCATGAATTTAAAAAGTATGTAGAAGAGAACTCTGGCGGAAGAATAAGCGTTTCCATCCATAACAACGCCCAGCTTGGCGGAGACAGACAGGCCACAGAAGCCATGCAGCTTGGAACCATAGAGTGTGGAGTGTTGCCAACTACGACCATCGCTTCCTTTGACCCAAGATTTAACATCTTTGAGCTTCCATTTATCTTCAAAAGTCACGAAGAAGCCTACAAACACCTTGACGGCGCTCTTGGCGAAAAATTGAAAGAGGCCCTCCTGAGCCAGGGCATGCGTATTATCGGCTATGGAGTTAATGGATTCAGGCACATTTCAAACAACCGCGGTCCCATAACAAAACCGGAAGATCTCAAGGGACTAAAGATCAGAACCCAGGAGAACCCCATCCATATCGCAGCCTTTAAACTCCTTGGTTCAAGCCCCACCCCCATGAGCTTTTCAGAGCTTTACACCGCTTTGGCCCAGAAGACCGTGGACGCTCAGGAAAACCCCATAACCCTCACTTACTCTTCAAAGTTCTACGAAGTGCAGGAGTACTATTCTCTCACGGGGCACGTGTATGCTGTGGCTCCCCTCGTGGTAAGCACCATATTCTTTGACCGCCTGCCAGAAGACCTTCAGAAAGTTGTTCTCGACGCTGGCAAACTCTATGCGGACGGAGAACGGAAATCAACTGTGGAACTTGAGGGACAGATGCTCCAGGAGCTGAAAAATCATGGCATGAAGGTCAATGAGCTGACGCCAGAAGAACTTGAGGTTTTCAAAAAAACCACATTGCCAGTATATAAAGAGTTTGAGTCTAAGATAGGAACAGATCTTCTGAACATGATCCTGAAAGGTGAGGAGGCATCTTAAGAACCACAGGGGGTTCGTATTGAATGAAGCGTTTAAAGACCTTTTTGGACGACCTTGAGGAAAATCTGCTTTGCGGTATTTTAGCCCTCATGGTTATCATCATCTTTTTACAAGTTATTATGCGATATGTCTTTGCCAATTCTCTTACGTGGAGCGAAGAGCTGGCAAGGTATCTTTTTATATGGCTCACCTGGCTCGGCACGGGCTATGCCTTTAAGAGCAACCGCCACCTGCGGATAGAATTTCTTGTGGATAAGCTCTCCGTACGGGTGCGGTACTACCTGGAGTTTCTAATTCTCGTTCTCTGGCTAGGCTTTAGCGTATTCCTCGTCTATCAAGGGTGGATTGTTACAAATCTGAACTGGACGCGGGGTCAATTGTCCGCAGCCATGCAAATTCCTATGGCCCTGGCCTATGCTGCCGTGCCAGTGGGATGTCTGTTTATGGCGCTGCGGCTGGCTTTTAGGCTCTTTAGCGGCTTTTTAGAGAAAAGATATGAGTAGGAGGAGGGGCGTACGATGGATATAGCTGTACTTTTCGGGTTTGTCGCCCTCTTTCTCGCGCTAAGCCTTCCCATCGGCATTGCTCTGGGATTGGCCACCGCGCTTACCATGTTCTTAACGAGCCCTATTCCCTTGACCATGATAGCACAGACGGCCTTTACGGGGCTTGACTCTTTTCCCCTCCTTGCCATTCCATTCTTTATGCTGGCGGGATCGCTCATGGGTTATGGCGGAATTTCAAAGAGGCTCGTTAACCTTGCGGAAAGCCTTGTGGGCTTTCTTATCGGCGGTCTTGCCATGGTCACTGTCACAGCCTGCATGTTCTTTGCGTCTATATCCGGGTCTGGCCCTGCAACAGTGTCAGCCATTGGATCTTTTATGATCCCTGAAATGCGGGCCAAAAAATACGAAGGAGCCTTTGCCGCCGCCCTTACCGCTGCCGCTGGCTCTATCGGCGTCATTATCCCTCCCTCAATTCCTTTCGTCATTTTTGGCGTCGTATCGGGAGCTTCAGTGGGAGAGCTTTTTGTTGCGGGAGTCATTCCGGGTATCATCATAGGCATTGCCTTAATGATCGTTTCTTATTTTTCTGCTAAAAAACATGGATACCCTCGCTCTGACAAGACACTGGGACTCAAGTATTTTATGAAAAACTTTGTTGACAGCTTCTGGGCCCTGCTTGTGCCGGTCATCATTATGGGCGGCATCTACGGGGGAATATTTACTCCCACCGAAGCGGCTGTGGTTGTTGTGGTATACGCTCTCTTTATAGGAAAGTTCATCTATAAGGAGCTGGATTACAAAACCACCAAAGCAGCCTTTAGGGATGCGGTGATGGTGAACGGCGCCACGTCATTCATGCTGGGACTTTCCATGTCCTTTGCCACCTATCTCACCATGGAGCAGATCCCCATGCGGGTGGGGGCGTGGATCATCACAGTATCTAGCGAACCGTGGATCATCCTGTTTCTCATCAACCTGATGCTTCTTGTTGTAGGATGCTTTGTGGATAACATATCGTCCATGATCATCTTGACGCCTATTTTTCTCCCTGTCATAAAACAGATAGGCATCGACCCTGTCCATTTTGGAGTGGTCATGACCCTTGCTCTCGCCATCGGTTTTATTACCCCTCCCTATGGGGCCAATCTTTTTGTAGCATCAGCTGTTTCTGGGGAAAAGTTAGACAGCATATCCAAAAAGATCTTCCCCTTTGTGGGAGCCATGGTCGTCTGTCTGGCTCTTTTTACATATTTCCCGGGCATCAGCATGGGATTAGTCAATCTTTTAATGCGATAATCCTTTCAGGGCGGCTCTTAAACCGCCCTTTTTAAATTCCATTTTTCCTTGCCCATATCGTTCTTTCGAGAATGTTTTAATTCTCTAGTAGAAAGTTTTAGAGTTGCTGCTCACCGCTTGTCATATTTTTAAGCAATATATTAGTTGAATTTATGACAGACTCGGAGTATTATATTGGCGGAGGGGTGGTGATGAGATGCTAAATTATGAATTGATAGGACAGCGTTTTAATGAGTTGCGGAGCAAGAGTGGCCTAACACAAGGCCAGATGGCAGCTTATCTAGACGTAGATCAGAGCTATATTTCGAAATGTGAAAAAAATGAACGGCAATTCAGTATTGATATTTTAGAAAAAGCTGCATCACTTTTTGGGTGTCCGGTGGAATATATTGTAGGCTTAACAAGCGAATTTTCACCAATGTCTATTGCTTTTCGAGCAAAAAGCGTTACCAGGGAAGATTTGGAGGCTATAGCAGCGTTGAACAAAATAGCATTAAACCTACGCTTTATGGAAGAGCTGCTTAAGGAGGAATCCATTTGAAAGAGAAGATAGAAATCAACGGGGAAGCAATCTATTTACGCAAGCTATTTGGAGAAGATACGGATTCCCCCATTGATGTTTTCTCCTTGCTCCACAACAACGGCGATTTGACCATTGTGCTTTATCCTATGAGCAATCGGGTTAGCGGAATGTGCATAAGGGATGGGAACAATAAAATCATTTGTATTAATTCGACTTCGACTTACGGCAGACAGCGCTTCACTATTGCTCACGAGCTGTATCATTTATTTTTTCATAAAGATTTTAAAAGTATTGTGTGTTCAAAAGATATTGAGGCTCAAAAGGATCTTCAAGAAAAAGAAGCGGATCTTTTTGCATCCTATTTTTTGGCACCTTACGAGGCATTGACATCTTTTATTAAAAATAAGCTGAAAAAAGAAAAACAGACATTGCACGTTGATGATATCGTAAAGATAGAGCAACACTATGGGTTGAGCAGGCAGGCAACTTTATGGCGATTGGTTAATGATGGGTATATCACCCAAGAAAAAGCTAATACAATGAAAACAGGCATAATATCATCCGCAATAAGGCTGGGGTTTGATGACAAATTATATCGCCCGTTGCCAGAAGATAAACAGCACATTACCTTTGGAAAATATATCAAGCTGGCTGAAGAGTTGAAAGATAAAGAACTGATTTCTACTGGTAAATATGAAGAGATTATGTTGGAAGGATTTAGGGGGGATATTATATACGGGCTCAATCCTCCAGAAAACTATGATTAAAAAACTATTTTTTGATACCG
>LSQX01036943.1_pt1 | contig 50951 bp, 55 predicted proteins | sample 654561 | NCBI WGS metagenome assembly LSQX01 (sample SAMN04489861, study PRJNA283612) | anaerobic digester metagenome | isolation source: 4 biogas reactors fed with cattle manure at either 37C or 55C with and... | place: Denmark: Kongens Lyngby | collected 2014
CAGAGAATCCCCAACAAAATCAGCTATATCCTGTATTTCTGCCGGTTGATAATAGTGAGCCATGATTACTGCATTTAATTCTATTTTTCGGGCTGTAATATAGTCCCGGAGATTATCTTTTATCAAGATAAACATCCCCCTGCCGTATCTTAATTGCTGATTTGTTCAATCTGGTTCTTTTCATTTACAAAAACCAGCCGGGGTTTGTAGTTTTTACATTCCTCTGTTTCCAATAGGGTATAAGTCAAAATAATGACCAAATCCCCCACTTCCACCAAACGGGCAGCGGCTCCATTTAAACACATCAAACCTGAACCGGCTTCGCCTTCGATTACATAGGTATCAAAGCGCTGCCCGTTATTGATATTGACTATAGTTACCTTTTCATTTTCCATAATATCAGCAGCTTCCATCAGCTCTTTATCAATAGTAATACTGCCTACATAGTTCAAATTAGCTTCAGTAACTACTGCCCTATGGATTTTGGATTTCAACATGTAACGCAACATAGCTTACACCTCCACCAACCGGTTATCAATTAATCTAGTTTTTCCAAACTTAACTGCTAAAGCCATCAATATTTTTCTATCAATTTGCTGTATATCAGCCAGATCGTAAGCATCATATATTTCAGCATAGTCTATTTCAGCCCTGGGACTAGACTCAATTATTTCCCTTAAAAGCACCTTGATCCTGGCCGCATCTCGCTCACCATCCTTGATAGCCCGTTCTGCCTGGCCTAAGGCCCGATTCAATACCAGCGCTTGTTCCCTAGCCTCAGCATCCAAACAGACATTTCTAGAGCTCATGGCTAATCCATCAGCTTCTCTTACTATGGGCACCCGGATAATTTGCAGTGGAAAATTCAAGTCAGTGAGCATTTTTTCCAGGACCATAACCTGTTGAGCGTCTTTTTGCCCAAAGAAAGCCAAATCAGGCAGACAAATATTGAACAACTTGGCACAAACTGTAGTTACCCCCCGGAAATGACCGGGACGGGAAGCTCCGCAAAGTTTGGTCGTAATCTCACCAGTAACCTCTACCCAGCTACTGAAGTCCGAAAGATACATCTCCTCAGCCGTGGGTGCGAATACGGCATCAGCATTCTCCCTTTCCAACAATGAGGTATCCCTTTCAAAATCCCGGGGATATACTTCAAAATCTTCTCCTGCCCCAAACTGAGTTGGGTTGACAAAAATGCTTACTACCACTATGTCACAATGCCTCTTGGCTTCCCGTACCAGTTCCAGGTGCCCTTCATGCAGGTAACCCATAGTTGGTACCAAACCTATCTTCCGGCCTTGCAGTTTGTGCTCTTTACACCAGTTTTGTATAGACTGGATCTCCTTAAATATCCGCATAACATCTTCCTTTTTCCTTCACCTAATACAGGCGTTCCAATACTTCATCTTGTATGGTAAAACCATGTTCTTGGGCAGGAAAAGTTCCTGCTTCTACTTCTTCTTTATATTGTTGCAAAGCCTCTATAATTAGAGGTTGTAAATTAGCAAATTTTTTCACGAATTTGGGAATATGTCCAGTAAACATACCCAGCATATCGTTAATAACTAAAACTTGTCCATCGCAGTATTGTCCGGCTCCAATCCCAATGGTAGGAACACTGACTTCTTCGGTTATCTTTTGTGCCAGCTTGGTAGGAACACCTTCCAGCACAATAGAAAATACACCCACCGCGTCCAAGGCTTTAGCGTCCTCTATTATTTTTCGAGCCGATTCCAGATCCTTGCCCTGTACTTTAAATCCACCAAATTGGTTAACTGATTGGGGGGTTAAGCCAATGTGCCCCATAACCGGAATCTGAGCATCAAGTATGGCCTTAACATGGTCTACTCTTTCTACTCCTCCCTCCAGTTTAACGGCTTGAGCTCCACCTTCCTGAATCAATCTTCCCGCATTACGCACTGATTCCTCAATGGAAATATGGTAAGAAAGAAAAGGCAAATCACTTACTACCATAGCATTTTTGCTACCACGAACTACCGCTTTGGTATGATGAACCATATCGTCCATGGTCACGGCCAGGGTATTTTCATAACCCAAGACTACATTGCCCAGTGAATCCCCTACCAGTATTATGTCAAGCCCGGCTGCATCTACCATGCTGGCTAGAGAAAAATCGTAAGCAGTCAACATAGAAATTTTTTCTTTTCTTTGTTTTTTATCCTTTAATGTGCTTGTTGTTATTTTCGCCATGTTACCACGCTCCTTTAAATGACGAACTACTTCATTAGCTCGATTTTCAGAACCGGCAATCCAGTTTATTTGATCATTTCCTGTTTGACCATAGCCCGGCCTAAGATCTGCTGAAATTCTTGCCGCTGTTCTTCATCTATGGTTCCCTTTTCTCGGGCTATTTCTGCAGTGTAATAACCCAGACAGCTATACAATGGGAGCAAATCAGCTCCAATCTCTTCCATGCAGTCCAGGTGCTTAACAACAGTACTGATATCCCCCCGGGCAATGGGCCCGGTTAAAGCATCAGGTATTCCTGCTGTCTCCATATTCCTAATGGTTCCTTTAATTAATGGCAATAATGCCTTGCCTGCCAATTCTTTGGATACTCCGGTTATCTGCAGTAGCTTAATACCCAGGTTGACCAAGGTTACCAGGTAATTGGAAACTACACAAGCTCCTGCATGGTATAAAGGTTTTGCTTCCTGCTCAATGAAGAAATACTCTCCCTTCAATCTGTTGACAATGTCAATTGCTATCTCATGAGCATCCTGATCTCCTTCTATGCTAAAGATGGAACCAGGTATATTCTTTATTGCCATATCCAGACTGGCAAAGGATTGAAGGGGATGCAGGGACAAACCCCGGGCTCCGAATGGCCTGGCTTTATCAAGTATTGCCGATGTTTGAGCTCCGCTCATATGAATAACAACCTGTCCGCAGCCAAATGCCCTGCTTGCTGCAAGTTCATCTACTACGGCCGGTATGGCGCTGTCATTAGTAGTTATAAACAATATATCCGTTGAGCGAGAAACCTCTTGAGGCGATGCATAAGTGGCACACCCTATCCGGTCCACAAGTGTTTTTGTAGATTCGGATTTTTTATCATGTATACCCGTAATCTCATACCCCTTGTCGTGGAGTACCACCCCAATAGCTGTTCCTACCACTCCCGCCCCAATAATGCCTACTTTTTTACTCACAATCCAAACCTCCTTTGGGCTGAGGCAAAAACCTGGGCTTTTACTAACTCTCGTCTTGTCCCGGACTGGATACAAGCGAATCTCCATAATGGCGGGAGACTCTTTTAGTCTATCCTCTTTATTATTTGTTTTTCTTCTCGCCCTAAAACTCTAATCAACACCTCCCTGATGCTCATTCCACTATCTGAGAAAATAATCTCGGGATTGATTTCCTGTAGCGGAATTAATACAAACAACCTTTGCTGTGCGTATGGATGAGGAATAATCAAATCGGTTTCTTTTATTATTTCATTTCCATACAGTATAATATCGAGATCTATAATCCGAGGGCCCCACTTCTCAAAAGACTGGCGGCCCATTTTAATTTCAATTTCCTGCAAATTCTCTAAAAGCTCTCGGGGTCTTAAATCAGTTTCTATCCAGGTCACTTGGTTTAAAAAATCAGCCTGATTCACCTTTCCCCAAGGTTGGGTTAAATACATGGAAGACCGTGCTTTCACGCCAATATGGGGGCTCGCTTCCATCATATCCAGAGCCAACTGTAAATTGGCGGCCCGGTTTCCCATATTGGAACCCAGAGCTATATATGCTTCTTTTTTATGCACTTTATTATCCTTATAGCCTTTATATAAAACTCAAGCTGTGAAGATTGAGAAAAAAGTTGTGTTTAGTGTATCTTAATATCAACTATTAAACTTGTAAAGATTTTATTTTCGACGGCGTTCTATTTTAACCGCAAAATATTCGAATTCTCCCTTAATTGGCGCCTGAGGTTTATAAACGCTTACCTCAACCTTCTCCACCGGATATTCGGTTAAAATCATGTCCGCAATATTGGAGGCCAGGGTTTCAATTAAGTTAAAGGATTTATTTTCAACTATGTCCCGCACCTGCTCAAAAATTTCGGAGTAATCCACGCTGTATTGCAGATCATCCTTGGCGGCGGCGGTACTAAGGTCTTTATATATGTTTAAATCGATTTCAAATCTCTGAGCCCGACTTTTCTCTTTCTCCAGCACTCCGTGTCTGCCATAACAAGCTATTTTTCTAGCTATTATCTGATCCATTCTAGCGTACCACCTGATCCACTATTTGGGCAATTCTTTTACTCTCTTTCACATCATGGACCCGCATGATATCGGCTCCCTTCATTATGCTTGCTGCCATTAAACCTAGGCTGCCCTCTAGCCGTTCCTCCACCTTAAGCTTAAGAATCTGGCCGATAAATGATTTCCGGGAAAGGCCGATTACCACCGGATAGCCTAAACCCTTAAAAGCAGTTAGTTGTTTTATTATCAATAGGTTCTGGTTCACACTCTTTCCGAATCCTATACCAGGATCGATCATTATTTTACCTGGATCAAAACCAGAATCCCTTAAGCTATCGGCTGACTCCCTAATTTCATCAACTATCTCGGCTATCAGGTCTTCATAAGCCTGTCCTTGATTAAGCTGCAGTCGATTATGCATTAATATTACCGGAGCCCCATAACTGCTCAGCAAGGGCAACATAGCCCCATCCATCTTCAACGCTCCAATATCATTTATAATGTGAGCTCCGTGGTCCAGTGCGGCTTGAGCTACTCTGGCTCGACAGGTGTCGACCGATATGATTATCCCCTGATGGAACAGACCTTTGACTACCGGCAGCACCCGCTGCAATTCCTGCTCTTCATCCACCATAAGCGAGTTGGGACGGGAGGAAGCTCCCCCAATATCTATTATATCCGCTCCCTGTTCCATCATTTCAGCAGCTTTGGCCAGTGCCAGATCCAGCTCCATATGTTTTCCCCCATCCGAAAAGGAATCCGGGGTTATATTCAAAATACCCATTATAAGGGTCCTGGCCCCTATTTCTATTTCTCTGCCATTAGCCAGCTCCATCATGCGACTGCCCCCATCCAGGTTGGCGATAATGGCTTCCAGTTCTGCGGCAATACCCTTTAATCCTAAGGGCTGCTTTTTTAGCTTATCTATCAGCAGTCCATACTGACGCAAAGTGCCCATCAATAAGACATCGGTATGACTCTGCCTGTTTATGGCGGCTCGGGCTATGGCCGCTTCCCCACCTCGGGCCAGCATCTCCTGCTTAATAATATTAGCCGCTACCGAGTTGATATCTTTTAACTTAATACAGCGATGTACCGCTTTGGGGGCCATATAAGGATAGCTGCCCGGATCACAGGCTATGTCCTGCAGGAATGATATAGCTTCTCGCTGGTTAGCAATATATACTGCATGATGTCCCTGCATTACTATCCCCCATTTGTTCATGTTCTAAAAACACTCTTAAAGGAAGGGTGTTTTCTCCCAATACCTTATAGATTAGTTTATTATTGGTAATGCTATTATAGTTTAGATTATTTATTTATACAACAGTCCCACCATAGGTTAATTGTCATATTTTACTAATAGAAAACCCGGGATTAATCCCGGGTTCTTAACTTTAGAATATCCAGCAGTCTATGCTGCGTTGGTAATCAAGTATTTCGGCGGCAGAAAAAAAGAGTTCAATTTCTCTCTGGGCCGCTGAAGGAGAATCAGAGCCATGAATGATATTTTGATCTACCTTTACCGCCAGGTCTCCTCGAATGGTTCCGGGGGCTGCCTGGGCTGGATTGGTTTGGCCCATAAGCAAACGCATACTGGCGATCACTCCCTCTCCTGCCCATACCATAGCAACTACCGGCCCGGAGGTAATAAATTCAACTAAATCATTGAAAAAGCCTTTTCCCTCATGCTCAACATAGTGAATACGGGCTAGTTCAGGAGTAATTCTCATCAATTTCATAGCCTTTAATTGAAAACCCTTACTTTCTATCCGGCTGACTATCTCTCCTACCAATGATCTCTGTACTCCATCGGGTTTAATCATTACAAAAGTCTGTTCCATAATTAATACTCCTCCTGCTGCTGCTTGATATTTTTTTATTGGGGTTCCTCCGAGACCGGGCCCGAAGCTTTTGGCTCGTTATCTACCGGTGTTTCGCTTTCAGGGTCTTTTCCTTCCATGATCATCAGGAACTCCTGAGCTTCCATAATTTCGTGCTCCAGCAAGAATTCAGCCACCTGATGAAGCTTTTCCATGTGCTCGCTTAAAATTTTCTCCGCTTTCTTATAAGAATCATGTATATATTTGCTGGCTTCCTTATCAATAGCATAAGCTATGGCATCTGAATAGTCCCGGTCTCGGGCAAAGTCCCGACCCAGAAATACTTCTTCGCTTTTATGACCAAAGGTAAGGGGCCCCAGCTCGTCTGACATACCAAACTCCATAATCATTTTACGTACTATCCCACTAGCCCGCTCCAAGTCATTCTGGGCTCCAGTACTAATATCGTTTAAGACCAGGGCTTCCGCCACTCTTCCCCCTAAAAGAGTGGTAACCTCATCCAAGAGATGAGACTTGGTGATATAGTTCCGATCTTCTTCCGGCAACAGCAGAGTATATCCTCCAGCCCGCCCCCGGGGAATAATAGATATCTTATGCAATTTATCTGTGTTAGGCAGCATATAGCTTACCAGCGCATGCCCGGCTTCATGAAAGGCAACCAGACGCTTCTCCTTATCTGAAATAACCCGGGTTTTCTTTTCTGGCCCAGCAATTACCCTTTCAATGGATTCTTCCATTTCTTCCATGAATACTTTGTTCTTACCCCGACGAGCCGCCAATAGAGCTGCTTCATTAACCATGTTAGCCAAATCAGCTCCGGTAAAGCCAGGAGTGCGCTTGGCCAAAATCTCCAAATCTACATCTTCACCCATAGGCTTGTCTTTAATATGAACCTTTAGAATAGCTTCTCTGCCTTTTACATCCGGTTTATCAATTAATATATGGCGGTCAAAACGTCCTGGTCTGAGTAGAGCCGGATCCAATATGTCAGGCCGGTTGGTGGAAGCCATAACAATAATGCCTTCATTGGTACTAAAGCCATCCATTTCTACCAAGAGCTGATTTAAGGTCTGTTCTCTTTCATCATGTCCGCCTCCCAGACCAGCTCCGCGCTGGCGGCCAACGGCATCTATTTCATCAATAAAAACTATACAGGGGGCATTCTTTTTAGCCTGTTCAAACAAATCCCGAACTCGGGCTGCGCCTACCCCTACAAACATTTCCACAAAGTCCGATCCGCTAATGGAGAAAAAGGGAACAGCCGCTTCACCAGCTACTGCTCTGGCCATCAGAGTTTTTCCAGTACCTGGAGCCCCATACAGCAATACCCCCTTAGGTATCTTGGCTCCGATCTCTATGAATTTTCCAGGGTTCTTAAGAAATTCCACTACTTCCTGCATCTCTTCTTTGGCTTCTTCGGCACCAGCCACATCATCAAAGCTAATCTTAACCTCTTCTCCGCTCATAAGACGAGCTCGGCTTTTGCCGAATTGCATCACTTTATTACCCCCGCCTTGGGTCTGGTTCATAATAAACATCAGGAAGGCAATAAGCAAAACGATAGGCAATAAAGTACCCAACAGGGTCATCCAAATTGAAGGCGGCGGAACCGGCTGAGTAGTATAGTCAACCTTCTTGTCCCTCAGCAGCTTTATAATGTCGGTCTCCTTGGAAACCGTAGCCACATAACCTGTGCCATCAGCTAGTTTGCCGCTAATATTGTAGACCAGTTCATCAACTTCTACTACTGCTTGGGCTACCTGCCCCTGGGATACTTTAGTATAAAACTCAGGCTCAGACAAGGTCTTGGCCTCTTCAACGGGATTCGACGTCAACTTGAGCGCAAATACTGCTATCATAACGATAAGCACATATATGGCTATATTTTTAAGGGCCCTATCCAAATTTTTTCCTCCCCTTTGGAATAATGCAAATATCCGTCATATTGTAGCATAAACGGGGCTCCTTTTCAATTAAGCACCAGACTATAAGCTTTATTAGTGGTTTATTTAGTGTGATCATCCAGCTCCCTTCTTATTACCAAAATATTTACCGTATTATCTTTAACTGCAGCCTGGGTGGAAATACCATGTCCCCATACTGCATAGACTTCCTGCTCACTGGCCAGCAAAGGTATGGAATTTCTCTGGCCATAGGGAATTTTTTTATCGATAAAATATTTTTTTATTTTTTTGCTCCCCATCCCGGTCCAGGTCATTCTGTCTCCCTGGCGGCGGGAGCGCCAACAAAGATCCGCTTTGGGCAAAGCATCATAATCCAAGTGCATTTCTGAAGCCTTACAGCTGTAAGCTCTGCTCCTCTTAATCAATGCAAAGCTAAATGTTTCCCCTGTTTCTGCTATTCGGATACTCCCCGGTATTGATAAAGGATAAGAGAAACTCAACTCTTTTGGAGGCTTTTCCCCAATTATTAATCGATCATAAATTTTTTGTACCCAGATGCCCTGCCCCAGTTTAATTCTCTTGGCTGAGCCTGGTTTGCCCGCCAAGTCTACTATTAAACATAGATCCAGGGCACTCCAGCCTTCTTCTCCTTTTAACCAACTCAATACTATAAGCAATAGGCGTCGCTGAAAAGCCGGGTGAAGGGAGACAAACTGCGGCTGGTCGAGAATCACCTGTTTATCCTCTCTGCTAAGCAGCAGGGACGGAAGCAATTTTTCAGTCTCTATGGTCATAGCCTCATATTCCTCCCGGGCGATACATCCCAGCATATCCAGGCGTTCTACAATACGGGGATTAAAATCTTGTTCCAATATGGGTATCAATTCCTGCCGGACCCGATTACGCAAAAATCGGGTATCATAATTGCTCAAATCCGTACAAAATGATAAATGCTCCGCTTCCAAGTAAGCCTCAATCTCTCTTCGATCCAAACCCAGCAAAGGCCTGATCAAATAATCGCTAACCGGTAGTATTCCTCTTAAACCTTTGATCCCGCTTCCCCGCATTATATGCATCAATATGGTCTCCGCTTGGTCATGACGATGATGAGCGGTAGCTACATAATCAGCCCCTAGCTGTTCTTTTAATTGCTGGAAAAATTCATAACGGCTTTCCCGGGCAGTTTCTTCTATTCCCTTTCTATTAGCTAGAGCCCTTTTTTCCACCTCCACACGATGGCAGTACAAGGCAATCTCCCAATCCGAGCATAATCTCTGTACAAAGGCTTCCTCTTCATCGGCCTCAGGTCTTAATTGATGATTTACATGAGCGGCCAATAGCTGCAACCTAAACTCAGCTGCCAGTGTTTTCAGAATATGCAGCAAGGCTATCGAATCCGGCCCTCCAGATACAGCTGCAATCACAGTTGCTCCCGGACGGAAGAGCCCGTATTTATTTATATAATCTTTAACCTTAAGCCGCACCATGCTATCTATGCTCCAACTTTAATTAATATTACCCTTTATATAAATATTCTTGCTGCCATTTGTCAAGCCGACTGCTGCTCACGAACTTAATCTAATCCGGCAAGTTTAAATCCAGATAGCAACAGATAACCGTCATATCATCGGAGGGCTTGCCCTGACACCTGCTCAAGGCCCGGTTAATTATCATCTCGGCAATAAGTTGAGGATCTCCGTCGGCAATTTTTAATAATTCCTGAATCCAGAGCGTATTGTCTTCATCCTTATTACCAGTAAAATCCAACACCCCATCACTTATCATCACCAGAAGATCTCGGGCTGCTAGCCGACGATTATAGTTATAGACATCCATGGTTTCTACTATTCCTACTGGCAAAGAGCTAGCGCTAATAAGTTCAACTTGTCCTCCCCTCTTCAAAAAAGAAGGCACACCGCCGGTTTTTATAAAATCCGCCTCAGCAGTATAAAGATCGATCATGGCAATATCCAAGGTGGCAAAGTCTTCCCGGGTGGATTTTAATAGTAAGGTTGAATTAATGGTGTCCAGAGCTACTGCCTTGTCAAACCCGGCCTCTAACAGGCTTTCCAGCATACGGATAGCCGAGCGGCTTTGAGTGAAAGCTTCCTCTCCTATCCCCATACCGTCACTCAATGCGATTAATTCCCGGCAATCATGGAGCGCAGCCACGGTATAACTGTCTCCGCATACATTTTCTTTGCCTACCTGAGCCACCCCAGTACGTACCCGGTAGGTACAAGCTCGGTTAAGGGTAAATTCACAGTTGCCTTTACCCATAAGACACGGACAGTTGCGTTCAGTGACTTCGAATTTCTCTCCCAACACCGCAGATACCGCAGTTGATACCTGACTGGCACAGTACTGCCCGTCGGTACAAGAACCCATAATTATCTTAATATATAATTGCTGATTAGCTCTTCTAACCGGTGTGATCTCCAGGAGTTTAAAATCCATTTTCTTCATGCTCTTCTTGATTTTATCTTTTAAGTCATAGTCAATATGGGTCTTATCATCATAATCATCGGCCAGATTTTCAATGACTCGGCTTATTCCCTGGATTTGACGGGAAATCATGCCACAGGACTCATCCAGCCGATTTTTCCAGTATTGATTGAGACGCAGACTGGCATACAAGTAGTTGATCAAGTTGACTATATCCCGGCTGTAGAGACAGCTCCGGCGAAAGTCAGGGGGACATTGCTCATAAACAATACTGCCCATCCTCTCAGCAATAGTAAATAAATCCAGCAATTCTTTGGAGGTTTTATAACAGTACTTCTCCCAGCACTTTTGGTAGTGCAGGCACTGATAACAAATACCGCTGGATATTTCTTCATAAAGGTAATTCAGGCAAGCTTCCTCTTTTTTTAAACAACTGGGCGGATCATAAGGTTGCAGGGTACTGGCAATTTCATTGAATACCCGGGCCACCCCCCTTAGTCGTTCCCGTGCCTCATCACGCATACATTCGGCCGCTTGGCTTATTTTGCCCTCACCATTGGGTACCAAAGAGAGAGCTGGTATTTTCTTAATGCTTTGATTAAGTGATTCCGGCAAGAGAAAGAAGATCAGACAAGCAACAGCTGTCTCCCAAATCCCCAGGACAGTTGCTTGAGTCTCAGGAATAAAGAGCGAAAATCCCATGGTGCCAAGCATGAAGCCAATCACTATCCCCAGTCGACCTAAGCTCCTAAACAGCCCGGCTAATAAACCAGACACCGTATATAATCCCAAAGTAAAGCTTAGGGTACTGGAGTTTATAGATGGTATCAACCCTACCATCACTCCAACCATGGTAGCCTGTCCAGCTCCCCAGAACCAAGCAGCAGCTAGGATCCCTAATCGGCACAGGATGGAACTTATACTTAATCCGGCCCATTGGAATCCATCCAAACCTATAACCACTCCAATTCCCAGAATGAGAAATGCTGCTATATCTTCAAAGGCAAAGGCATTCATCTTCTTCTTCTTTTTTATTGCGTCACTGCTTACTATAAACACAAAACTTAATATACCTGCCATTAGCGATTCAAAAATGATGACCATTTCACCATAAAAAGACATACCAGTCTTTACTAGAAAAAGACTTTTGACTAGAAATATGGTGGCAGTACATACGAAAGGAATACCCCACCAGTATTTTTCTGCCGGCAGTTTACTATAATTAATAATAGATATTAGCAGCAAAATGCTGGTGATGTTTCCCATTAATCCCATATGGGCGGACTGATTGATCAGTCCGATGCTGGCAGCCAAACCCATGGCCAGGCCTGCTACCGGTTGCCTTCGCCCAAAGGCAGCTATAAAAGCAAACATAAAGGGCAGCAGTTCACCCAGCAAGGAAGCCCGAGCCATAACAAAGGCCATGAGGCACAGAATTAATACTTCTACCCGCAACAAGCTGTTCCCTAGCTGACTTAAGTTGATACCGTGGGGAAACCGCCTTAAGATAGCTCTTTTGAGCATCTTAGACAGCTGAGCCTTCTTTTCCAGCCATCTTTTTCCTGGAGTTTCTTTTATTCTCTGAAAAGGATAAACTTCAATTTGTTCCATTTATAAACCCCCCCATCTCCAATTACTTGTCCATAAATTATATCAGGGTAGACTGGTAAAATTTGTCATTAATGGTGGGGGTGCCTAATTAGTTTTATACAAAATTCATTCAAAACGCAGTTTAGCATACACTATTTGGCTTGCTTCAACACAACCCAAGACCTTCAGGCAGAATAGCTGTCGATATGGATTCTCCTTAACCATCATGATCAGAGAATACAAGCGAGTATGAATATTTTGACTATGCCCGACGGGCGGTCAAAGACCGCCCCTACAATAGCGCAGCGGAACCCTCCTTGGCACGCCGTCCAAAGCAGGCCCCTTAACTATTGGGACCTCTCATTCTTGTAATATAGGCTCCAAATTACTCCCTCCAACAAATCACTTTCGCTTACTATCATCTCCCTGGCCGCTAGTATGAACATTATAAGTTCTATAATCCTGGATCCCTGGGGAAGTATATCGGCCCTTTCCGGCTGCAAGCCGAGAATTTTTTTTCTCTGCTCCAAGTCCGTAGAAAATAAGCGCTGGGATAAGTGGCTAACTTCCTCAAAGCTTAGAACCTGGCCATGAATTAATTCAGGCTTATACTCTCCTATAGCCATTTTCATAGCCGCCAGGCTGGTGGCGGTTCCCCCTACCATTACCAGAGGATGCCCGCGAAGAGCTTTGATGTCCCCCAGGCCATCTTCCAGCAGCTTCAGCATGGCTTCTCGGCTCAGATTGCTTTCGCTGGCTCGAACTGCACCTAGAGGCAATGATTTAATATATATCTCATTATCTTGCTTGGAGATTATTTCCGTACTGCCGCCACCTATATCCACTACTACTGGATATAGGTCCAGGCCCAGGCCATGCTCCACTCCCCGGAAAGTTAAGCAGGCTTCTTCCTTGCCATCAATTATATCTATAACACCCGGAAAATGCTGGGTCATAGTTTCCCAAAAATAGTCTCGGTTATCAGCATCTCTAACCGCGCTGGTTGCTACCGCCCTGCAGGCCACTACTCTGGCTCTTTGGATAAGATCAGTATATTCCAATAAACAATTGAGGGTTTTTTTTATCGCTTCCTCACTTATCTTTCCGCTGTGAATTAACCCCTGTCCTAATCTGCTTTGGTTTAAACCCCGATGCAGGGGAACCAATCGCCGCCCAGCATCTATCTGGGCAATCAACAAACGACAGGAATTAGTTCCAAAATCTACTGCTGCATATTTCAATCCCGTTTCCTCCTGCCATTACATTGTCGGGTCTTAAGCTACTTGGTGTTAAGTTTATTTGTAAATACCAGACTCAAATCACCACATCCGCATCTCAATAAATTAACTCCATATCAACAAAAGAGCACTCACAAAAGTGCTCTTTTATACTCTAAACCAATCCGTTCCTTAGGAGGGATTGTTCCTTCTCTTTTTTTGCTCCAAGCGATTCTTGATGGGTTGCATACGCTCATCGCTCTCTTTTAAAAACTTGCTTATCTTGTCATCCAGACTCAATGGTTCATTCTTAGCCCGCGGATCCTGTCCATAAACATTGCGCCGGTTGGCATTAGGATTAGGGCGCCTGATTCGATCGGGTTTCACTTCAATGGCTTTGGAGGACGTGGTCGCCTGTTTGATGGATAGACCGATTTTATTTCCCGATACATTTAATACCTTTACCTTGACCTGGTCTCCTACCTGGATAAAATCTCTTACATCTTTCACATAAGTGTCGGCAATTTCGGAGATATGAACGAGTCCAACTATTCCTCCGGCCAACTCGATAAATGCTCCGAAATTAGTTATGCCCTGTACTTTACCTTCAATGATTTCCCCCGGCACAATATTCGCTTGTTCTGTAGGCATGAAAATGATAGTCCTCCTCTTATCTGATAGGTTCATTGTATTAGATGGAGCGACGCTAGTCAACATTTATCGCGAACATTATCAAGGTGCCCTTATAATTATTCAGATAACACAGGAACCATGATGGTCTCTCCATTTTTAACCATTCCCAGCTGTTCCCGGGCAATCTTTTCCACGTTTTGGGGAGAATTGGCTTCTTGCATGGCTTTCTCAAGCTGGGCATTCTGCTTGGTCAAGCTATCTTTTTCACTTTCCAAATTGGCCTTGCGCTGGTTTAAATCATATATGCACTTGGCTCTGGGTACGATGGTTATCAATAAAAGGATGCCCAGCACAGTAGCAATCAATACCCTTATGAAAGGTCTTTTCTCCTGCTCTTTATTCATCATCTTCATCCTCATCTGCTGTTACACCAAGTATACTTCCCGGTATAACAATTACTACTTCATATCCTTTAACCCGGGCCCGATTAAGGAGTGTAGCAACCGTACTGGGGCTTAACTTAAGCCGGACTGCAATTTCACTGTTGCTAAACCCAGATTCTTTTAAAACGACTGCCTGTTTTTCCCGAAAACTCAATTTTTCTGCTCCGCGTATTTCTATTCTCATAATTCTCATTCATGGTTTCCAAGTATTTTATCTACAACTTCAAGTATTTTATCTACAACTTATGGATAATTTGTGGATAAATTCAGTACATTATTGTTCTACAACCATACTTAAAAACCCTTTAATTGCTCTAAATTTATTTTCTACTTTCTTCGTCTTGGTTTTTCAGACCCGGGATGACTACCATTCTTTTGATACGATAGATGATATCTCGAGGAAAGCAGTATAAGCCTTTATAAAGCAGCCTGACTCCGGCCAAAGTAATGTCCGCCAATCTGGATATAAGGACCTCACAATGCCGGGATAAAATTCGAAAGTAGATTATCCCTCCCACTATCAAGGCTATTAACACATAGCTTCGCATCTCACCCTGGTTAATATATAACATCCCCAGGAATACCAGCATAACCATCATTATCCAAAACAGCAGGTCCAGTATATATAAAAACAATTTGGTCACTTTAGCCTTCCTGATCAGGGTTTGATAATAATGCAAAATACAAGCGGTGAACAAACCCAAAATCATAGTAAAAAAGAAGGCTTCCAATTGAAACCATATGCCGGGCAAAATTTTCCTCCTTAAACCTTCGCTCAGGATAAGCCTTTGATTATAAACTTCCATCAAAGGAGACAAGAAAACAGTACTAACTACTGGTTTTTAGATTTCATCTTGGTTCTTTACTTCAACAGGCGGGATAGAATGTTTTTCCCCCGGGTCTTTATATCTTTGCCTTCCTTTTTATATTGGATATTTATAATGCTGCCCTCGACTACCACTTTACCCTGCTCCAGGTTCAACATACTTACATGCAGCTGTTCTCCCAACACATATAGAAAACCCATTACTGTTTCCAGTATTATCTCTTCTTCATCGAAAGTGTTTACGTTTTCCACTCCTGATATCTCCATGGTCCTACGATCTAATAACAATAAAGTATGTTCGGACATTTTATCTCCTCCACTCGCCTTTTTTGGGCTCATAATTAAGCACCTGCTGCAAGACTTGCTAATTAAAAATATGCTTAACAGGGGCCTATTTATGACTAAAGAAATATCCTATCATAAATAGGATTCCCATTAAGAAGCCGAACGACGAAAGAGAGCCACTGAACACAGCTGTACAGTTTAGCCCGGCACCCCTTTCGTCGTGAGGCAAGTAGATGGACCACGGAAAATCTGACGACGAATATTTATGTATCCAAACCCTCGAAATATAACTTTCCGCAGGGGAATCAAATACAAACCCGCTTTTAGGCCTTAGGGTCTAAAAACGGGTTCGTTAAGATTTTAACGGATTCTTATTGCTCCAGAACTCGATAGAGGTTTTTCGCTTCACCAGCTTTAACACTGTCTCGAAGCTCAAGCACTTCAACAACTGTTTGGCGCTGTCCTATATTTATAGATATAATATCTCCTTTTTTAAGCAGGGTAGAAGGCTTGGCTACTCGATTATTTACCATTACTCTTTCGTGTTCAGCGAAATCTTTAGCCACAGTTCTTCGTTTAATAATTCTCGATACCTTAAGGAATTTGTCCAATCTCATCTCAATCTACTGCATCTTTAAGTGCTTTGCCCGCTTTAAAGGCTGGGACTCTAGCAGCAGGAATACTTATTTCTTCACCTGTTTGAGGATTCCGGCCTTTTCTAGCCTGTCTATCCCTCACTTCAAAGGTTCCAAATCCGATTAATTGAACTTTATCTCCGGTTTTGAGAGTGCCTTCTATGGTTGAAAAGAACGCATTAACTACTTTTTCAACATCTTTTTTGGTCATTCCTGTCCTGGCCGATACTTCGCTAATTAGGTCTGTCTTGTTCAAGAATTATCCCTCCTTCGCTTTTATAATATGGCTATTCGATGTAATACTAGATTTTCCTGCTTTCCTTATAAATTATTGCTGTAATAATCCTTGGCTTTAGCCTATAAACCTTGGGTTTTGGCTTCCTCCCATAGACTATCCATAGCCTCCAAACCTAATTGCTCCAGCTTAGCTCCTGCCTGAGCAGTCTTATCTTCTATATAATTAAAGCGTCGGATAAATTTCTGGTTGGAATCCTGCAGAGCCGCTTCTGGATCTATTTGATGTAAGCGGGCTAAATTAACTGCCGCAAACAGAATATCCCCCATTTCTTCTTGTCGCTCCTGATCAGATGAGGCTTCTTTAAACTCCTCTATTTCTTCTTTAAGTTTGTCCATTGCCCCTTCAGGAGTAGGCCAGTCGAAACCTACTCGGGCTGCCTTCTCTTGAATCTTTTCAGCTCTCATCAATGCCGGTAACATGGACGGTATTCCTGCCAATACCGTTTTTTTACCCTCTTTGCGCTTAAAACTCTCCCAATGGGTCATGACCTCTTCGCTGGACTCCAGATGCATAGTGGCAAATACATGTGGGTGCCTCTGTATCATCTTGTCCGAAACCGTCTTTACTACTTGAGCAAAATCAAAGTGCCCGTCTCTCTTAGCCAGGGCGGCATGAAAAACTACCTGCAGCAAGACATCTCCCAGTTCTTCTCGCAGTTCTTCTATAGATTGCTGCTTGATAGCCTCTATCACCTCATAACTCTCCTCGATTAAATACCTAGCCAGGGATTCATGGCTTTGTTCTCTATCCCAGGGGCATCCCCGGGGACTAAGCAGTTGGTCCATAATATTAAGCAGCCGTTCTATTTCTTTGCCATTGCTATCCATAGGTTTAAGCGACCCCTTTCTTCAATTTATGTTCAAGGTTTTTCTTTATACTTTACTCATCCTCTTTATCATTTTTATATCGAATTCTTTGAACAATAAAAGCAATATTCCATATATGCCTACCCCGGCTATTATAGCTAAGAGAGTAGAGATGTGGGAATTTATATCGGCACCTACCAGAGCGGCAAATATGAACTTAACTCCTATACCCATTATTAGGGTGATAAAAGACAATTTTACCAATCGCTTGATTTCATAGTGTATACCGGTAAATTTCTGTAAGCAAATCAGGTTCAGCAGTGATCCTACCAGGAATGCACATACAGTTCCTATGGCAGCGCCTTGTATATTTAAGTGCGGCACGCTGGTAAGGGTATAGTTCATAATCACTTTAAGGATACCTGTAATTACTAAATTACGCATGGCTATTTCTGGTCTGCCTATCCCTTGTAATCCAGCACTGGAAAGCTGAAAAGCAGCTAAAACAATACAGGAAAAGGCCAGAGGCTCTAAAGGTATACCGGCTTCTGGAGTTGCATAGAGCAGATCACAAATAGGAAAAGCCAGGGTAAATAAGCCGGCAGCACAAGGCAAGGATATTAGCATCCCAGCCCGAATCCCATAATTTATTCTATCTGTTAACAGCTCCTTATCCTGCCGAGCCAAAGCCTCTGATACTGCGGGAACCAGACTGGTAGCAATGGCTATGGTAAATATGGTGGGCAAGCTAATCAATACTGCCGCCATGCCTGATAATTGACCATATAAAGCAGTAGCCTGGGAGGTAGTATAGTGTATGGCCATCAGCCTTCCAGGTACAATAACCGCATCCAGCATCTGCACTAGAGGCAAGACCACCGCCCCAAAAGAAACTGGTATGGCCAAGGCCACCATTTCTCGAGCCAATTGGGCTGAGGAGGTCCCACTGTATATCAGATTGGCAGATGGATTTTGATGAGACGGGAATCGCAGGTAGAACACCATCAAAACCAACAGGCCCGCTACTCCTCCTACTACCGCCCCAAATGTGGCTCCGGCTGCTGAATAAGCTAAGCCCCGGGGGAAGAGATAAAAGGCCAAGAGCAATACTGCGGTAACTCGAAACAGCTGTTCAATTACCTGAGAAACCGCTGTTGGCACCATGGATTGGTACCCTTGAAAATAACCCCTGAATACGGACATCAAGCCCGATAAGAAAATAGCTGGAGCTACTGCTATGATGGGATAATAAGCTCGGGGATCCTTCAATATGTTTTCAGCAATAAATCCGGCTGATTGCATTACCAGCAAGGTTAACAAAAGACCAAATATGAACAGTATTACTAATGATACTTTAAATATTTTACGACTGTCTCCGGTTAATCCAGCCGTTTCTTTTCTAGAGACCAAAACAGAAATTGCTACCGGTACCCCTGCAGTAGCCAGGGCCAATATAGTAGTATAAATGGGGTAAGCCATCTGGTATAACCCCATGCCCTCTCCACCCAATAGCCTGGCTAATGGTATACGATATACTGCCCCCAAAATCTTGCTAAGAGCTCCAGCGGCACTTAAAACCACCGCCCCTCGAAGAAAGCTCTGCCTTTTATCCATACTTTTCCTCCCCATGGTAAATAAAATATGATATCTCCCGCCCAGTTTGGCCGGGCTGGGTTAGCATCTATATTATGGTATCAATATACATTGTATTACTTTTGCTCTTCCTGTACTAATAATTTCTCATAATAAAGAAGCGATCTTATTGAATAAGACCGCTTCTCTATTATATAACTACTATTGTTCCATTTGCTTGGCCAGAAATCCAGCCGCAGTTTCCGCCAGTTTTATCTCCATATCTCCCAGTTTGATACCGGGCTCCTTACTAACCAAGATTACTGCTCCAATGGGATCTCCCTGAGTTATAATAGGGGCAATAACCTGGGATTTCAAAGTATATTCACGATCATCGTTTTGTATTACGTGCAGGTTCTCGTCATCTGGAGATTCCAAGTCATTCATTACCAGGGTGCTCCGTTCTTCCAGAGCTCTTTCAACTGCTTTGCCGATACTCTTGCCCAGGAACTCACGTTTATTCGCCCCCGAGAGAGCTATAATCACATCTCGATCAGCAATCATGGAAATATGGCCAATGGTTTCATGCAGAGAATCCGCATATTCTTTAGCAAAATCCCCCAATTCTCCTATGGGAGAATATTTTTTTAATATAACTTCACCTTCCCGGTCAACAAAAATTTCCAGCGGGTCTCCTTCGCGTATACGCAGTGTCCTTCTTATTTCCTTGGGGATAACAACCCTGCCTAAATCATCAATCCGTCGAACAATCCCTGTTGCTTTCAATTTACATTTATCCCTCCTTTTTTCATAATTTGAAAATGTAGTTTTCTTTCTCAGTGATAGTATATAACTGACAATACCCTTTTATTCACTTTTTGCCATTGACGGATCAATTTTTATTTTAGCCGTAATCTTTCCAGCCAAGAATCTCAATGTTTTGGGGATTTTAATATACAAATTTCTACATCAATTACAAGCCATACATTGGAATTATTACCATAATTATAAAGCCTTTAGCTTCTCCTGCCATTTGATATCTGCTAATGTAAAAAGTAATCTTACAATGCCTCCAAAACCTGTTGCAATTGTTTTAATGACACCTGGCCCTCAAATTGCATTGATATGGTGTTTTCATGATAACGGCTTTTTGTCACGCCCCTGATTTGATCGCAAATATTTTGGGACAAAGGTTTTTCCAACTGTATCTCCAGTCGGTTGCCTTTTCTGCGTAAAGTTTTGATCTCCTTACTCCCGGCCGCAATTCTCAATCTGGATAATTGCAGAAAATTCTCCATCGGTACCGGCAGGGAACCGAAACGATCTCTTAGTTCACTTCTAATTTCTTCTATTTCTTCTTCTGCCTGGGCTAGCATTAACTTGCGGTATATTCTTATCTTGGTTCCCGAGTCTCTAATATACCCATCTGGAATATAATAGTCCATATCAATATCCATCAGAGGTATGCCTTTTTCTTGCTGGTGGAAGCCTTGTAAGCGCTGGGTTTCTTTTTCCAGCAAGCGGCAATACATATCAAAACCCACCGCCTGAATATAGCCATGCTGTTCGGGGCCTAAAATATTTCCCGCTCCCCTTATTTCCAGGTCTCTTAAAGCTATTTTTATTCCGGCTCCCAGTTCGTTGAATTCCCGGATGGCGTTCAAGCGTTTCTGGGCCATTTCGTTAATGCTTTTATCCTGTTTATAGGTGAGATAGGCATAGGCAATGCGATTGGATCTTCCCACTCGTCCTCGCAACTGATACAGCTGGGCCAAACCCATACGGTCTGCTTCATCTACAATAATGGTGTTGACATTGGGCATATCTAAACCGGATTCTATTATGGTAGTGCAAAGAAATAGCTGATAAGAACCGGCTAAAAAATCGTTAATAACTCGAGACAATTCATCTTCCTGCATCCGCCCGTGTCCTACCGCAATTGAAACCTGGGGCAGCAGTTCCTGCAGCCTGTCCTTGACCACGTAAATATCCTGAATCCGATTGTGGACAAAAAACACCTGTCCCTTTCTTTCTATTTCCGTCTGAACAGCCTCAGCTATGATATCCTGGTTATATTCCAATACATAGGTTTTAATGGGATACCTTTCCGGCGGCGGGGTATCAATAACGCTCAAATCCCGCAATCCGGTCATTGACATATGCAAGCTTCTGGGTATAGGAGTAGCCGAAAGGCTCAATACATCTACCAGGTTTTTTAACATTTTGATCTTTTCCTTTTGCGATACTCCAAAACGGTGTTCCTCATCAATTACCAAAAGACCCAGATCACGAAATCTCACATCCCGGGACAGCAAGCGATGAGTTCCAATGATAATATCAATGGCACCGGAGCTCAGGTCAGCAACGATTTTCTTCTGCTGGGCCGGGGAACGAAACCGGCTTAATACCTCAATGGCAACTGGATATTGCTTAAATCGGTCCCGGAAAGTATGGTAATGTTGTTCAGCCAGCACGGTGGTTGGGACCAGAATGGCTACCTGTTTCCCATCCATAACCGCCTTAAAAGCTGCTCTCATGGCTACTTCTGTCTTTCCATAGCCTACATCTCCGCAAACTAATCTATCCATGGGTTGGGTTCGTTCCATATCTGCCTTAATATCTACAACGGCACTCAACTGATCTGGAGTCTCCTGGTAGGGGAAGGCATCTTCAAACTGCTTCTGCCAGGGAGTATCAGGAGAAAAGGCATGGCCGGGCTGAGCTTGTCTGGCTGCGTAAAGGTTCAGCAGTTTTTCCGCCATCTCCTGTATGGATTGAGTAACTTTATTTTTAGTCCTTTCCCAGTCACTTCCCCCGATTTTACTTAAACGAGGCTTTTTCTCTTCGGAAGCATGGTACGGAAATAGCAAATCCAGCTTGTCCAGGGAAAGATATAAACGATCGGTACCGGCATATTGCAGCAATATATACTCTCTGGTAATGCCGTCGGTTTCCATCTGGCTTATTCCCCGGAATATGCCTATGCCATAGTTTTCATGAACTATATAATCCCCTATTTTCATATTCTCCAGCAGTATTCGGTTTTCTCTTTTTACTTTCTTTTTTACTCCCCGGATTTGCTTGCCCCATATTTCGTTTTCGCTTAGCAAGGCCACTCCCAGGGTCTGACTGACAAAACCGCCGCTCAATGGCTTATTGCTTATCTCTATTCCGCTAAGATGATAATCTACCAGATCCTTCTTCAGCTGTTCCCGGCCAGCTTTGCTTTTAATGTGGACAGAGATAGTGTAATTCTGACTTTGCCATTCTTTCAGCCTTTTAAATAGCCGCTCATATTCATTGATAAAATACTCCATTTCCTTTTGGGAAATATGCTCGATCAAACCGGCCTTTACTGGTAGAATATTACCCGGAAAAAAGGAGTGATAGATGACCGCCCTTTGGCTTAAGTACTGTTGTAATTCCTGGCTTTTCAGAAAAGTCCAGCCCTTTAGTTCCTGAGCCTTTTCGGGGGCTTCTTTTATGGAGTCCTGCCAGCGCACCATATAAGCGTCCAGACTATTGACTATCTCCCGGGGTTCATCAACCAGGATTCGAGTATCTTGATTAAGATACTCGAATAGACTATATTGGGCCATGTGGTTCTTTTCCCGGGCCGGACCTATATGAATCATGGATTCCGAGCCCAGTGATCTCTGGCTCTCTATGTCAAAGCTTCGAATGGATTCAATTATATCTCCGTACAATTCAATTCGATGAGGCCAGGACAGCCCCACCGGATAAATATCTATAATCCCGCCCCGATGTGCAAACTCACCCGGGGTACTTACCGTATCCACCCGTGAGTAACCATTATCAACCAGCTGCCTTAAGACCTGCTCTAAAACCAGCTCTTGTCCCTGCTCCAAGGGCAACAGTTGCTCTTTGATCCGCTGAGGAGAATCCAATTTATACATAATGCCACCCGGAGTAGCTATGATTACCCGGCGCCGCCGAGGATGCAGGACACATTCCTGTAGAGTTGCCATCCTTTCCTGTTCAGCCAGGGTATAGTTTTCTTTGGTAGGTACAAAATCTCGGGCTAAAAACATAAAAATTTGCTGGCTATCTATAAATTGGGCCAATTCCTGACTCAAATCAAAGGCTTTTTCTTCTGCTGAAACCAGGCATAGCAAACTCCCCCCTGCGCTACCCAGCCATTCCTGGATGAAATAGGCCCGAGATATACCCGATAAACCGCTCAAGATTACATTTTGCTTTTGCTCCAGACGTTTATTGATTTCATCTAAAATATTAATACTGCCTTTCAATCATAATCCTCCAAGCATAGCTGCAAGCTAATTTACCTGCAACTATATATTTATCTATGGAATAAATTATGCACAGCAAAGGGTCGGGTAAGGAATCACCCGACATTTTACCTCCTTATTCCATGTTTTATGGCGGCCTAGCATGTAATCTAGCGTTAATGGTTGGTTTAAGGCCACGGGGATAGGTCAACAATCCATTTATTCAGCATAAATGCTCTTATCCCCTTATTAATTATACTTATTCATAGCCTGTACTATGCCTGCTTTTACCCATTCCACCAGGGCATCAGTCCCTTGTTGAATGGCATTTTCCATAAGGATCTGTTCATCGCTGCTGGGCTTACTCAACACCCAGGATTCAACTGTCCACTGCTGGGGTGGACGACCGATACCAATACGAAGCCGGGGAAACTCCCCACTGCCCAGTCTCTCAATAATGGAAGCTACTCCCTTATGTCCCCCGCTTCCACCTGCAGGCCGAAGCCGGATACGACCCGGCTCCAAATCCATATCATCATAGGCCACTATTAGCCCGGAAAGCTCTTGCTTATAAAATCGCAACAAAGGCTGTACCGCCCTGCCGCTAAGATTCATATAAGTAAGCGGCTTGACTATTAGTATTAGCTCTCCATGTATTCTAAGATGCCCGATTATGGAATCAAACTTGCATTCTTCTCTTTCGATCGGGTATCTTCGGGCTATTTCTTCAATCACTCGATAGCCCATATTATGCCTGGAATCACGGAACTTTTGACCCGGGTTGCCCAATCCAACTAATATTTTCATTTTTCTGCTACCCCTTGTTGCTTGTACTGCTATAATTTATTATACCAAGGGCGATGAAACTATCCCAGCAATAAAAAAAACCCCGGAAAACCGAGGTTTCAGATCAACAAAAAAAGTTTATCTCTGCGTCATTCCTCAAAAGCCGCTCAACCAGCGTACCAATGTACGCCTCTATCGCGACTTTTGGTAATTCCTTGACCTTCACCTTTTTTGCTCGCTCTGGCAGCTTAAAGGCTTGCCCTATTACTGAACTGCCTCAGCATCGGCTTCAGCTTCAGCTTCCTCTGTTTCCGACTCTACCTCAGATTTAGCTGGATGTAAAACCGAACAAATCAAGGTTTCTGCGTCTTCATTCAATTCCACTTCCGGCGGAAGGACTAAATCACCAACCACCATCCGATCACCTATTTCCATCTCGCTTACATCTACGCTAAATAATTCTGGTATATCTTGAGGCAAACAGAATACTTCTACTTCTTTAATACCAGCCTGTAAGACTTGGCCCTTCTTAATCAGTTCTTCTTCCCCGACTATGGAAATTCCCACCTTACTGGAAACCTTTTCTGACCTACTAACGGTTAAAAAATCTATGTGAATTATATGTCCAGTCACAGGCTTTTTTTGGACCTCTCTAACCAATGCCATAAGCGGCGGATTTTTCCCATCTATTTCCAGATGAAATATCCCTCTGGTTCCATGGCTGCCCATTTTTTTGTAGAGTTCCCGGCGATTCAAAAATATCATGGTCGGTTCTTTTTCTTGCCCGTATACTATGCCAGGTATTAATTCCTCTTTCATCATTTCTCTAAGGTATCCCTTGGTCTTCTTTTCCCTGGTCTTGCATGCTAGTGCACTGTCTGCAGTCACAATTTCACCCCTATTCTATAAGTTATGTTTATACTAGCAAAGTTTCCTCGCGCTTTATTATAACATTAACCTATATATCTGTCCAAAAGCCCTAGCCTTCAAAAAGTTTACTAACCGAAAGATCTTCATGAATTCGTAATATAGCTTCTCCTACCAGGGGAGCTATGGATAGAACGGTCATATTATCCAAAATTTTGCCTTTATCCAAGGGGATGGTATTGGTTATGACTATTTCTTTAAAAGGGGCCTTCTCCAATCGGTCCAGGGCTGGTCCGGAAAAAACTGGATGGGTGCAACAGCCAAATACCTCCCGGGCGCCTTTTTCCATCATGACTTCAGCCGCTTTGCATATGGTACCGGCGGTATCAATGATATCATCAATAATAATTACCGATTTATCTTGTACGTCTCCAATAACATTCATTATTTCGGAAACATTTGGCTCCGGCCTCCTCTTATCCACAATGGCCAAGGGAGCCCCTAATTTGGCCCCTAAATCACGGGCCCTGGTTACTCCCCCCACATCGGGAGAAAGGATTACTGGATTAGCCTGCAAGGTTTTGCTCTTAAAATATTCCCCAATGGTAGGTACCCCTGGCAAGTGATCAACTGGAATATCAAAAAACCCCTGGATTTGATAAGCATGCAGGTCGACGGCTACCACTCTCTGGGCTCCGGCTTCTACAATAAGATTGGATACTAGCTTGGCTGTGATGGGATCCCGAGCTCTGGTTTTGCGATCCTGGCGCCCATACCCATAGTAAGGAATAACTGCATTAATTCTGGAAGCAGATGCTCTTCTAAAGGCATCAATCATGATTAAGAGTTCCATTAAATTTTCATTAACCGGGGTGCATGTGGGTTGAACCACAAATACATCAACTCCCCGCACGCTTTCATCAATAGCACAGCTAATTTCTCCATCTGAAAATCTGGATACCTTGGCATTTCCAACTGGTATACCAAGATATTTAGCAATTTCAGTAGCTAAAAGCGGGTTGGCATTGCCAGAGAATAACTTCATCCTCCACCTGGATGCTTTCATTTCGCAAACTACCTCCTAATAATTACTTATCGTCCTTAAAAGCACGCTTTTTTAAATTCTTTTGCTGAGCTCGTTCTACTGCCAGAGTATCTGATGGTACATCATGAGCAATAGTAGAACCGGCACCTATGGTAGCGTTTTGCCCTACTCTAACTGGAGCCACCAGATTGGTGTTGCTGCCTATAAAGGCCTGATCCTCTATAATAGTCTTATGTTTGTTTCTGCCATCATAATTACAGGTAATGGTTCCGGCTCCTATGTTAACGCCTTGGCCCAGCACAGCATCTCCTACATAACTAAGATGCGGAATTTTGCTGTTGGCACCAATAATAGATTTCTTTACTTCTGCAAAATCTCCCACTTTAACATTATCATGCAGGACCGCCTCCGGCCTCAGGTAAGCATAGGGTCCAATGGTACATCCGTTTCCTATTTTGGCTTCATTTACCCTGGAACTTTCTATTATTACCTTATCCCCAATACAAGAATTGCTTATTCGGCTATAAGGACCTATCTTGCACTCAGATCCTATCCGGGTTGCTCCCTCGATTATCGTAAATGGCAGTATAATACTATCGGCTTCTATTATTACCTCCTGGTCAATAAATGTGGATAAGGGATCAATTAGAGTAACTCCCTGCCTCATGAGGTCTTCATTTTTCCTTTTTCTTAATATGCCCTCAACATAAGCTAATTGAACTCTATCGTTAACTCCATAAATCTCCTGGGCATCTTCCAGTTTAACTATTTCCACCTTTTGTCCCTGGCTCTTGAGCATTTCCAATACATCAGTTAAATAGTATTCTCCCTGTGCATTGCAGGTATTGGTCCTGTGCAGCAGTTGGAAAACGCCGGGCGCTTGAAAACAATAGATGCCAGTATTGATCTCTTGAATAGCTTTTTCTTTTTCATCAGCATCCTTTTCTTCTACTATTTTAGAAAAGGACCCTTTATCCTGCCTGATTATTCTGCCATATCCGGTGGGATGGGCTAAATCAGCTGATAATACCGTAGCCTGGACCTTTTTCTCCAGGTGATATTCAATCAATCCTCGCAAGGTACTGGGTCTTAACAAGGGGGTGTCTCCAGCTAATACCAAAACGGCTGAATCGGAATCAATATATGTTTCGGCCTGCAGCAGAGCATGGCCAGTTCCCAATTGCTGTTGTTGAATTACAAATTCAACTTTTTGGGAGGACAACAGGGATTGGACCACTTCCCGGCCATGACCTACAACCACCTTAATATCATCTATCCCAGCCTGTTCAACTGCTTCCACAATATGAACTATCATAGCTTTACCTGCCGCCTGGTGGGCTACTTTAGGCAAGCTGGAACACATTCTCACTCCTTTGCCGGCAGCTAAAACAACTGCAGATACTTTCATTAAACCCTCACCTTCTCCTATAAAACTCTTTTATGTAAATTTTACCTTGCTCTCCCTAATGGATAGTGAAGCAAACTTAAAGAGAGCCGATTTAAGTAAAAAACACCTTTGCTTAAGTACATTAATATCTTACCATACCTCCAATTGGCATTCGAGGAAAAGCTGCTCTTCTGAAGCTCTTGCCTAGCTGGAGCTCAGGTATTTCTGGGCTAATTCCAGATCACTTAATTTATCTACATCCACTCCCACTTCAGCAAAATCCGAAATGATACCTCGTCCTCTTATTCCCATTACTTCATAAAATCTTTTTTCTACCATTGGAATACTGAGTCTTTTTAATAAATAACTTAAAACCATCCTAAAGCCAAAAAGCCTCCCCATAGCCAAAGGATTCTTTCTTCTCATGGTCAATTGTATCGCCATATCCAATGCTGGCTCTATCATCCCGCTGCGCATCAAAAATAGGTTGCCCCCGGTAAACACACCCTCCTTTAATTGTACGTAGGTGCGCAAAACTCCGGGGAACTTCCTCTCGTTTATCTCTTTCCTGGTCAGGGCATAAAATAAATCCCCGTTCATGCTTTCCGCTTGCTTAATAAAATCTTCGATAGCTTCCCTGCTTATAAAGGGTATATCAGTGGGCATAATTAATATGCTCTCACTAATCCCATCCTCCTGCAATAAATGTACTGCATTAGATAGACTTTCAACGGCATTTTCCCCGCTGGAGACCAATAAAAGCAGTTCATCCTCTGGAGTAATTTTCAGCAGTTCCTCCCTGGGGCCACTTATAACTATCCTTCGGATATGTTCAGATTGCCGCAAAGCCTTATAAACATATAAGATCATGGGCTGGCCGGCAATTATAATAAAAGCTTCGTTATCATAAGTTGCAGCGTCTCTAAGCTCCTCACAAATTCTCCCCCCAGCCAGTATAACAGCATCGTAAACCATTCATCGTCTCCTTATCTGGGCAAGCCTTCTTTTTTTAGTGATTCCATCATGATGTTCTCAGCATTTTCTATATGGTCCTGAGCCATTTGCCGAGCTAATTGGGAATCTCGAGCTTGAATAGCTTCCACAATCGCGCGATGCTCCTGCATGGATTGCTGCATTCTGCCTGGTACCGACAAGGAGGTGGTACGGCAGCGCTGAATCTGCTCGCGCAGATTGCTTATAATATTAGATAATCTCTCATTACGGCTAGCTTGATATATTAGTTCATGAAAGCGAGTATCTACATCCACCAATTTATCCATGTCATTATTGGCAATGGCCTCCGCTTTTCCTACCAGATATCTTTCCATTTCATCCAACTCTTCATCGGTAATCCTTTCCGCTGCTAAAGCTGCTGCCAGTCCTTCTAGGGCTGCCCGTATCTCATAGACATCAGCTATATCTTTAAAGGAGATATCGGCTACATAGGCTCCTTTTCTGGGTATCATGACAATAAAACCCTCTAATTCAAGTTTGCGCAAGGCTTCCCGGATAGGTGTTCGGGAAACCCCCAGTTCTTCTGCCATTTGGATTTCCATCAGTCTTTCCCGAGGTTTAAGGTCTCCATTGATAATAGCTTCCCTGATGGCGTCCAATACCAACTCCCGCAAGGGTTTGTAGGAGTCCAGATTAACTGGCATCAATCGCCTAGATTCCATTAAAACAATCACCTCCACCATAAGATGAAACCAAATAGGTTTCGCTATAATTCTTTTTTATTAATCCTTGGGCTTTGCTGGCTGCCTGGAAACAATCAAAAATGCCGAATACAGCCGGACCACTGCCTGACATAACGGCTTTTAAGGCCCCCATGGCCTCCAGGCTCTCTTTGATTTGAATAATTTCCGGGTTAAGTACGGTGCTCACAGTCTCTAATACATTTTCACAGCTTTGAGCTATTCCTATAATATCATATAGCTTCCAGGCCTTAATAAAAGCTTCGAGATCAGGGGGACTCTTTATCGATCCCAGCTTGAATTTTTTATATATTTCTGCCGTAGATAAGTAAAAATCAGGCTTAACTAGCACCATATATGGAATTATCAGGTGGGGCAAGGGGCTTAATAGCTCCCCTCGCCCTCGGGCCAAACAGCTGGCTCCAATCACTGATTGCTGCTGATCACTAACTGTCACATCTGGGTCATTGATGACTAGCTGCGGGTGTCCCTGCAAACAAAAGGGAACATCTGAGCCAATTTGAGCAGCGAGCCGGGCCAGTTCCTCCTGGGCTATATTATAATTATATAGAATATTGAGACCTTTTAATACTGCGGCTGCATCAGCGCTGCCTCCAGCCAAACCTGCTCCTACCGGAATATTTTTTTCAATAAAAATTTCTGCACCTTCACCCTCACCATGGGTCTGTAATATTAATTGGGCTGCCTGGTAGGCTAAATTGCCAGAGTCGGTAGGTATTTCAGAACTGTTGCTCTTTACTGTAATCCTGTAATCCCTTTTCATATGAATACGATCTACCAGGCTGATCTGATGCATAACACTTTCCAGTTCATGATAACCATCACTTCGTTTTCCTTTAACGTCCAGCAGCAGGTTAATCTTGGCCGGAGCTTCTATGACTAAAGTCTTCATTCTGCTTCTCCTGTTTTTTAAAATTATATATTTATTCCAGCTTAAAAACCACCTGTTCTCAATTTTCTCCGAGGCCCGCCTTTTTAGACTGGGTTTTAGCTGCTGCTAATCCCCTTCCCTGGTTTTTACCTCCTGCCCAGGGTAAGCTGGCAATAAAAAAAGGAATAGCAACAGGTCTATTCCTTCTATTGAACTTATGTGGTTTTCGTTATTGGCTGGAGAGCTTTACTTTTACTCCTTTAGGCAATAATTCTAGACATTTTATGCTTACCTGGGCTTCTTCCTGGCGGTCAAAGCTTAAGCCTTGATCTGAATCCGATACCATACACAAAGGAGGAAAGAGTACACACCACCAATTCTTGCCCTGTCCCTGACCGATACATATTCTCAAGGCCTGATATTCACCGGCTGGGAAAACCAAATTGCCATAGCTCTTGGTAGGAAAAGGGTATTCTCCTACTTTTACTTCTACCGGATAATCATACCCTTGCTGGGTAATTACCTCCCGGGCCTTCTCTTGTATCAGCGGGATATTTTTCTGAGCTAATTTTCTAGCCTGCTCAAGATCCTGCTGAGCCGAAAATTCATCCTTCAATAGCTTTACTATTTCATTTTTAACCGCTATCTTTAAAGCCTGGTCCTCTATACTATCGCTATTGGCTATAACATGGAGCCTGAACACACTATCCTGCAAAGGTTTATTCTCGGCATAATAGTAGCTACCTCCCAAAAGAACCAGCAATAGGACCAAAATTGATACGATAATATTCTTCAAATCATTTCCCCCTTCCCTGCTTTAAGTATTCCCTTCAGCCATTTATCTAAACCTTGGCTATAAGCTAAAAGTGTTTCCTCTCAATGGCTGGCCAATCCAATAAGCAAGGTCTGGTTTTCATTTTTTCCCCGACTCCATAATTTATACCCAACAATATATGCTAAAATACAATACAATAATTTATCTTTATGGGAGCTGATGTCTTGTTTAATCCCCTGTTTATTACCGGAATTAAAATGAGTGCTGAAAAAGCTCAAGACGACAATTATATTTTCCACTTACCAGTGGTAAAAAATTTGAGCACTTTAGATTTTAATAAAAGGGTTACGTTTTTAGTGGGTGAAAACGGAACCGGAAAATCCACTTTACTGGAAGCTATGGCTATTGCTTATGGATTCAATCCAGAAGGCGGAAGCAGAAATTTTAATTTCTCCTCTGCCTCAACTCATTCCGAATTATATCGTTATCTAACGGTGGTAAAAGGGGTAAAAAGACCTAAGGACGGATTTTTTTTGCGAGCAGAAAGCTTTTATAATGTGGCCAGTGAAATCGATAGATTAGATGAAATTGCACCTTTGTTGGGAAGTTATGGTGGTCGCTCTTTACATCACCAATCTCATGGGGAAAGCTTTATGTCATTGATGCTGAATCGCTTCGGTGGCAATGGGCTATACATTTTAGACGAGCCTGAAGCAGCTTTGTCTCCTTGGCGTCAAATGGCCTGCTTGGCTCAAATAAATGAGTTGGTCAAACAGAATTCCCAATTTATTATAGCAACCCACTCTCCTATTCTGATGGCTTATCCAGAGGCCGACATATTTGTTTTGAGTGATGAGGCTATAAGTCTAACTCCTTACCAGGAAACCGATCATTATATTCTGAGCCGACAGTTTCTTAATAATCCGGCAAAAATCTTAAAACATCTATTAGAGTGAGAAGGAGGACACGGGGGCAGGCTCCTTGTCTCCGTTTCCCTCCTTCTCAACAGAGCGATCCTTATTTTCCCTGTTTGCCCTCCTGCCTGGCCAGATACTCCCTGATTATCATTCTGACCAGAGCACTTCTGGATATCTGGTTATCCAGGGCTAAACGTTTTATTTCATTTACCTGATTCTTGGTAAGGTAAAAAGTTGCATGCTCAAACTTATCCGTAGCCATTTAAAACCCCTCCCTGCCGTATATACTGCTAATTCGGCTGATAGTGCTTCCTAATGGATATTATATGTAGTTTTATAAGCCTCGGTTACTTAATTGTTCTATTTTAATCCTTGTTTCAGCTCCGGGAGGCGCTTTTGCATAGCCAATCTTCCTTGTTTAATGATAGCTCGAGCCTGGCTGATGTCATCTAGGAGTACTTCTTCTACTCCAGGAAAAAGCAGCATATCAGCAAATATTTTTTCTTCGCTATCCGAGGTTTCAAAGCTTAAAATATTGATAGTTCTGGATATAATTTGAGGTAAGCCAGCCACCGGGTGATCATACTCCTTTTGTCCCAAATTAACGGCCAGAATATATTCCGCCCCCATTATTTTATGAATCCAAACCGGAACCATGTTTTTTACGCCCCCATCCACCATCTGTCTTCCATGAAAGTTACGGGGTACAAAGGTGGCGGGAATAGAGCTGCTGCAGCGTGCCGCTTCACTGAGCAGAGCATTGTATATAATTACCGTTCTCTGATTGCCACATAGCTGCTTGCTGTTGGTAAAAACCACCTCCAAGCCAGTATTAATATCACAGGCAATTATACTCAAAGGCAGCTTAATCTGTCCCATACTCTTGCCATCACTTAGCTGATATACCAGCCTTTCTAATTTGCACCCTTTAATAATGCCGTTTAGCTGAGCTTTTACTCCTGGCAGAAAAAGAGAAAGCATATATTTTATAAATCCGCTGATATTATAGTCCAGGTAATCCGAGGGTTTTAATCTCAAGGCGATGGTCTCCAGCTCATAAGCTGATATGCCACAGGCATATAAACCCCCAATAATGCTTCCTATGCTAGTGCCCGAAATCATACTTACCTTAATATGATTATCTTCCAAGACCTGCAGTACACCAATATGGGCTAAACCCCGCAAGCCTCCGCCCCCTAAAGCTAAACCCAGGCTTTTCATTTATTTCCCCTCCATTGACCTAAAAACAGGCGGATCTTTTGGATATGCTTTTTATATCCTTTAGAAACTCCGCCTGTTCATTATGAGCAGCCTGCTCTCCAGTTGCTAAATTCAGCGATTACATTTCAAGACCATAAATCTAGAAATATTTTTGATATTCTCATTATTCTCATGCTTCAACTCATTCCAAAAGCGGCTGTATTCACTATGAGTGCTTTCTTTTCGATAGCCATCTATCTTTTTATCCAGGCTGCGATGAATAGCTAAAACCTCTTCCAACTGAGCCCTCATGGCATTCTTCTGTTGACGATCTATTCTTATTTTGCTGGTCATGCGGTACTTTGTCTCAACTCCTTCAATAGACCAATGCCCGGTTGGCTGATACCGGGCATTGGGGTAGCTCTGGCCTACTTGACCTGAAAACCTTCTGGTTCCAGCTCTCCATATACTATTACGTCGTGCATCTTGCCTAATTTGTCGATAATGTCTACATAAACTCTTAGTCCGATACAGGTCCCACATACTGGAGTAGTTAAATGGCATGGATTATGATGGTCTTCACAATTTCCTTTGATATCAAAGTCGAAGGTCCAATTCCTTAACACAATCTCGGAATCCTCAATTTCTTCCCTGAATTCCTCCACGCTTAAAGGCGGATCAAATTCATCCAGCTCAATGGCTTGATCATACTTATCTGTTACCGTTATCAGCTGATATTCATTGCAAACTATGACCAGCAGTATCACTTCGAATTCAATAAAGATTCTGACTTTGTTCAGGCCCAATTCTTCATAAGCTTGAATAACTTTTACTTTAATATCGTCTACGGTAGATATTTTACCTCCAACTTGTTCATCAGGTACGCAAAACATGGTATCCAAGACTTTTACTTGTCTCTCAACATACTTAGCTTTAATTACTTTAGCCCATAAGTCTAACATACAACCTTCCGGAAATTCGCATTTAAGTTCAGCCATGCTGCTCTCCCCTCCTTTTATCTAATATTTATTTTTATTTGGTAGAAATTTGTGAGTTCAAATTCCTAGGATATACTATGAAGGGGGGGCACATAATGTGATTACTCTACTGTTTTTATTCATAGAATTTATACTTGCTTTCTATCATAAACTATACTGGCTTCATGACATGAGTACATTCCAAACGTCCATCACAGTATATATGAACCCCTTTTTGCCTGGCTGCTTCACAAAATCCAATATCTTCTGCTCCAGCTAGTGCAGAATAACGAATACCCAGCTGGCTTATTACCCGACGTTTTATTAAATAAGCCGCTCCGGTGCAATCAACTCTAAATAATCTATCCCGGGGAAAATTCCTGATATGCAAATAATGCCCCCTATCACTTTGGTAAAGGACATTATAGCAAGACCTATCTCCAATAACTTCACCATTACAGACCAGACAGGAAACAATACTACAGTCGTTTTGCATCAAAGCCGTTAAGCTGTGAGGAGTTACTAAAATATCGCTATCCACTGAAAACAGATAATCACAATCAGACCGCATAAACTCCATTAACAAGAGGTTGCGCAAATCAGCCAGCCGCTTGAAGCTGTACTGCCCTCTTTGATAAGCTCTGGTTCCGGCATTATTATCCACTAAAACCACCTGACCCGGGTACTTTTGAGCAAAATCCCTTAGGATAACTGGAGTGCTATCATCACAATCATTAATAATAAAACAGTAGCTTATGCTTTCCCGAGGATAATCAAGGGCCTCCAAGCTCTGTAAATAGGCCGGCAAGATCCAAGCCCGGTTACGAACAGGACAGCCGATCATTACTTTCCGTTCCATCTCAATCCCTTCCTATAATTTAACCGATTTTTTAACCATTAGCTTTTTGTACTGCCCTGGAGCCCAGATATCTACCCAATTCAGCCGGGATGATTTATAGTTGCTATCACCTCGGCGGCTGGGGCGGCTATATCCCCTTCTATTCGTAGCAGATATACTCCACAGACCATGTCCATGCCGGCTTTTATCACCAAATACTAACCGTCTATTGGGGATAGCTATACTTACCCGCTTGGCTACCTTAACTCGGCTGCCGGACAGAGAGTAGTGGTAGCTAAATGTATTGCTTGGGCTATTCAGTCCCCGCCAATTGCTGTTGGATATGGCCTCATCTTCAATGAATACCGGGTTAGGGTCTGGTTTCAGTTCTCGGCGCTGCATTTCCTGTTTAATTATTTCCAGCACGGTTTGGGCTCTTTGCATCCAGGAATTCTCCTTAGCCACCTGCTGTCGCTGCTGTTTTTTTTCAGGAGTATCCTGATATAAGGCCCGTTTTATATTGTTCAAAAACTGTTCCTGGTTTTCCGAATATAAAACCAAGTCTCCATGTTTTCTGGCTTCCGGCAAAGCAGTAGCTACCACCGGCAATCCCACCGCCATGTATTCCCACATTTTAATGGGGTTAACTGATTCGGTCATGCTGGTGTTTTTGAAAGGAATAATTCCCACATCAAAACTTCTGGCATAAGCGGCTAATTTCTCATAGGGTTTGAATCCCAGCCAGTGAATATTGGGCCGCTTAGGCACCTGGGAGATGTTGTATAGGGGGCCGATAATAACCAGGTTGCATTGAGGAAACCTATCGGCCACGGCTGTAATAAGTTCCAAATCGCACCAACTGGCTACTACTCCTATATAGCCTATTATGGGTTTTTGGATACTGTCTATATCACTATCTGCTTCCTCATAATCCCTGCTGCTGCTACTGGAGAAATAATCATAGTCGCAGGCATTGGGCAGCAGATAAACTCGGGAATTTAGCTCCGAGGCCATCTGATATAATTTATCCGATGCCGTAAGTACCAAATCCGCACTGCTAACGGCCCGATAATAATTGGGCCTCCACGCTTCAAATTCTTCACTAGGTTCATCCACACTGTCAAATATCACTAGTTCCGGGTTGTATTTTTTCACCATATCTACATGGGCCGCAGCAGTATAGTATACTATGGGCTTGCAACTGCCCAGATAAGGAACAGGATCTACCTGATTCAACAGGTAAAAGAAGTCATTTAGTTTTCTGATACCTGGTTTATCTTTGGAGTAGGTGCTACTGTTATTTAGAAAAAAGGCTGGTATCCCCAGTTCAGAAAAACTACGCATAAGGTGCTGCGGTCGCTGAACCAGGTAATGGTATTCAAGGGTGGGTGGATATAGAATGCAATTGATATGAGCCAAATTGTTACCCCCTGACGGTCATTTACTGCTGGGGTGTTAAGCTGAATAATAGACCAGCAACAAGCTGTTGCTGTCCCCCTTTACTGGAAACAGCAAATCCAGTACGGACAATGGGATGGGAAATGGTCCGTCTGAGCCCCCAGTCGATTTATCAAACTGCGCAATTTATTATATGCTATGCAGTGGCCGGCTCGGAGGTGCATGGAACTTACTAGTTATGGGTGATGCTCCAAATCGTGCTAGCTATGGATGCTTAAGGCCTTCTGGACTTTTATACTGGTATTGCTGCTTGGGCTGCTAGCTATTACCCGGAGAGGAAGCGGATTCATACTCGTAATTTGTGCTAGTCTGTCTTGGATGGCCTTGACCCGGATATGATAGGTATGCCTGGTATATACCTCATGCTGCCCTTGTTGAGCTATCTTTTTTCTCAATTCGGGATGGCTTAAATAATATTTGATTAAGTCCCGGGTTTCTTCTGGGCTCCGTGACCAAACCAGATGATAATGGTTTTTAAACAGCTGCTCAATGGACATAGTCCATTGAGTTAAATAGAATCCTGCACTACCCAGAATTTCAAAAGTCCTCATGCTCATCATAGTTTCTGAATTAGCAATAGAATGAACTCCCAGTATAATTGCTGACGAAGCACATACTACCGGAATTAACTGGTTCGGTAAATAACCTCCATACTGTTCCGGGGCCAGCTTCAACTCCACCTCCGGACCTAACCACCACTGGTTGCCATAAACCTTCAGCTTAAAATGTTCCCAAGCGGGTTTTAAAATGTTGTTTAGGCCTTCCCGGCGATGATCATGATAATCATAATAATTACCTATGAAAACCAATTCATGGGCGTAGCTGGAGACAGCTGGAGCCGAACAATGGAAGCGAGGGTGACAGGCAAACATCATCTCCTGCGCCGTTATACCCCATCTGGCATATTCTTGAAGGGACTCTTTACAGGGAGTTAATACCAGCGATGATTTTAAAGCATAGGGTATGGACAGGTGATAGGAGCTGGGATCTTCGATGGCCCAGTATACATGAGGAATTTTCCTATCGCTCAGCAAAGGAAAAAGTTTCTCCATGCGATCGATACCGCCATCATTAAAAACCAGGTCAGGCTTAAATGTATCTATAGCAAGACTAAGGGACTCATCCAAGTCTATATTGATATACTTGACCTGGTGTCCCAAATCGGAAAAAGCTGGTCCTATGCCACGGGTTATTATGGGAGCCGCGTTTACAAAGAGTATTTTAATCTTTCTCAGCTCCTTTTAAACCGGTTTTTGCTAAATTACTTTATTCAAAATCTCTAAGGGATGTTACTAGTCAGGGGACTGGGCAATCCCCTACTAATCCATTGGCTGCTAAAAAACAATTAACCGCATGATGGTATCATGCGGTTTAAAACTATCACTTGTTTTGAGTATGTTATATGCTGGCTGAAGGTATGCGTATTTCTAAGTTCTGCTGATCATAAACAAACAGCTCTACTGTCTCCGTTAATACATCTGCATAACTGTATGAAACCCGACGCTCAACTTTTCTCTCATCTATTTTGATAACAAAAATATTGGGGTATATGGATTCGAGTACCCCCTCTTTTTCTATAATTCGGTTCCTGCCCCGATTAGCTTTCAGCCTTATCTTGCTACCTACAAATGATTCTAAATCTCTTTTTATATCTGATATGGCTCTTGGAGAACTCATTTTACCACCTTCTTTCTTTTATCCTGTTAATTTTATAATAAAAATGTAGACTTGTCAAGTTTAAATATAATAGTATATTAAAAAATGCTCCCATTGTCAACCAATAAATATGCTGTAGACTCCATCTTTTTATATTTCTCGGCTTTCGGGCCAGTTTTCCGAAATACAAATAAACTCTTCCAGAGTCAGAGATTCGGGCCGGCTATTACTATCCAGTCCCAGCTTCTCTAGATAGCTTCGGATAAAATCCTTATCTGCCCTGAACTCGGCCCAGCATATGTTCAAGATAGTTTTTCTGCGCATCTGAAAGGCCCTCCTTACTAGAGACTTAAAGCCAGCTTCATTTTTAAGCTGCCGTGTTGATGAATGGGGTTGGATTTTTATCAAGGCTGAATCAACCTCAGGTGCCGGATAAAAGCAGGTACGGGAAATATCCATCATATATTCCACCCGGGCATAATACTGCAACATAAGGGTTAGCAGTCCATAATCTTTGGAACCAGGCTTGGCTTTGATTCTTTGGGCTAGCTCCTTTTGCACCATAAGTAAAGCATATTCCAGATGGGATCCTTTTTCTAGCAGCTGGAAAATGATAGGAGTGGTAATGTTATAGGGTATATTGGCACAAACCTTATATAGGGTTGGCTTTTCCAAAGCAAAGGATCGGCTCAATTCCTGCTCCAAATCAACCTTTAGTACATCAGAAATGACTAAATGACAATTATTATACTCGGCCAGGGTTTCAACCAAGACCTGCTGCATACCTGAGTCTATTTCTATAGCCAAAACTCCCCGGCTGCGAGCCGCTATTTCCTGGGTTAGAACTCCTATCCCGGGACCTATTTCTATTACATAATCCTCCGGGCTTAATTCAGCAAATTCGATAATTTTATGTAAAATATTGCTGTCAACCAAAAAATTTTGCCCCCACTTTTTCTGGGGATGCTTTTCATACCGATGGAGTATCTTTTTTATTTCTGTTTTAGAAGCAAGATTCAAATGTTTTACCTCTTTCTTTAATATCAAGAAACTATCAGCGGCAAGCTTAAGCTTAGTATAGAGTTCACACTAAAATGAATTATCCGCCGAAAACTGGTAATCGTTGCGGGCGACCACAGGTCGCCCCTATAGACTCTCAGCGTTAATATGGATCTCGGACATATGTAGGGGCAGTCTATGCCAGCCCGCCCGGGCATAGCCACAAATTTTCATACTCGCTTGTGTTTGATCATGGTGTTTCACACGAAAATGGTTTATCCCGATTTAGTGTTGCAGGAGCCAAAGGGACTCCCTTAACTCCTTTAAGCAAATTTTGAAAGCCCCTTCTGTGCTTGGGTGTTAATATACAAATACCATTATACTAAAAAACAAAAACAAGGACACGATTATACCAATCCAGGTAAAAACCGTGTCCTTATTAGTGAGTTGGGGCCTAAGGATTAGTACTTAAACTACGAGTAAGCCGGTCTAAATTTCTCTGGATAGTGTCTACCGGAGTCCCTCTTCGAATGGCATCATTTATATTATTGATTTGTTCAATCATTCCGCCATCAGTAGTAAACAGAACCTGACTAACCCGATTATCTGCATTTTTAATTTTTCTTTCCACTTTTTCTTCAATGTTTTTGGCATCTGTATTTTGGCTGTCCAAAACCAATCCTACCATAACTACGATATTATTACTGATACTAGTACCGGGTCTATTTGCCGTACCCGGGATTTCTTCATTGACAAAGGGTCTGTCATTGCCCATTTGCTGATTAACCCCGGTCCTATCATTAGTATTTTCTATATTAGTTCTGGGCGTAGTATCAGGATTAGGATTAATTACACCCAATTCAGCGTTGTTCTGATTAGCAGTAGAAATGGCCACAGTGGCATTCTTTACTCCGGATACCTGTTCCGCTAATTTCTCAAACCTGTCCGCCATATTACCGTTATTCTCATATTGCATATTATCAGTCTGCTGCTGATTTGGTGTTAAGGGCTTTTTATCCGCAGAAGACTGACACCCCATTATCATAATACTAAAAGCTAGCATTATTACTGCTAAAATTGCTGATTTTCTCATCTTATACCCCCCTTATAATAATATGATTCATCGCCGTTAGTAAGCTGGCTTATTGGAGCCAAATTCTCGCCCCAACTCTTTTAAGGTCATTTGGTGTTTGGCTATAGGTTCTCCTTTGATAATTCCGGCCGCTACCTCGTTTATTTTTTTGACCAACTCAGGATCTGATGTTACCAATACCTGAGAAATACGTTTATCAGAGGCCTTTAATTTCTTTTGCACCGCAGCTTTAGTTTGTTCTTCATCAAGCTGATTGTTGATACTTATTCCCAACATAACTATCATTCCGCTAATATCAACATCAGATCTATCTGGATTTACATTGCCGACCGTTCCCATTTTACTAGAATTTGCTGCATTATCGGCCAAAGTAACTTCGGATATTACAACTGTAGCCTTTTGCACTCCTTCCACCTGGGTAGCCAACCTGGATAAACGGTCAGCCAATACACGACGATCGCTGGCACTAATACTATTCTTATCCTGGGATGGCGTTTTCAGCGGTTTTTTCTCTGCTGCCTGACATCCCAATAATAGTACGCTCAATAAGAATATTAGCAGGAAAAACCCAGCCTTTCTGTACATTTCAACATCACCTCCTTTGCTTTAATTTTTGTTATTTATCCTAATTCAAAACGAGGGAATGAATGGCAAATATAAATATAAATAAAAAAAGCTCTGGCAGGGCGCCAACTTCATCAACACCCTGCCAGAGCTAAATCATATTAGCTGCTAGTTCAAGAAATATACCTTTACTGTTCGTTTTCCCCAGGACAGACATTGAGATTTATTTTCCATAAAGAGATCAATGCGGTTTCCTTTTATAGCCCCGCCGGTATCAGCTGCAGTAGCATAACCATAACCTTCAACGTATATTCTGGAACCTAAGGGAATAACGCTGGGATCAACTGCCACCAAACCTACCGCAGGCGGCCTGCCGGTGCAGGTGTTGCTCCCGGTATAGGTATAAGCTGAAGCTGTCATATAAGCTGCTCGATTGAAGTTTAAATTTAATCCTCCTCGAGAAACAGAGGTTATAGTTCCCAAAGCTATCACTGCTTTTATAGGAGCCACTTTGGTTTCACTGTCCACAATTTTTCGGTTAACTTCTTCTCCATTGTGGTAAGTAATCTTTACAGTGTTAACGGCAACTCCTGCCTGACCATTTTTCAGCGTTCGGTTCAACCCCTTTTCCAGGGTATCATCGGCTATTCTTTCAGTCTCATAAGGAATCTTCTCTTCTTCTTGCACTTGTTTTTCGGTTACCTGAATAACTTCTATTACCTGATCAGCTACGGTTTCCTCCACTGCCAGAGTTTTAATAATATCTTCAGACCCCAGTTTGAAACCGGCTAAGGCAATGGCTTCGTTAATTGACACTGGAGTAGTGATAATTTCCTTTTCTTGTCCGGCATATATAACAGTAAGCTTATGAGCCCGAATGATTTCTATGCTTTCATCTCTTTTTACTATGGAGTCCAGCGAAGGCTCTACTTTATCATAAGGCCCCAGGATGATCTCCTGCTTTTTCAGCACTTGGTCAACCGTATTGGTACATAACACCCTAGTTTCTATCCTATCTCCATCAACAACAAGGGTAACGGGTTTTAGTAAGGCATAAAATAAACTAATCGTCAACAATAAAGCTATTCCTGCCATACAGACATATTTAAGCTTAATGCCTATCTTATCCTGCAATGTAATCATATAAATTCTCCTCGCTTTCTACCGGCCATGTTACTTGTGAAGGCTGACAGTACTTTAAAATTTAAGATGCCCTAGTTGGAATAGGATAGGCAATCTTGCTAAATTTAAAGTATATTATTAGCTGTCGCATAAGTTTTCTACTAATTATTATCCTTTTAAAAATATTTTATTCCTATCACAAGTAGTAGGTCTGCAGAAATAACGCAGTTTCTTTCAATAAATTTGTTCAAAAATATGACTGATTAGCCAAATTATTGACATTAGTGGCTTCCTAGGCATCCATCCCCAAAACGTTTCGGGCGTTAGTGCTGGTTATTCTTGCTATCTCTTCCAAACTCAGTCCTCTTAGTTCTGCCAATTTTTGGGCTACCAGTTTTACCCGAGCTGGCTCGTTGCGTTTTCCCCGATAAGGTTCTGGGCTTAAATAAGGACAATCGGTTTCAACTAAAATTCGGTCTAGAGGAATTTTCTGCGCTACTTCATGAGATTTCTTGGCATTTTTAAAGGTCAGCGGCCCGGCAAAAGATATGTAAAAACCTTCTTTAATCAGTTCCAGGGCTAGGGGAGTATGTCCTGAATAACAATGCATTATCCCTCCATTGACGCCAGCCCTTTCCTTTTTAATTATTTCCAGTACATCCTGATGAGCATCTCGATCATGGATTACCACCGGTTTTCCTAACTCCTGAGCCATTTTTATCTGTTCTACAAAGGCTTTTTTCTGCTGCTCCAAGGGAGAAAGGTTGCGGTAATAATCCAATCCTATTTCTCCTATGGCCACAACCCCGGGTTTTAGAGCCAAATTGTACAAACTTTCCAGGGTCTGCTCATCCAGAGTCTTGGCATCATGGGGATGAATCCCAACGGTAGCGAATATATTTTTATGTCGCTGTGCCAGCTCCACCGCTTGCCGTGAAGCCAAATAATCAAATCCAATACATACTATCTTTTCTACTCCGGCCCCGGTAGCTCGAGCCAGAACCTGATCCAAATCATTTTTAAATTCTCTATCCTGTAAATGGGCATGTGAGTCTATCAACAAGATTATTCCTCCTAATGGTCTAAAAACCTCAGGCTCGAAAAGGAAATGGGGTAAAGGTATATAATAAACCTCCTCCATTTCCTGACCCAATTAGTTATTTTACCCGATGGCCAGACTCTATTCGATCCAGGGTTAAAACTTCGATATCATTGTCCTGGGGATCAGAGGCGGCCAAAATCATGCCCTGGGATAATACTCCTCTTAATTTCACGGGCTTTAGGTTAGCCACTAGTACTACCCTTTTCCCCACCAACTGCTCTGGTTCATAAGCCTTGGCTATTCCAGATACTACCGTCCGCTGTTCTTCCCCGACTTGTAGGGTCAGTATCAACAGCTTGTCCGCCTTTTTCATCTTTTCGCAGGCAATTACGGTGGCCACTCTTAAGTCAACTTTGGCAAAATCCTCTATGTCTATTAAATTGCTTTCCTCTTCCCTGTGCCCTTCAACTGTTTCTTGGGCTTCTGGAGTCTCTTCATCCAGAACTTTTAGGTCTATCCTGGGGAATAAGGCTGGTCCCCGGCTAACCAGCTTACCGGCCTGGGTAAGACCCCAGGCACGGGCTTCTTCCCACTTAAGAGAATCAGGGTCGGCAAAAATATTCAATTGTTGATTAGCTCTGAGCGCTAAGGCAGGCATGGCAGGAGACAAGATGATTAAGGCTATGCGTATGCTTTCCAGCAGATTATACAATACCGTTCCCAACCGCTCTTGCTTAGACTCATCCTTGGCCAATAACCAGGGCTGAGTTTCATCTATGTATTTGTTGGCTCGGGATATAAGCCGTAAAACCGACTGTATGTAAGAGGCAAAGTCCAGTTTTTCTAGCTTTTCCGTGGCTTCTTCATAGGCTCTCAAGGCAGTAGTACGCAATTCCTGATCGGCATTATCCTCTTTACCCGGCTCAGGAATACGGGAATCAAAATACCTGCTAATCATGGCTACCGTACGGCTGATTAAATTACCCAAGTCATTGGCCAGGTCAGAATTAATTCGATTAATCAGCATCTCCTCCGAGTACATACCATCCTGTCCAAAACTTAATTCTTTAACCAGATAATAACGCACCGCATCTACACCATACTTGTTCACCAATACCATGGGATCGATGACATTTCCTTTGGATTTGGACATTTTGCCCCCTTCCAGCATGATCCATCCATGAGCAAACACTTTCTCAGGCAGAGGTAAATCTATAGCCATTAACATAATAGGCCAGATAATGGCATGAAATCTTAAAATATCCTTGGCCATCAAATGCACATTGGCCGGCCAGTATTGATTAAATTTCTCTTTGTCATCCAGATATCCAATGGCACTTAAATAGTTGATTAAGGCATCAAACCACACATAGACCACATGTTTATCATTAAATGGCACCCCTACCCCCCAATTAAAAGTAGTTCTGGAAACACACAAATCATCCAGTCCGCTTTTCACAAAATTTATTACTTCATTGCGGCGAGATTCGGGTTGAATAAAATCCGGATGTTGGTCGATATGTTCCAGGAGTCTAGGAGCATATTTGGCCATATTAAAAAAGTAGCTTTCTTCTTTCAGCTTTTCCACACTTCTGCCGCAATCGGGACACTTGCCCTCATCCAGCTGTCTTTCCGTAAAAAAGGTTTCACAAGGTGTACAGTACCATCCCTCGTATTCTGATATATATATATCACCCTGCTCATATACTTTCTGAAACAGATTTTTCACTACCTCTTCATGACGGGATTCGGTGGTGCGAATAAAATCGTTATTAGAAATCAGCAGGGCTTCCCATAAAGCCTTTATGCCTACTACAATACCATCAACATAAGCTTGTGGGCTCATTTCCTTTTCCAAAGCTACTTTTTCGATCTTCTGCCCATGTTCGTCAGTCCCAGTGAGATAGAAAACGTCAAAACCTTGCATTCTTTTGAATCGAGCTATACAGTCTGCAGCTACTGTGGTATAGGCATGACCTATATGCAAATTATCACTAGGATAATAAATAGGAGTAGTAATATAATAGCTTCTTTTGCTCATAAAAGCGTCCCTCCTGCTTTCTCTTCCATTAGAACAGCCCTATTAGAAATACCGTTTAACGGCCTTTAAAGCCAAATTTAGCTGCTGTTTTAAGTCCTATGACAGCAGTACTTTATATTTTACCATATTTTATTCAGTTTATTCATATAAATGCAAAGCCCTCCGACAGCAAACGCCATTCTTCCGCAGGACACGACAAGGATAACAAGGCATTTTAGATATAAGCGGCCAAAACCACAATAATATCCTTTTAATCCCCATATTTTGTCCAATTATGTAGAATAATCCTTGACTAAATATGCCAATGTTGGTATACTTTGTGCTGGGACAAGATAAACGTTATTGCAAGGAGGGAGGTAGTCATATGATGAAATCTACCGGTGTAGTTAGAAAAGTTGACGAATTGGGCCGTATAGTTATTCCTATTGAATTAAGAAGGACCATGGGGATAGAAGAAAAAGATGCCCTGGAAATCTATGTTGACAACGAAAAAATTATCCTTAAAAAATATGAACCGGCATGTATTTTTTGCGGTAATGCAGAAGAAGTAATCAATTATAAGGGCAAAAACCTGTGTAGAAGCTGTCTAACCGAACTTGTCAAACAGGTCGGTTAACACTCCTAATTTGATAGGTTAAACAGAAAATCAACTTCCCTGTATAATCGGAATCAATAGGGAATGTTATAATACTTATATACAAGTGACTTCTTAATATTGTATTGCCTGGCTTTCATCTTGAAGGCCTCTTTTTTATCTATTCCCTGTCCAATTAATTCTTCTATTTCTTCAATTAGTTTATCTACCTCCAAAGGTAAGGGTTCTGGTATCTTGCCACCGATCAACAGGCATATCTCCCCTCGCGGCTCTCGCTCTTCAAACCTTTCTATGATTTCATCTATATTTCCCCGGATAATCTCCTGATGCTTTTTTGTCAACTCTCTCACCACTACTACTTTCCTTTTGGAGTCCAAGAGGGTCTGCAGATCGTAGAGAGTTTTCAGCAAGCGATGAGGAGCTTCATAGTATATTACGGTTCTTCTTTCTTCCCCGTTTTTCTTCAGTACATCCATTCGTTTACTAGCTTGTCGGGGCAAAAAACCTTCAAAAACAAAAGTACCCATATCTAATCCGGATATGGCTAAAGCTGATATGACTGCCGAAGGCCCAGGAATTATCTCTATCTCCAATTGCTGGGCTAAAGCTTTTTGTAGTAGTTTCTCCCCTGGATCAGATATACCCGGCATACCAGCATCAGAAACCAAAGCCACTTTTTTGCCGCTTAGCAATAGTTCCACAATATAATCTTCCCGTTTATGATCGCTATGTTCATGATAGCTAATCAATTTCTTCTTGATTTTGTATCTATTAAGGAGTTTTATTGTTTGCCTAGTATCCTCGCAGGCAATCAAATCAACTGAGCGTAGGGTTTTCAGCAATCTGATGCTGACATCTTCCAGATTGCCGATGGGGGTGGCACAAATATAAAGAATGCCCAAATTAATGGTCACCTCACAGTTTTTCTATTATCCATTTAAACAACCAGGGTTCTCTTCATATATCCTCTTAATCTCTTGGGAATACTCCCCTTTGTTTCGATAAATTATCAGTGGTGCCAGCTGGGTTACTTTTGGGGATGGGTTTTTTTGCCCTTCAATCAGCAGCAGATGAGGGGGGCGCTCAGGAAAGGAATGAACCCAACGGATTTTAATCTGCCTCAATTCATGTTCAGCAAAACAGGACATTATTTCATCTGCCCGATCAGCTCGGTGAATCATGCATAGTCTGCCCTGGGAGGTTAATAAATAGGCAGCAGCAGAAACTATCTGTGAAAGCTCAACTTTCAACTCATGGCGGGCTACAGCTTGTTCCAAGTTCTGACTAAGTCTCCCCTCTCCCTTTTTCCAGAAAGGTGGATTAGCTACCACCAAGTCCGCTAGGCCGGGGGGCAACAGGCTTTTGATGTTTTTTATGTCACCGTGAATTATGGCGATTCTATTAGCCAATCCATTAAAAGTCGCGCTGCGTCTAGCTCTATCCGCTGCTTCTGGCATAATCTCAATTCCGATTATCTTCAAATCTTGCTTTTGATAAGCGAGCAGTAGTGGAATCACCCCGCTGCCAGTGCCCAGGTCCACTGCCTGCATGGCTTGCCGAGCATCTGCAAAAAAAGCTAATAAAATAGAATCAATAGAAAATCTGTATCCTTGCCGGGGCTGGATTATTTTCATATTCCCCAATATTAAATTATCTATGCTCTCGGATTCGTAAATGGGTTCTACCATGGACAGCTGTGCTACTCCTTTTCCAGAAATGCAATGCAAAAAAGACACTCTCCCGACCGGGGTTGCCCGTACGCTTCAGGACAAACATGATAGCCTTCATTATAAATTCGGCCTATATTGGCATAAGACTCCCCTTCCAAAAGGATAGGATAGTGAATTTCCACGGGAGCGGTCAAAGCTTCTTCCTTCATAACCGCCTTTTCCAGTGCAGCTACCTTTTCCTTTAAGTCTCCTAGCTCAAGAATTAGTTCCCTTAGAATCCCTGCCATTTCTCGGACGGTCTTTTCCATTCCCAGCCTCCTCATTCCCCCGATTCTCATATAATTCCGATTCGTATTTCAAACAGCACATCAAGCGGCCACATATTCCAGATATTTTGGTAGGATTTAGAGATAAATGTTGCTCTTTGGCCATTTTAATGGAAACCGGCTCGAATTCCCCTAAAAAGCAATGACAACATAATTCCTGCCCACAGGAGCCAATTCCACCCAACATTTTAGCTTCATCCCTAACTCCAATTTGTCTGAGTTCAATACGGGTTTTGAAGATACTAGCCAAGTCTTTTACTAGTTCTCGAAAGTCAACTCTCCCCTCGGCAGTAAAGTAGAAAATGATTTTCCCCATATCGAAAGTGTACTCAGCATCAATTAATCGCATGGGCAGTTTATGCTCCAATACCTTTTCGCGACATATTTCCAACGCTTCCTTTTCTTTTTTCTTGTTATTGTTATAAGTCTCCAAATCAGCCGGGCTAGCTTTACGAATAACTTTTTTTAATGGCAATACCAGTTTTTCCTCCGGGACTTCCCGATTACCAATGGCAACGGTTCCACATTCTATCCCTCTTATGGTTTCTACAATTGCCTGACTTCCTATATCAAAATCCTGGTTTTCACTATCGAAATAGTATATTTTACCAGCTGGTTTAAATCTTATCCCCACGACCCATGGCAATATCATAACCTCCCTTGTTTTTATGCGCTAGTTATAGCATCCCGAATGCTACAACATATATTAATATTCAGTCCCAGGGTATTCAAATTACTATTATAAAACTTTTTCTTAAGCCCAATATCAATTATAGCCTGGCCCAAACGATTATAATCGATATTCCCAGCCATTTCCCTCAGCTCCAGGCTGGCTGGAAAATGCAATAATTCCTCCTCTTTGGTTTTTTCATATATTAATAAATCTCTTAGTATGGTTTCGATAGTGGTAATCAGCAATTCTGCATCATCATCCATACTCTGCGCAGTCTCTATTACTTGGGCCATACCCCCGCGGTACATTTCCTGTAACACATTAACCGCTTGGCTCCAAATCAGTTTGAATCTCTGAGCTTCCCCTAGTCTAAGGGCATTGGCAATATTGCCCTGGGCTAGACTGGCAATGATGGATGCGGATCCCTCATCATATCCATGTTTAACCAGCAAATCTTTCACCTGTCCGGTTGAGGGCGGGCTAAAACTTATTACCGTACAGCGGGAAACTATGGTCTCTAGAATATTATTATCATCAGCTACTAGAATAATAAGGCTGTGGGCAGGAGGTTCTTCCAGAGTCTTAAGCAAGGCATTGGAAGCCTCTGGTGTCATCAGGTGGGCATCTCTGATCACTACTATTCTATGCTGGCCCCGGTACGGTTTTTTAGCTAACCAGGGTTCCAGGTCTTTTACGATTTGTTCCCTGGATATCCTGGTCTTGCCTTCAATTATCTCTATAATATTCAAATCAGGGTGAAGGCCTTGTTTTAAATAAATATGAGCTTGATCATCTTCCTGGCTAATTAAAGCATGGGCAAAGGAACGAGCCGTCTGCATTTTTCCTATTCCTGCGGTTCCCCAGAATAGATAGGCATGATTGAACTCCCTGATGCTAATCATTTTCTGCAAAAATTCAACTGCTTTTTCGTGGCCTATTAGGCTGGCAAAATAATCCATATCATACCGGCTTGTTGTCTTATTGGAACAAGCCCCCCCTTGTTTTTCATATTTTGAGACCGTAAAATGCTGCTTGTGTTCAACATTAATAGATCAACTTACTCCATTTTACTAATAAAATAGAGTATTAATCTACCCCTGTGTACTTCAGTGCTGTCTACTAATACTTTAAAGGAATCATTGATAATATCAAGGGCCTATTCCTTTTGTTCATCAATTGCCTGTTGAACACGAACTAGCACTAATTGGCTTACCCTATCAAAATCCTGGGCCGCATTGATTATTGTTATGCGATTGGGTTCCGCTGCCGCCAACTGCAGGTATCCCCAGCGGACCCTTTTTTGAAAATCCATTCCTTCTCTTTCTATTCTATCCGGAGCCTGAGACTTTCTGGAGCTATAGCTCAATTCCGGCTCCAAATCCAGTAAAATAGTGAGGTGGGGCTTCAACCCTCCGGTGCAAAAACGATTCATGGCCTGCAGATAAGGAATATCCAACCCTCTGCCATAGCCCTGATAAGCAATGGTTGAATCGATAAATCTGTCCGCCAAAACCATCTTGCCCTGGAGCAGGGCTGGTTTTATAACCTGGGTTACCACCTGACTACGGGCCGCTGCATAAAGCAAGGCCTCGGTTTCCACTTCCATATTATAATTACACTCATCGTTGAGCAACATATCTCTAATAATTTCTGAAAGCACGGTTCCCCCCGGTTCCCTGATGTTTACCAACTGGTCTGGGTCCAATTTGCTGTTCAAATAAGCAATTATGCTGCTCTTGCCGCAGCCGTCAATCCCTTCCAGGCTGATGAAAAGACCTTTATCATCCATCAGAAAAACTCACTCCATCCTAGTGTATCTCTTTATGGTTCTATGATTCTTATTTTACTTAAACTGTTATCGCCAGGCCCATGTAATGATATTGGCTGCTTTATTAAGTATAGCAAATACTCATAAATATCATGGCTGATTAACTCCCCTGGAAGCAGGCAGGGAATACCTGGGGGATAGGGCGCAACCATTTCTGCCGCTACCTTACCAAGACAATCGGCCAATTTCACTTCTATACTCTTGGAAAAGTAGGCTTTCCTTGGAATTAAAACCACTTGGGGCTCAGGTGCCGGCAGAATAGGCTGCTGTTGCGCCCTGCCACCTGGATATTGCCGTGCAATTTCCCCTAAGGCTCGATAAAATAATTCCCAGTCTTCAAGCTGATGAAACATAGACATCATGGCCAGTATATGATTGGCGCCGAACATTTCGACTTGTACAGCATGTTCCTCCCTTAAGATGGAAGCCATCTGCATGCCGTTAAGAGAAACTCCACTAAGATCTATCCATAGTTTTAGTGGATCCAGTTCGGTAGCCCCAGGCCAATTAATTAGGTCTTCTTCAGTTAGCACTAATAACCCTTTAATGGTATTGATTTTTCCCTTATATAAGCGTGATAATTCCAGAGCTTTTTCCAGTTGATACTCTCCCTCAAGCATCATAAAACTGCGGGCTAAATCCATGGAAGCCAGTATGGGATAGGAAGGACTACTGGTAGTAAGCATGGACCAAGCAGGAACCATCTGCCTATGAAAATATTCTTCATCCTGTCCATGTAAACAAGCCCCCTGGTTTAAAACCGGTAGTGTCTTATGCAGCCCGTTTACTACAGCATCAGCCCCTGCCTCCAGAGCTGTAATGGGATAATCTGGATGAAAAGGAAAATGTCCTCCATGGGCTTCATCTACAAACACAGCTATCTTCCTGTTTATTTTCCGGACTTGGGAGCATATTTCTTTTAGATCACAGCTTACTCCCAGATAATTGGGACTAGTAAGGAAAAGGGTTTCTATATCGGGATGGGTTTTAAGCAAATCCATAATATCATGGCTATTTACTGACATACATAAACCGTATTCTGAACTTATCTGCCCAGGTATATACACGGGTTCAACCCCGGATAAAACCGTTCCTGCATAGAAAGAGCGGTGAGCGTTTCTCGGTACCAGGACTCGGCTGCCAGGTCGCAAAGACATAAACATGGTATGTATGCCCGAACTGGCACCATTTACCATAAATAAGCTCTGCTTGGCCCCATAGGCGTCAGCCAGCAGCATCCTAGCCTCTTCCATAATACCTTCCAGGACATGTAAATCTCCCAGTCCAGGAACTTCTGTTACATCCAGCTGCGCCATCTGTTGTAACGCCATGTCCCCTAGTCCTTTTCCACCCCCATGTCCGGGCATATGTAACCTCAACCCTATCCCTTGTCCATATTTACATAAAGCTGTATAAATAGGAGTTCTTCTATGCACAACTAAGCCCCCTCTATACCGCTAATATAACACAGTAAAGAGCATAAGTTAACCAGGGGCCAGAGGCTCCTGGTTAACTTATCTGACCAGAAATAAA
>LSQX01129580.1_pt2 | contig 50898 bp, 49 predicted proteins | sample 654561 | NCBI WGS metagenome assembly LSQX01 (sample SAMN04489861, study PRJNA283612) | anaerobic digester metagenome | isolation source: 4 biogas reactors fed with cattle manure at either 37C or 55C with and... | place: Denmark: Kongens Lyngby | collected 2014
TGTTTACACAAGGCCGCTTGGTGCCCCAATTGTGGATGGAAGGGGCAACGGGTGAGCGTGTAAGCACGGAATCGCTGCTCAGGGCTGTAGACGCTCTAGATGTTCTGTAAAGAAAGCCATCCGTACTTCTTGCCATTGCGCCGGGGTACTGTGGGAATTGTCTTTGTAGACTTTGTATTCTTTAGGAGCCGTTATGGCATTGTAGCCGGCAAAATTGGTCCGGGGAGGACATATTTCGTCTTGTAAACCTACGGCCATGATGGTGGGGGCGGTGATACGTGGTGCCAGGTTTTTGATATCGAAATACGAGAGGATTTGATACAAATCCTCTTTTGTTGTTTCCGGGAAGAGGCGCAGATAGGCATCCATTTCGCTGGCCGGCCAGTCAACAATGTTGAAATAGACGGGAAAATCGCTCATAAAAGGAATGGAAGGCGCCGCTACGGCCACCCTGTCATCGAGCGCACACAACGCCATAGTGAATGCACCGCCTTGGCTGGCTCCCTGGGCACAAATCCGGTTTGCATCCGCCTCGGCCCGGCTGCATACAAAGTCAAGGGCGCGTACCAGGTCCATGTAGGCACCGCGGTAGTAATACGTTTCTTTGCTTTCCAGGCCGCTGATAAACCATTGATTGCGGTACCGGTTGCCGGCTTTGTAAATGCCTTGGCCGCGTACGGAAACGACAAAGGTGATGAAATCGGGATCTTCTTCCGATTTGGGAATCCACGGATTGGAACCGTATCCCATAAAAGTCATAATGACGGGATGTTTACCCCGCTTCTTGGGTACGGCGTAATACCCGCCTATGGTTTCATGGCCAAACGATTGCATCTGTACCAGGTACACGTTGCGCGGACCGCGGGAGTGTTCCGGCAACAGTTTGAGCGTAGGCTTCATAGGAACGGCGTCCAACAGCGCCCGGGTCTCTGCCCAGAAAGTGTCCATATCTTCCGGGGCATCGGGTATGGAAGTGATTTGTTCCGGTTCGCTCCCAAAGTTGAACGCTACGGGTTCCAAATCGTAACCGCTTGCCGTTACAAAAAGAGAACATCTGTAAAAGCCGGGACCTTGCAGTTGTATATGGTCTTCCCACGTCATGCCTGCTCCGGGGCGGAGATTGGCCTTGTACGTTTTTTGACTTACCGGTTTGTGGTCGTCGGTAGATACGCTCATGTGTACGCGTACTTTCCGTTTGCCATCTTCCGGATTGCGTATGGTCAGATGCATCCTGTGCAGTTCGTTTTCTAGGAATACGCCGTCTTCTGCCAACACGTGGGCTTGTGTTTCAATGACCGGTGCCGGAGTAACGGGCCACAACGTTACGGAAGGCGTCAGAAGACCGCCTTCTCCGCCGTCGTCATAAACTTTTATGGCGATCGTATTGGGAGCATCTGTGTGGATATAGGCAAGCGGTACTACGTAGGAACGTTCCAGACCGTAGGCACTTTTGTAATTGGGCGGAAAATCCCCTGTGCGTCCTATATATCGGCCATTGAAATACAACGCATCGGCATCGTCTGCGTTTTCATAACGCACTTCCAGGCCTTTGTAATACGTTACGGAACGAGCAAAATCTTCCGGTAGAGTGATTTCTTTGCGGTACCAGGCGTACCCGTCGTAACCGGGGTATCCTTGTTCCTCCCAGCACGTAGTGATGGAGAGGGCATCCCACAGGCTGTCATCCGTTTGGGGATCTGCCCAGGCAAGGTCGTTTCCTGTGCGAAATTTCCATTGCGTATCCGGTGAGAAAGAAATATGGGCAGTAGGTTTGCAGCAAATGGTCGCAGCAAGAATTCCGGCCACGAGCCCTGTTTTGGATATAAAAACTATTGTTTTTTTCATAGGTTGTAGACTTAATGCGTTACTTTGCTTATGATGTATCTGATCACCGGTTTTTTGTTGCGGTACACAAATACCGTATCTAAGGGAAGGATGCCTTGAACCGTTTGTGAGTAACGGCTAGATGCAATGTAGTACAGCTGTTCTTGGGGTTGGATGCCGCCTCGGTCTTGCGTTATGGCTTGGTATTTATGGGTTTTATCAAGAGGACCTGTTGTTTTGACTACGGTGCCGTTGGGTTTGGCTACGTAATAATCATAATGGGCTGCGGGGAACCAGCGAGTAGCCAGTACGGCGGCGCCGGGTGGCATGCCTTCCTCTCCGTTGCTTAAAGCGTACAACGTTTCCTGTTCTTGCTGCAGGCGGCCAAAAGCTTCTCCCAGTTGTTTCCACCCGTACATATCCAAAGTGACATCGTGTCGTCCCAGTTCGGCGTAGGGGTCATCGGAAGTCGTTTCCGCCTCGGCTTTAGGTAAAGGAATCATCCCGGTGCGGATTTGCAAGGTGCCCAAAATAAGCACTGCAGCCGTAAAGCCCAAAGACCAACGGAACGGTTTGCGCGTGTTGCGTTTTGCCAGTACAGCGGCTGTAAAGAGCCAAAGCGGGAAAAAAGCAGGGGCACTCCAATGCGGCAAGGTATCCCGGAAGAGGGAAAAGAAGAGAAAAGTGGCTACCATAGGTACCGATTGGAACAGAACCATGCGAAAAAGCGCAGGGGATAGGGGTAAAGAAGGAGTATGATCGGTAGAGCCGTTCCTGTTTCCTGTCTGCTGTGTGCGTTTCAGACGTATGTAATAGCAGATGGAACCCAACAAGAGGATGACTTGTACGGGGTTGTTGTATAAGAAGGAACCGAGTACTTCTCTACCCAAACTTAGTAGCTGTGGTTTTCTTCCAAAAAAGGCTATTCGGTTTGCGTGAAAAGAAAGCCCGGTAGCTGCATGGGTGGCATTCCACCAAACGACGGGGCTTACCAGTACCAACGATACGAACATGCCGGCCCATAACCAAGGGTTCTTGAAAGTTTTCCTGTTGTAGAACAGGAGATACAGCAGGGTGCCCAGCCAGAGGAAAGCACCTGTGTATTTGCTAAGCATGGCGGCACCTGCAAAGAAGCCGGCCCATAGAAAGTGAGAAGGTTTTTCTTGTGCGTTGTTTGTACAACCGCACGCTCTGAGCATAAAATACAGGGAGGCCAGGTAAAAGGTGGCCAAGGGAGTGTCGGGGAGGATGAACGTTCCACAAAGAACGGTAGCGTATAGAGAACCGGTGTACAACAGGGCGGCGTACCATCCTGTTTTTTTGTTCCCGGTCAGTAGGCCTAGACGCCAAATAAGCCATGTATTGAGCGTACCCAAAACCAATGCCGGTAGTCGGAGCATAAAGGGGGTGTCTAACGCCAGGTTGCCGGTAAACAAGTTGATGATCCAACCTACCATAGGAGGGTGGTCAAAGTGACTCCAATCGGGATACAAGGCATACGTCCAGTAATAGACTTCGTCGTTGCCCAGGTCTGTAAGAGCCGCTACCAAGGCTCGCAAGAGCAGGGAAATACCCATAAGTAGGAATACGTACTTCTTGTAAGGTCTTTTCATCTGTACAAAGATACTTTTTAATACCTTTGTATGTATGAAAGTATTGGTAACAGGTGCCGGGGGAGGTTTGGGCACTGTGGTGCAACAAGTAGCTGCCGGGATGGACAAGGTGCATTTGGTAGCGTATTCCCGTGCAGAATTGGATGTGACGGATGAAAAGGCGGTAGCCCGGGCAATAGCGGCACAGATGCCGGATTACGTAATCAATACAGCGGCGTTTACACATGTGGATCAAGCTGAAATTCAGCAAGAAGAAGCCTTTTTACTAAATGCTCGCTGTCTGGAGCCCATGGCAGCGGCTTGCCAAAAGGCAGGAGCTGTTTTGGTGCATATTTCAACAGATTATGTCTTTGACGGAACTAAAGATACGCCGTATACAGAAGAAGACCCCACAAATCCCATCAACGTATACGGAGCTTCTAAAAGGGAAGGAGAACTGGCTGTACTTTCTTATGAAAAAGGGATTGTCATACGAACCAGCTGGATTTATTCTTTGCATTCCAAGAATTTCTTGGCGGCTATACCGCGGTTGCTCAGGAGCAATAAAGAGCCGTTGCGTATAGAACATTCGCAAAAGAATTCCCCTACGTACGCTCCGCACTTGGCAGAGGCGTTGTTTGTCCTTATGCACAGAGGAATTACCAACGGGTTGTATCATTATACGAATACGGGCGGAGGCTGTACGCGGTATACGTTTGCTTGTGCCGTAAGGGACAAAATAAGAGCAAAAGAGCCCGGGGTGGTCTTAGCCGGGATAAAGCCTTTTGAGTCCGGCACTCCGGACCGGCCTGGCCTGGCACAGAGACCGTTATACTCTGTCATGTCTGCTCAAAAAATAGCTGATTTATTGGAACTTGACATACCTCATTGGCAGTCGGGGATAGATTTTTTAATATAAAACAAACTATGGAAAGAATATACGTGGAAAGGGCTACAGACTGGTTGGGACCCTCTTACGACGAAACAACGCAAGCCGAGGTGCGCAGGCTGATGGAAGAAGATCCGGTGATGCTGGAAGATGCTTTTTACAAAAATCTGGAATTTGGCACGGGAGGATTGAGGGGCGTTATGGGAGTGGGAACAAACAGGATGAACCGGTATACCATAGGCATGGTAACGCAGGGATTGGCTGAATATGTAAAAAAGACGTATGAAGGGCCGCACAAGGCAGCGATTGCTTACGACTGCAGGAACAATTCTCCGGAATTTGCGCGTATAGTGGCCGATGTGTTGGTAGCCAATGATTTTACTGTGTATTTGTACGATGCGTTGCGGCCTACGCCACAGCTGAGTTTTACCGTCAGGCATTTTGCATGCCACGTGGGCGTTGTGATTACAGCCAGTCATAATCCTAAGGAATACAACGGCTATAAAGTCTACGGGAACGATGGAGCTCAAGTAGTTCCTCCACACGATAGGATGATTATTGAAGAGGTCAGAAAAATCTTAACACCGGAACAAGTGCAATTTACGGGAGGGAACGGCGAGATTGTTTTTTTGGGAGAAGAAATGGACCGTATGTACTTGGATGCCATCTTGGGATTGATCAATCTGAGCCCAAAAGCTATTGAGAAGCATGCAGATATGAAGATTGTGTATACGCCGCTTCATGGAACAGGCGTACGGTTGATTCCTGCGGCATTGCAGCAAATGGGCTTTACAAACGTGATACATGTGCCGGAACAAGATGTGACAGACGGGAATTTTCCAACGGTAGATTCTCCCAATCCGGAAGAGCCGGCTGCCTTGAAAATGGCCTTGGACAAAGCAGCAGAAACGGAGGCTTCACTAGTAATGGCTACGGATCCTGACAGCGACAGAATGGGAGTGGCCGTGCGTGATAAAAAAGGGAATATGGTCCTTTTGAACGGGAATCAAATTGCCGTCTTGTTGACGTATTATATGTTGGAGAAATGGAGAGAAAAGAAAAAAATCAAAGGTAGGGAGTACATTGTCAAGACTATAGTAACAACGGATTTGATACAGGTCATGGCCCGTCAATACGGAGTAACTTGTTACAATGTACTTACGGGATTTAAATACATAGCGGAAGTCATCAAAGAACATGAAGGAGTGAAAACATTTATATGCGGAGGAGAGGAAAGTTATGGCTTCAATGTGGGAGAACACGTGCGTGATAAAGATGCGGTCGTCTCCTGCGCCCTTATGGCAGAAACGACATGTTGGGCTGCCGATCAGGGGAAAGATCTTTTGGATGTCCTACGTGAAATCACCGTTCGTTTTGGTTTCTTTAAAGAGAAGACAGTATCTGTGACATTAAAAGGAATTGATGGCATGAAGCAGATAGCGGCTACTATGAACCAACTGCGCGAACAACCTCCTACTCAATTGATGGGATCGCCTGTTGTGTTGGTACACGACTACCTGAAAGGAGAAACCATTGATACAGTGAGCGATTTGCGATATACCATCCAATTGCCAAAATCGAACGTGATACAATTTATCACGGCCTCCAATGCGGTGGCCAGTGTGAGACCCTCCGGCACGGAGCCAAAAATCAAATACTACTTTGGAGTACGTCAACAATTGGAAATGAACGACGATTGGGAAGAGGCCGATGCCAAACTGGAAGAACAGCTGAGCGCATTGGAAAAAGAAGTAGTGGGTTCTACTTAAAAGATATCTTCTGTCCAGTATATTTTTGATTTGTCAAATCCCAGTTCTGTTATTTTTTCATCAATAGCAATGAAGTCTTCATTTTTGATATCAATATTTTTTGCTAAAATCCAAAGTCGTGAAGCCGAATCGTTGCTGATCAAACAAACAGAATAATCGTCTGCCAGGTATAAAATGTAATAATCTTTATAGAAATTTAAATAGAAAGAGACTCGTAGGACCCCCGGAAAGTCCTCATTCCATCTCAACACACCTTTTCTGATTTGTACAGGACCGTAGATGGTATATTTTGTTTTTTCTACCGTAAACTGAATACTGCCTTTGGAATCGCTGGAACTCTTGTAAAGCACTTGCGCTACTTGTTCTTTCTTTGGTCTTCCCAACTGAGCCACTTCGTACATCGTTCCTAGAAATTGCGTGATATCCATATCTTCAATGGTGTCTTTGTAAGATATGTACGGTTTGTCCTGAAGACAGCTTAAAAAGAGGAAAGCGGTCAAGGCACAAAGGGTGATTTTTAGGAAATGAAATGGTTTCATGTTACCTGTTGGCTTTTTTAAAGGCACTTATACTAATTCCCGAATTTCGTTTAAAAAAACGACTAAAAGAAGCAACATCGTCAAACCCTAAGATTTCTGCAATTTCCGTGGCTTTTTTGTTGCTGTATAACAGCAAACGTTTGGCTTCAGCAGCAATACGTTCGTGAATGACTTGCAGTGGAGCAGGCAAATTGTAAATGGCAAACAAATTGGTCAACGTTTTAGGGGACCTGTTGAGCATATGTGCGTAGTCACTTACTTTTTTCTTTTCTTTAAAAAATCTGTCTACTAAGATATAAAATTGACGAACCAAATCAAAGCCTTGTTCGTTCATGGGATCAATGGATAAGGTGTCTCTTGCTATGCGGGTGCAGGTGACAATAAAACGCTTCAAGTGCAGGCGCAGCATTTCTTCTTTAAGAGCATCTTCCGTGTCGTATTCCAGCATCATATCTGAAAAGATGCGTTCAAGAGTGATGGATTGTATTTTGTCAATATTCAAGAGCATCAAATTGGAGTATCCCGTGAAAAGAAATCCGTTGCAGGACACTTCGTCATCTGACTTATAAATACAATAGAAATTGCTGTTAAATAGGATGGAAACGTACTGTCCGTTTACTTCTTCAAATTGGATGTTGTGAATGCTCGATAGAGGAAGTATTTGATTCTCTTCCAACGGAAGCAGTACGTGGTCTACTTTCAGGTTGACGGTCCCTTTGCGAACCCAAATGAATTTGTACAGTTCGTTGTTACGGAAAAGAGCCCGATTGTTATGAAGTTCATCCGTAACAATCAGGCTCCCTCTCAAAGGTGTTATGCACGCATACTCCATATGCGGCAAATATACAAAATGCTATTCTTCTTCTTTCAACAATGTGCTTTTAACAATAGATTCCATTTGGCTTTTCTGAAGAGCACCTTGAGAAATACTCGGCTTGTCGTCCATGGGAATCCATAAAATGGTAGGGACGCTACGTACTCCAAAAATAGCAGCCAGCTCTCCTTGCTTGTCCACATCTACCTTATATACATAAATTTTGTCTTTGTATTCTTTGGCTATTTCATCCAATACAGGTGCCAGCATTTTACAAGGTGCACACCAGGTTGCATGAAAATCTACGATGGCAGGTTTATCCCCTGCATATTTCCATTCGTTGGGATTTTTTTCGTAATCGTATATACGTTTGATAAATTCTTCTTTTGTCAATTCCATAACTATAATTTTATTTTCTTTTGATTTTTCTGATGACTCATTGCATCCTGCTGTTAGAAATAGAGCGGGGAGCATGGCTAAAAAAGTAAGTACTGTTTTCATGGTGCAAAGATCTGCTCTATTTTTTGGACAGACAATGGCTAATTTACATAATTTGTTGGCAAAACTGCCCGAATTTGTATCCGGAATAGAATAACGTCACTTGATAGGGCATCTGTTCTTCTAAAATACCAAACGAAGCATCACCGGTACAATGGCCTGTATATATGTGCAGTTTAGGGTATCCTTTTTTCAAAAAATCCGATAGCGTTCCCAATTGTTCTTTTGATTCCAGATTATCTTTCAGGTGCAAACCTCCAATAAAAAAAGAAGGCGGTTGTCCGGAAAAGACACGGGCTGCTTCCAATGTATTCAAGATACCTTTGTGGGTACAGCTGGATAGGATTACTTCTCCACATGGCGTGTGTATAAGCAAAGCCAGTTCGTGGTCAAAGGGATCCGGTATGTGCTTGCCGTCGTATTGCAGTCCCAATGTGCTATTTCCTATGGGCAAGGGATAGATTGAGGGAATATCTCCCAACAAGGCTACGTTCTTTGTTAAGAATACATTTTGTTGTGGCTGATAAACAAACCTGTTCTCATACGTGCGCAGCCAGTCCCTCTCTATGCCAATATCTTTGGGCACTCCTTCTTTTATGGAGTAACAAGAACTTTTTTGAATCCATTGGGATAAGTATACAGAAGCCGTTTTGTTGTGTTTGAAAAAGTGTTCCAAACCTCCCGTGTGGTCGTTGTGGTTATGAGACAGAATCAAACAATCTACTTGTGCTATATCCAGTCCTAGAAGCGCAGCATTTTCTATGAATGCGCCCGATGCTCCTGTGTCTACCAGCCACTTTTTGTTATCTGCCTCAAAGTAAATGGCCAATCCATGTTCTGTCAAAAAACGGGAGGATGAAACGGGAGCAGGTCTGTTGTCAACGAGTATGTATGCATTTTTCATTGTAGTAATTGATACGTGCGTGTTCCTGTTTTGCGAAGGATGCCTTCTTCTTCCAATTGGCCAATGGCTCTAGTTAGTGCAGGTCGTGTAACACCAAACATGTCTGCCAGTTCCTGATGCGTATGCGGTATGGAAAAAGGCTCCTTGTCTCTTCCATCTGTCAAATCCATAAAATAAGACCTGAGCTTGCTTTTGATGGTGCCAAAAGTAATCAGACGGAGTCTTTCGGAGAGGAATCGGCTTCTGTCAGAGATTTCTCTCAAGTAATTTTCAAGGACTTTCTGGTTTTGTTGCATCATCTCTGAAAGATTTTTCCGAGGAATGGACAGAATGACGGAAGGTTCTACGGCAAAAATACTTACGGGCAGGTTGTTGTTGTTGGCGTATAGAAAAGCCGGTGCAACGGCGCGGGGAGCTTTGATTTCTTCTACAATCACTTTGGCTCCATCGGGGTTTGTCATTTCTGCACGCAGCATGCCTTCTATAACAATCAACAACGATTTGTAGGCATCTCCTTGCACAGCCACCAAGGCTCCCGTCGGGTAAGTATGCAGGCGATAGGCTCTGTCCAACAGAAGGTCTATGAACGTGTGGTCAAGTCCTTTAAAAAGAGAAGCGTTATAGATGCCTTTCATAATACACAAATATACGTGTTTTTACTTGTTTGTAACAAATGGTACAAAAGCTTCTTGTGAAACGGTGCTATTTTTGCCAAGAATTTGATAAACATGAAAAGAACGATTATAAAAATTGATGAAGACCTTTGTGACGGCTGCGGTATTTGTGTAGAAGGATGCCATGAAGGAGCTCTGCAACTGGTAAATGGAAAAGCCGTCATAGTAAGTGACTTATATTGTGATGGATTGGGGGCTTGCATTCCCGACTGTCCACAAGGCGCTATTTCCCTGGAAGAAAGAGATGCGGAGCCGTATGATGAAACGGCTGTTATGGAGCGTGTGGTACCTAAAGGGAAAGATGTGATATTGGCGCATTTCAAACATCTGAAGGAACACGGAGAATTGGGTTTTTTACAAGAAGGAATGGACTATTTGAAAAAACACAACATACAAATGGACCTTTCTTCGCTGAATTTGGAAGAACAAAATCAACCAAAACAAAAGCCTATACAGTGGTCAAAGATGCAACCGGTACAGCCCGTTTATCAGTTTCCTGTCCAATTGCATTTGATCAATCCTATGAATTCCCTATTTGCCGGAGCGCATTTGTTGCTGGCAGCCGACTGTTCCGGTTTTGTAGCTGAAGGATTTCACGAGCGTTTTATGAAGAACAAAGTGTTGGCCATAGCTTGTCCCAAATTGGATAGAAACTTAGATGCCTACGTAGAAAAATTGGCTGTTTTGATGGGACCGGGAGGCATAGAAACGTTGACGGTATTGGTAATGGAAGTACCTTGTTGTTCCGGGCTTATGAAGCTGGTGGGGATGGCAAGAGAACGGGCAGAACGGTACGTTCCCGTCAAAAAAATTGTAATGGCTGCTTCCGGAGAAGTGAAATCAGAAGAATGGATACAATGATCTTTTAATAATTTATATATTTGCGAACATTTTTAAAAAAGAAATTACTATGAGCATGTTTTGTTATCAATGTCAGGAAACTGCACGCAATCAAGGATGTACGGTAAAAGGCGTATGCGGTAAAGAAGCCGGTACGGCTGCCTTGCAAGACTTGTTGATTTACGTAACACGTGGTGTAGCCATTGTTCAAAGGGCTTTACGTCAAAAAGGAAAAGCCGACGATCAAGTGGACCACTACATAATGGATGCGTTGTTCTGCACCATTACCAACGCCAACTTTGACGACGAGGCTTTGACAGACCGTATTGAAAAAGGTTTTGCCTTGAAAAAAGATTTGTTGGCATTGGCTGAAAAAGAAGGCGTTCAAGTTCCCGACATGCCGGAAATTGCTTTAGATATTCAAAAAGCAGATTACATAACCCATGCAGCTTCTATTGGAGTATTGAGTGAGTCCAACGAAGACATTCGTTCCCTGAAACAATTGACCGTATACGGTTTAAAAGGTATGGCGGCTTATGCAGAGCATGCTGCCAACTTGGGACACGAAGAAAGCAGTCTGTATGCGTTTATGGAAGAAGCGCTGTATCAAGTGTCACGTACAGATATCCCTGTAGATGAGCTTATTGCATTGGTGTTAAAAACAGGAGAATACGGCGTGCAAGCTATGGCGTTGTTGGATAAAGCCAATACATTGGCCTATGGAAATCCGGAAATAACCAAAGTAAACATTGGTGTAGGAAAGAACCCCGGTATCCTTATCAGTGGTCACGACCTGAAAGATATGGAAGAATTGCTGGAACAAACGGCCGGTACAGGAGTTGATGTATATACGCACGGAGAAATGCTTCCTGCCAACTATTATCCTGCATTCAAAAAGTATCCCCACTTTATTGGAAACTACGGAAACGCTTGGTGGAAGCAACGTGAAGAATTTGAAGCCTTTAACGGAGTTATTCTCTTTACGACAAACTGTATAGTTCCTCTGGCAAAAGATGCTTCCTATTTGGATAGGATGTATACGACCGGTTCTTCAGGATATCCCGGTGCCAAGCACATTCCGGCACGTGAGGAAGGCGGCAAAAAAGATTTTTCAGAATTGATTGAAAAAGCCAAAACATGCCAGCCTCCCACAGAGATTGAAAAAGGCGAAATCGTAGGCGGTTTTGCTCACCATCAAGTATTGGCCTTGGCTGATCAAGTAGTAGAAGCCGTGAAAACAGGTGCCATCAAACGTTTTGTAGTCATGGCCGGATGTGACGGTCGCCATAAGAGCCGTGAATACTATACAGACTATGCATTGGCCTTACCCAAGGACAATGTGATTTTGACAGCAGGATGCGCCAAGTACAGGTACAACAAACTGCCGTTGGGTGATATCAATGGCATTCCCCGCGTTCTTGACGCCGGACAATGTAACGATAGCTACTCATTGGTAGTGATTGCTTTGGCTCTGCAAAAGGCCTTTGGTTTGGACAGCGTAAACGACCTGCCTATTTTCTACAACATTGCCTGGTACGAACAAAAAGCCGTGATTGTATTGTTGGCGTTGCTCAGCTTGGGTGTCAAAAATATCCACCTGGGACCCACATTGCCGGCCTTCTTATCTCCCACCGTAGTAAACGTACTGGTAGAAAAGTTTGGAATTGGGCCACAACCTGAACTGGATGTAGCGTAAGGATTCAATAACTTACATTCAACGACGATGATGTCCGGATATCCAAAAGATTCCGGACATTATTATATACAGACCACAGCAACACAACAACATAAGGGAGACATGTCTGCCTGTCAAGGCTATTACCGGAACGGAAACAGCACAAAGCAAAAGAAAGGAAAAAGGTATGGCGTTCTCTTTGAAAGAAAGATTTTTGAACTTTAAGGAGAACATAGGGATGTTGCTTATCAGAAGTGCTGAAAGCAACACGGTTAGGGCAGGGATAACCCACCAAGACGCAAACCAACTTTGCCAGACACTGCTGTGTTGGGTGTACAATACCATAGATGCTACCAATAAAGCCGATGTGGGGGTAGGCAATCCCAGAAAGTGTTTCGTTTGACGGGTGTCTACGTTAAATTTGGCAAGCCGTACGGCAGAAAAAAGAACCAATATAAAAGGAAGAAAAGACATCCATTCCAAGGGAGCTGCTTGACGATAGACAGAGTACATCATAAAAGAGGGCAACAAGCCAAAGCTCACGACATCTGAAAGAGAGTCCAATTCTTTTCCCATAGGGGAGTATGCTTTGAGCATACGGGCAGCAAAGCCGTCTAAGAAATCAAAAACAGAGGCAACCACCATAAGCCAAAAAGCCGTAGTAAGGTTGCCTCTGCATACAAAAACAATCCCCAAAGCACCGCACAACATGTTTAACGATGTGATGGCATTGGGGATATGTTTTGTAATCTTTCTCAAAATCCTAATTTTTTCCTGATGTTTTTGGGAACGGCGTCTTTATGCAACATGTAGGACAAGCCGCGGGCTTTGAAGTAATTTTCCGACATGTATATGTAGCCGTCGTGAGCGCCTGTGGTTCCGTACGAGTTTTTAGTAATGTAGTACGTTACTCCGTATTGGTCGCGGACAATGCCTGTGGTGTGCATCAGGTGATCGTCCGGAGATTTGAACGTTTGGTACATGTCCTGACGGATTTCCTGAGTAACATCCAGCTCTTCATCGCTGCCTTCCTTAATCGGTTCTAGAGCCAAACCGGTTTTCTGCGAAAAATTTTTGGTGAGCGTACCGTCCCAGGCAAGGGTGTACCCTTGGGTAAGTGCATGGTCTGCTATGGCCATGAATTCGTCCAATGGTACGTTATAGTACAGTGCATGCTCCCAGTTGTCGGGGACTTCAAAAGGAACTTCTTGATAGAAAGGATGGTGTGTATAACTGGTGATTTCTACGTAATCCTCCATATTCAATCCCAGGTAGCTGACAAAGGAGAGGGGGGTATGCTCCTTTCCTTCGTAAACAAAGGTTTCGGGAACTTCACCCAAGTATATGTCCAGAGCGGCTTCCAGCATAAGGGCTGCTTGCGGGTTGAAGTTGCGCATCCTGATGGGGACTTCTGCCATGGCATTGATGTAGCCTTGCAGTTCTATATGGTTATGAACGTCAGATTCATAGTTGATGCCCGGGTAAAGAGAAAGCGGCATAAGTCCGTATTTTGCCACCGAACGTGTTGCGGTATGGCTGAGCGAGCCCGGACCCAGGTTGCCTTTGCCTCTTCTTAAGTAATTGTCAAAGTACCTTGTTTTGTAGACTCCACGTACCGTGTACATTACAGACAGGTCCAGAGGCTCTTTGCCCATCCTTATCAATTCACTTTCCAATAAGGATAACGTAGCAAAGCACCAGCAGGTTCCGGTGCGTCCCTGATGTTTGGCTTCTGTGTGTGGATTGTCAACTACTTTTGTAAATTGGTATTGCTGTGCGGCCAGCGCTCCTGTTAGAAGAAGCGCTACCAGCAGTGTCAACGTTTTTCTCATATTCTTACAGATTTATTTTTTTACGAATAGCTTTTGGGATGGCGTTTTTATGTACCTGAATGTCCATGGTTTTGTATTGTACAAATTTTTCAGATACGTACCATAATCCTTTGTAATTGCCGGCTTCACCCCAAGAATTCTTTACCATATAATACTTAGTACCGTTTTGGTCTTTGGCAATACCGTAAATCTGCATGCCGTGGTCGTCTGTGGTCTGTTTGTTATCGTAAGCTTCTTGACGCATTTCCTGGGTTACTTCTTTAATCTCTGCTACGGGACCGGTCAAATTTCTGAACGCATTGCTTCTTTCCATAGCGGACATCTGCAACCATCTGGCTTGGTCCGATCCTACCATTTCTGACGGTTCTGTTGTGGGGTACATGGCAATTCCTGTTCTTCCAAAGCCCATTTCAGACACGTCGGATGCCCAAAGTACCGTATATCCGTTCATAATGGCGTTGTCAATGACTTCCATCATCTCTTCCATAGGCAGGTTCCAATATTGGCCCCACAGCCAGTTGTCAGCTACTTCTATAGCAAATTGGGTGTAGAAGGGATGGTGTGTGAAGGAAGTAATGTTTACATAATCGTCCGGATTGAAACCCAACGATGATGCAAAAGATTTTGGAGTATATTCTTTGCCTTCGTATGTAAACGTTTCCGGCATTTCTCCCAAATAAGCATCTATGGCTCCTTGCAAAGCTCTTTTCCAGGCCGTGGACAATTTTCTGTTGGGGTTTCTTTTGACTCCGTCAACCATGCCTTTCAATACGGCTGCCAATTCTCCGTGCATATGCATGTCTTCACCGTAATTGAGTCCGGGCATGACCTCGTCGGGTACAATGCCGTATTTACGAATGATATGCAAGTAGTCGTCAAACGCTCCACCTTGAGCAAAATTTAAAAACCCATCAAGGCGTATGTACCTTTCTGCTTTTTCTTTATACGTTCCCGAAACAATGAACATTTCCGACAGGTCGTACTCTCCTTTGCCCATGCGCAGGAGTTCAGATTCCATAAATCCTAAGGATGCAAAACACCAACACGTTCCCGTATTGCTTTGATTTTTAACAGAAGTGATGGGGTTTTCTTTAACCACCGTAAATTGAAAACCTTCGTTTGCTTTTTTGTCGTTCTCTTGTGCTTGCAAACCAAAAGAAAGCAACGAAAGTGTGATGATACTAAGAAAGACTTTTTTCATAAAAATTGTTGTTTAAGGTATGTGAATGTATTTGTGTGTTTGTAAAGACAATTTCCAGACGGGGTTGGCTTTTATGTACGCTACGATATGCGGCAAAATAGCTTCTCTGCGGCTCCATTCCGGTTGCAAATATAAGCGGCAATCGGGATGTACTTTCTGGCGATTAAACTCTGCCCATTCCATATCTAAAGGACCCGTTATGATGATTTTCAATTCGTTGGCCATGGGATAACATTCCGGCAGAGGAGGTCTGTTTTGTTTGGGTGACAAACAAATCCAATCCATTTTTCCGGAAAGAGGATAAGACCCGGAAGTTTCCAGATGCAATTCCATGCCTTCTTTTTTCAGTCCATCGCATAAAGGACCTAATGGATAGCTGAGCGGCTCTCCGCCTGTAATCACTACGGTACGAGCAGGCGATTGTACAACTCGGGAAATAATAGCATCTACGGGAACGGGAGGGAACAGCGAGGGGTTCCATGTATACTTGGAATCACACCAGGAGCAGCCTATGTCGCAACCTCCCAGCCTGATAAAGTATGCCGCTTTGCCTGTATGAAATCCTTCCCCTTGGAGGGTGTAAAAATCTTCTGCCAAAGGAAGCAGTCTGCCTTCATCCAAAAGCGAATTCATAACACAAATGTAAAGAATAATTGTGACATTTTGTCAGCCAAATGCGTTTGGCTCAAGGTTTGCCCCGGTAAAAGTACTATGAATGAACAAAAATATACTATTCAGGCGCAGGAACTGTTGCAATCTGCAGTTCATGCAGCGCAGTCCGGATCCAATCAAGTGATTGAGACGGGCCATTTGCTCAAGGCCATCCTTGCAGACAAGGAAGGGATAGGTACTTTTTTGCTGCAAAAAACGGGAATCAATACAGATATATTGGAAAAAGAACTGCTTGTCCTGTTGGAACAATATCCAAAGCAAGAAGGCACCACAGATACTTTTTTATCAAACGATGCCCAAAGAGCACTATACAAAGCAAGAGAGATAGCCAATAAGATGGATGACCAATTCATCACCACGGAACATATTTTGTCCGGTTTGCTGACTATTAAAGACAATGTGTCGAATTTGCTCAGGTCTTTAGGATTGAAAGACCACGTGTTGGATAAAGCCATCCAAGGAGTACGTGGCGGCAGAAAAGCCGATTCACAAACGGCGGAACAGACGTTTGACGCGTTGAACAAATACGCAGTAAACTTGAATGATTTGTCTGCCAAAGGAAAAGTAGATCCGGTCATTGGTCGCGACGACGAAATTCGCAGAGTCTTACAGATTTTAAGCCGTAGGACGAAAAACAACCCCATTTTGGTGGGAGAACCGGGTGTGGGTAAAACGGCCATTGCAGAAGGTATTGCCCAGCGTATTGTAACGGGAGATGTGCCCGATATGCTGAAAAGCAAACAAATTTACTCGTTAGATATGGGTGCCCTTATTGCCGGTGCCAAATACAAAGGGGAATTCGAGGAAAGATTGAAAGCCGTTGTGAAAGAGGTCATTGACAGCGATGGAGATGTAGTCCTCTTTATTGACGAAATCCATACGTTGGTAGGAGCCGGTAAGGGGGAAGGGGCCATGGATGCCGCCAATATTCTAAAACCGGCCTTGGCTCGTGGAGAATTGCGTGCAGTAGGGTCCACCACGTTGGGCGAGTACCAAAAATATTTTGAGCAGGACAAAGCACTGGAAAGGCGTTTTCAAATAGTGATGGTTGACGAACCTTCACCTGCAGAAGCTATATCCATTTTGCGCGGATTGAAAGAGCGCTACGAGCAGCATCACAAAGTAGAAATAAAAGACGATGCCCTTATTGCGGCTGTAGAACTTTCCCACCGTTATATCACATCGCGGTTTCTGCCTGATAAAGCCATTGATTTAATAGACGAAGCAGCGGCTCGGTTGAGGATAGAAATGAATTCCGTTCCGGAGTGTATAGATGAACTGGATCGCAAAATCCGGCAATTGGAAATTGAACGGGAAGCCATAAAACGTGAGGACAACAAAGAAAAATTGGAGGTGTTGGGCAAAGAGATACAGGAACTGTCTTCTCAATGCGACATCCAACGCGCCAAATGGCAGGAAGAAAAGCAGGTTCTGGAAGAAATCCAGCTCAAGAAAAAACAAATGGAAGACTTGCGCTTTGCCGCAGCAGAAGCCGAACGACGCGGTGATTACGGAAAAGTAGCTGAGATCCGATATGGACGCCTTGTAGCGTTGGAAAATGAGGTAGAAGAGCTGAACACCAAAAAGGACAATTTCACACAAGCGCTGATCAGAGAATCTGTTTACGAAGAGGATATTGCCGAGGTGGTATCGCGATGGACAGGTATTCCCGTGCAACGCATGCTTACGGCGGAAAAGGAAAAGCTCTTGCACCTGGAAGACGAACTGCACAAACGCGTCATAGGTCAAGACGAGGCCATTACAGCCGTGGCTAACGCGGTCAGACGAAGCAGGGCAGGGCTCCAGGATCCCAAAAAACCGATAGGTTCGTTCTTGTTCCTGGGAACAACGGGAGTAGGAAAAACAGAATTGGCCAAGGCACTTGCCGAGTTTTTGTTTGATGACGAGCACTTGATTACGCGCATAGACATGAGCGAATACCAGGAACGCCACTCGGTAAGCCGATTGGTAGGAGCGCCTCCGGGATACGTAGGGTATGACGAAGGCGGTCAGCTGACAGAAGCAGTGCGGAGGAAACCTTATTCTGTGATTTTACTGGACGAGGTAGAAAAAGCACACCCCGATGTGTTTAATATCCTGTTGCAGGTATTGGATGACGGAAGGCTTACGGACAACAAAGGCCGCGTGGCCGATTTTAAAAACACCCTCTTGATCATGACCTCCAACATGGGATCGCACTTGATACAGGAAAGCCTGCTGGAAGGCATGCAAAGTGAGGAAGTATTTGAGCATACAAAAGAACAGGTCATGGACCTGCTTAGAAAAACCATCCGTCCAGAGTTTCTAAACAGGATAGACGAAATCATCATGTTCCATGCCTTAGCACCTGAACATGTCCGGGAGATTTTATCCTTACAAATAAGTCTAATCAACGATTTGCTTACCCCCAAAGGGATATCTCTGGAGGTTACAGAGAAGGCACTGGATTATTTGCAGGAAAAAGGATACGAGCCGGCTTACGGTGCCAGACCGTTGAAAAGACTGTTGCAAAGAGAAGTAATCAATCCTTTGGCAGAGAAAATTTTGGAAGGTTCTGTTGATACTGAAAAACCGGTACGTGTAGAGAGCGACGGAGAACAGATTATCTTTGCTTAAAAAGAGTATTGAGCACAACTAGAAGGGGTCAAAGCGTTCCGGGTGTTTCCCCACGACCCCTTTGTCTCTGTACCACTGCTTTATCTTCTTGATGTCTTCCTGAGCGTTCTCAGTAATTTCTATGCGTGGTCCTATGCCTATTTCTTTTCTACCCCAATCGAAATACCCAATATATACGGGGATGTTCAAGGTTTTGGCCAATGTGTGAAACCCTGCTTTCCATTTCTTTGTGGCTTGTCGAGTACCTTCCGGTGCAATGGCCAGGTGGACACGTTCTTCTTTGCGAACGGCATCAATCATATGCTTGGTAAAGGAAGCACCTTTGCCTCTGTTTACGGGAATACCGCCAGCCCGGATCAAGATGGGTTTGAGCGGCCATTTAAAGATTTCACTTTTTATGAAAATCCCCGCCTTTCCTCCAATAGCCGTATAATACAGATAAGAGATGATAAAATCCCACATAGACGTGTGTGGAGCTCCCAGAATAATGCATTTGGGCTCCGGAACAGGTTTTCCGACCAACGTCCAGCCCATGATCTTTGTAGCAACGAATGCGCATATTTTTCGCCAGGTCATACAGACAAAGTTATAAAAAAAGCGCTTGTGCCGCTTCCATTTTTTTGTCGATTTTATCCCACTCCAAATTTCCTATGCTGCCGGAATGCGTATGAGTTATCGTTTTGCAAGCCGTATAGGTACCTTCTTTTAGTGATTGAGCCACTTTGTGGTACGCATCTCTGAACGGCATACCGCTCATAACCAGTCTGTTTACCTCTTCTACGGTAAAGATTTGGTCGTATTTGTCCGATTCAAAAAGATGGCGATTTACCTGTATATGGCGTATCATAACCAAAGCCATATCAAAACAATCCATCAAACGATCAACAGCCGGAAACAACAGGTCTTTCAGCAGCTGGTAATCTCTGTGGTATCCATGCGTAAGGTTGGTACAAAGGAGCGTAATCTGCCCCGGTACCCCTTGTATGGCGTTTGTATGAGCTCTGATGAGTTCCCAAACGTCTGGGTTTTTTTTATGCGGCATAATGCTGCTGCCGGTAGTCAAAGCTTCCGGAAAATCAAAGAAACGGTAATCGGGTCCGGAGAACAAACAACAATCAGAAGCCAGCCTGTTGAGCGTCCCGGCCATCATGGCCATGGCGTAAGCCAGGGATCGCTCTGTTCTGCCGCGACTCATCTGAGCGGCTATGCTGTTGTATTTTAAGGTGCCAAAGCCAAGGATGTGTGTAGTAGCCTCTCTGTCCAGGGGGAAAGAGTTCCCGTAACCGGCAGCCGATCCCAAAGGGTTTTGATTGCACAGGTGCCAAACCGCGTGCAATTGATAGACATCGTCAACCAACAACTCGGCATAAGCTCCAAGCCACAGAGCAAAAGAAGAAGGCATGGCCGGACGCGCATGTGTGTATCCCGGCATGAGTACGTCTGCGTATGTTTTGCTCTTTTTTTGCAGCTCTGTAAAAAGGGTGTGGATTTTCTCGTTCAAGTTTTTGCATACATCTTTGATGTACAAATGAATAGCTGTAAGTACCTGGTCGTTACGGGAACGTCCGGCATGTATTTTCTTACCTATGGCTCCCAATTCTTCTACTAAAAAGAATTCCATGGCGGAATGGATATCCTCTGCTCCTTCAGGTATAGGAAAGGTTCCGTTTTTCATACGTGCCTCTACGGTATCCAAAGCTTTTAGCAATTGCTCTGTCTCCCGGGGAGTAAGCAATCCCGTTGTACCCAACATGTTTGCATGGGCCTTTGATCCTTGTACATCATACAAAGCCAATCGTTTGTCCCAATGCATGTCGTTTCCTATGGTAAATTGTTTGACGTCGTGCGGCATGTCTATGCCTTTATCCCAAAGTGTTTTCATGGCTTTAGAGCGTTAGTGTGGATAAAAGATGTGTGTAGGTGGCAATTCCTTGTTCTATTTCATGTATATATATAAATTCATCGGGTGCGTGCGACCGGGATGAGCAACCGGGCCCGATTTTCAAAGCCGGACAAGGCAAACGCATCCAGTCAGAGGTGGTGGGAGATGTGTACGTAGGAATGCCTGCTTTTTTCACGGCTTCAGCCAGAGGATGGCCATAGGGCGTTGCCGAAGCCTTGTTGGCCATATTGCGCGCAGTCAAACATCCGGGAAGGAAGCTTTCTAATTCTTCCAGTATTTCGACATTTGTATACACATCGGTAGTTCTGATATCTACCACGTAATGACACGTATCCGGAATCACATTATGCTGCGTACCGCTCTGTATTTGTGTGACTTGTAAACGAACAGAGCCCATAGTCGGAGATTCTTTGATAAAACGATAGTTCCGGAGTAGAGCTATAGCATCCAATGCCTTATAAAGGGCATTGTCTCCACCTTCCAGTGCGGCATGAGCCGATTGTCCACTGGCTACACCGTCCAAGACCAACAACCCTCTTTCTCCCGTAGCGGCACGCAGGCCGGTTGGCTCACCGACCCATGCACAAGATATGTTCGGAACATGCGGCAAAGCAGAGGCAATGCCTTTTTTGCCCGATATCTCTTCTTCTGCCGCCAGGATAAGTACTGTGTTGTAAGGCAAGTTGTCTGTTGTGCAAAAGGCTTCCGTCATAGCTACTACAGAAGCTCCGGCATCATTACTGCCCAATCCGTACAATCGCATACGGCCGTTTTTGTCTTCTTCAAGTACGGGCGTATACGGATCTCGGGTGTATCCGGCAGAAGGTGCTACCGTATCGTGGTGCGAGCAAAGCAGGACAACGGGTTTGTTTTCCCGGAACGGTTCTTTTGTGGCTATTACGTTGTTTCCAACAGTAGAAACAGATACGCCTTTTTTAGAAGCTAAGTACCGGGAGAGTATACCGGCTGTTTCCTGTTCTTTACCGGAAACAGAAGGGGTGGCTATCAGTCGTGACAGCAGGTCAATGGTTTCTTTCATAGATGTATATAAGTAGTTCCTACCGTTACTTTTTCCACGCCGTACTTCAATGCTTGCAGAGCTGTTTCAATCTTAGGAATCATTCCGTCGCTAATGATGCCGCGACTGCGCAATTGTTCGTATTGGTTTTTACTGAGGATAGGCAAGGGGCTTTCTCCGTTATCATGGTACACGCCCTCCCGGTCAAAGAGGTAACGTAAGGTTACTTTGTATTTCTCTTTCATGGCCAAGGCCAATGTACAGGCAATCGTATCTGCATTGGTGTTGAGCAATTGGCCTGAAGCATCGCAGGTAATAGGGGCAAAGACGGGGACAAACCCCTCGTCCAACAGGCGTTGAATAAAAGTCACGTGAACGGTAGAAGCATTTATGTCTCCCACATACCCAAAATCTATAGGGTGGGGATTCCTTTTTACGGCAGGGATAGAAAAGCCGTCGGCACCGCTTAGTCCTATGGCTTTGCAACCACGAGCGCCAAGAGCGGCTACCAATGTTTTGTTGATCCATCCGGCATATACCATCACGGCTATGCGAAGGGTAGTTTTGTCTGTAATCCTTCTGCCTTCATGCATTTTTACAGGTAGTTGCAGTTGTTGCATCCATTCATTGGCCTGGTTCCCTCCGCCGTGCACTAGTATTTTGGGTTCTGTGCAACTGCAAAAGGAATGTAAAAAATGTTCCAGACTATCGGAGTGGTTGATGATACTACCTCCGATTTTAAATACGTTTAATGTCATATGCTTTTTGTTTTTATAGAATCAATAATGCTTTTACATACTACTTGCGCCGCTATTTCTCTGTTTGCGGCTTGAGGTATGACAAGGGAACGCGGACTGTCCAATACCTTGTCACTGACTACCACATTCCTGCGCACGGGCAAACAATGCATGAACCGGGCGTTGTCTGTCAAGGCCATTTTTCTTTCATTTATTATCCAGGAAGGATCGCCATGCAGTCTTTTGCCATAAAAAGGATCTTGATAAGCAGACCAATTTTTGGCGTACACAAAATGAGCCCCTTGCAAAGCTTCCTCTTGATCGTATACAATGTCGGCTCCGGCCGTAAATGCGTTGTGCAGTTCATAATTTTTGGGATGCGTGATGGTTAGTGAATACCCGGCCGTCAATATCCATTCGGCAAACGAATTGGCTACGGCTTGCGGCAAGGCAGACGGATGGGGAGCCCAGGTTAGTACGATTTTTGGTTTGGCAACCGTCTTGTATTCTTCTATGGTTATCAGGTCTGCAAAACTTTGTAACGGATGACGCGTGGCGCTTTCCAGACTGATGACGGGTTTGCCTGAATAACGAATGAATTGATTCAAGACGGTTTCTCCGTAATCTTCTTCTTTAGACGTCAGACCGGCAAAGGAACGTACACCAATCACATCTGCGTAGCAACCCATTACAGGTATAGCTTCCAAAAGATGCTCTGCTTTGTCTCCGTCCATAACGACACCGTGCTGCGTTTCCAGAAGCCATGCGCCTTCCTTTATGTTGAGCACCATCACCTGCATCCCCAGATTTTCCGCCGCTTTTTGTGTACTTAGTCTTGTTCTAAGGCTGGCATTGAAAAACACAAGCAGCAGGGTCAGGTGTTTTCCTGCATCAGCGTGTGCAAATTTGTCTTTTTTCACTTCTCTTGCTTTGGCAAGCGCTTGTTCGAGCGGACCTATATCTTGTACGGATGTAAAATGTTTCATGATCAAAATACTACGGGTTTTAATTGCAAACCTGTTGTTTGCGGCCATCCAAACAATATATTCATGTTTTGCACAGCCGTCCCCGAGGCTCCTTTCAATAAATTATCTATTACGGATGTGATGTATAACATGTCTTTGTGTTTTTCTATATGAATTTTGCATGTGTTTGTATTTACCACTTCTTTAAGACTGATGGCCTTTTCTGTGACATGTACAAACGGATGGTGTTTGTAGTATTCTTTGTACAGTGCTGCAGCTGCTTCTGCAGTCAATGGGCTTTGTGTGTACATACTTGCCAAAATGCCTCTGGAAAAACCACCTCTTAGAGGAACAAAATAGATAGGAGGCACAGGCTGTTTTCCGGCGGTCGAGAGCACGGCTTCTATTTCAGGGATGTGTTGGTGTTCAAAAGCTTTGTACACAGATACGTTTTGACTTCTCCAGGCATAATGAGTCGTGTCTTTGGGCAGGGCTCCGGCACCCGTAGCTCCTGTAATGGCATGGATGTGAACGGGTTGATTTAGTAGTTCGGCATGTGCCAAAGGCAGCAATCCCAATTCTACCGCTGTGGCAAAGCACCCCGGGTTGGCTACGTTTCCGGCGCGGAGCAGGTGTTCTTCATAAGCGGCCGGCTCTTTATACAACTCGGGCAGGCCGTATTGAAACAGACGCCCGTATCCTTCGTTGGTACACCTGAAATCTCGGCTTAAATCAATAACGTGCCGAACGGTTCCCGGTGGCAGTTGCCCAAGAAATTGCGCTGAGCGTCCGTGTCCCAGGCATAAAAACAGCACATCAGTATGTGAATGGGGAAGGGTTTGGCTGAAAACCAAATCGGTTTCTGCATCCAAATGGGGATGAGCCGATGAAAGAGGGAGTCCGCTTTTGGATTGACTGAGTACACTGTGCAGGTGTACGTGGGGGTGGTTCAAAAGCAAATGAAGGAGTTCGCCCCCTGTATAACCGGCTCCACCGGCTACGGATACAACTGTTTTATGGCTCATGGTATTCTTTTTCTTTACTCATATACATGTGAACGGGGAGCGAAAGCAGGCGTACGAATCCTTCTACATGTTCTGCGGTAAAAGCCTCTGTGCCTTCCCCGTAATCTCCAAAGCGCGCATCCATTAAATCAAAGGGACTGGAACATCCCGTAACCGAGAAGGTGTAAGGACGAAGTCTTATAGAAACGGTTCCCGTTACGCGGTGCTGGGTATCCTCTAAAAAACGCTCTATATGGCGCATGACGGGGTCCGGGTATTGGGCTTCATGGAGCATCATGCCGTACCATTGGGCCAGTTGGTCTTTCCAGTACATTTGCCATTTGCCTAGTACGTGTTTTTCCAACAAATGGTGTGCTTTGATAATCAATAGCGGAGCAGCTGCTTCAAAGCCTACACGGCCTTTCAATCCCACCAGGGTATCTCCTACGTGGATATCTCTGCCTATTCCATAGGGACCGGCTATCCGGTATAAACTTTTAATAACATCAATAGGGTGCATGGTAATGCCGTTTACAGAAACGGGCTCTCCTTTTTCAAAACCAAGGGTGATGGTTTCTGTACCTTCTTTTGTGCGTTGCGTGGGGAAAGCTTCTTCCGGCAATTCATCTGTAGCACGTAAGGTTTCTGCACCTCCTACACTTGTTCCCCATATGCCTTGATTTATAGAGTACTGTGAAGTTTTGAAGGAAACAGGAAACCCTTTGCTCTGCAAATAAGCTACTTCTTCTTCACGACTGAATTTTCCTTCTCTTATGGGAGCCAGTATGTTTATATCAGGCGCAAAAACACGTAGGATGTAATCAAAGCGTATTTGATCGTTTCCGGCTCCGGTACAACCGTGCGCGATAGCATCTGCCTTCATCTCTTTTGCGTAACGGGCAACGCTTATGGCTTGGAAGGCACGTTCAGAACTAACAGATAAAGGATACGTGTTGTTTTTTAAAACGTTCCCAAATATCAAATACCGCAGGCATTTTTCATAATAGACAGATTGAATATCCAAGGTTTGATGAGAAACCGCTCCCATTGTTTTTGCCTTGATTTCCAATTGTTTTATTTCTTTTTCTGAAAAACCTCCTGTGTTTGCAAGTACGGTATGTACCTCCATCCCTTTTTCTATTGTCAAGTAGGGGATACAGAAAGAGGTATCCAGTCCGCCGCTATAGGCTAAGACTACTTTTTTTCTCATATGCTTTTTTCTTAGTAGATCTTTTGTGCTCTGCAGGGTCATACAACAGACCTGTACAAAGGCACATCAATTGTTTGTTACGTTGTAGGATGTCGTAGTTTCTGCAGCCTTTACACCCATCCCAGAATGCCGTATCTTGTGTAAGATCTGTGAAAGGAACGGGTCTGAAGCCTAGTCTTGAATTCATTTTCATAACAGCGGCTCCTGTGGTAATGCTGAAGATTTTTGCATGCGGATACAATTCGCGAGACAGTTTAAAAACCCTCTTCTTGATGCGCATGGCTATACCTAAGTGTCTATAAGCAGGCGCCACAACCAAACCGGAATTGGCTACAAAAGAGGTATGGCTCCATGTTTCTATGTATGAAAAGCCTACCGGTATTTTGCCGTCTAAGGCAATAACTGCTTTGCCACCGGAAATCTTGTTTTTGATATACTCAACGGGACGACAAGCTATCCCCGTACCTCTTTCAAGAGCGGCCTGGTATATCAATTCACATATATACTCTGCATAGCCGATATGTTCGGCATGTGCAATCAGAATGCGTACATGCATTGTTTATTTCAATAAAAAAACTTGGAAAATGGATGTAAAAACGGAAGGTGGGCACGTGGGTACTGCAGGAATGCTGTAACCTATGCCCTTGATCGGATACGAAGAATATGTGATCTTTTGTTCATCCGGCGACAAAAGTAGTATTTTTTTTATATTTGTACAAACGAAGGAATATTATGAAAATATTTTTTTTGCTTTCCGTTTTGTTGTTGGGACAAGAGGCAGACAGCCACACAAAATTGCGCATGAGGTTGAGGGATCATGTCAACTATTTGGCCTCCGATTCTTTGGGAGGAAGGCTTATAGGTACGGAAGGCAACTTGATCGCGGGAGAGTACATAGCCGATTGCTTTGCAAGCATAGGATTGGAAGAATACAACGGCACAAGTTACTTTCACTACTTTGATGTTGAGATTCCTTCAGCTGTGAAAGATGTGCCTTTAACTGTTATTGAAGGATGCAATGTCATAGGTATCTTGCCCGGCACACATCCATATATGAAGAACGAATACATTGTGGTGGGTGCTCATTACGACCACTTGGGAACGGCCATAGGAAGGAAAGGTGTCACAGACTCTATATACAATGGAGCCGATGACAACGCTTCGGGAACGGCTGCTTTGATAGAGCTGGCCGCTTTGCTTAAAGAACAGGGAGGTATGGCACGAACGGTTGTTTTCGTAGCTTTTGACGGAGAAGAACAAGGTTTGCTGGGGTCGGAGAAGTTTTTGGAAGACGCCTTGTTCCCGCAAGAACGGATTATGGCTATGGTAGCCTTGGATATGGTAGGGTATTATAGAAAAGCAGGAGCGCTCAAGGTATTGGGAACCGGTACGTTAAAAGATGCTCGCAAATGGATGCCAAAAGCAAAAAAAATAAAAACACGTTTTATCTCCTTTGAGAAATCGCCTGTAACGGCAACGGACACACGCCCATTTGCCACAAAGGAAATTCCTACGCTGTTTTTGACAACCGGCTTGGTATCTCCCTATCATAAAGTAACGGATCATGCAGAGCTGATAGATTATGACGGATTGGCCGGTGTGGCTTTATATACAAGTGAAATAGTTGCTACTATGGCCGAATACGCCTTTCTGTCTTCGTCCGGTACATATGCGATCATACACCACGTGCCCAATCTGTCTTTTCATTTGGTTCCCGGTGTGCTAATGGGAACAAACAGTTGGATGCCTACTCGTGGTGCGTTGTATGGAAAACCTGCATTGTATATGGCTGCCGGTACCGATATTCGTGTTTTATGGAATGGGTTTCTGGAAATGGGACCGGGTGTCTATTTGGAGAACATACAGGGATACCATGCCCAAAGCGTAGGGGGAACCAACAAAAACAGGATCAATTCGTGGGCATTGAACGTTCCTTACACCGTTCGGGTGTACTTTCCTGATTTTAACAGACTTCCGATGGGAGTATATCTTTCTTCACAAGTATTTTATAGGCATTACTTGTCCACAAAAACACGTGACACAGATATGGCTTATGCTTCTCTTATGCGCAAGCACGAAGGCGGTATGGGTTTTGGGTTTGGGTTGCGTGCTTCTGTTTTTCAAATAGGGTACGAAACGAAATGGGGTTTAACCGGACTCTTTATGAAAAACACGTTTGATAATCACAACGTAACAAACCTGACGCATACTTTTGTGTTTTCTTATTATTTTTAAACAGCCATGAAATATTTTCTTTCGTTTTTCCTTACCGTTTCTTTTTCTATAGGAACTGTTGCCCAGACAGATAAGAACATCCGGCGCACCATATCACAAATAGCTTCTGAGAACATAGAATCGTATATACACACCTTGGTGGGATTTCATACGCGTCACAATTTGAGTACTCAAACAGACCCGAACAAAGGAATAGGGGCTGCCGCTCGCTGGCTTCACCGTGAAATTTCCGGATGGATTCCCTTATCAGACGGCAGGTTGTCTGTTGAAAACGTAACTTACAAAACAGGAGGTCCGGGAACGCGCCTGGAAAGACAAGTGGAACTGACAAACGTGATGGCTGTGTTAAAAGGAACAACAGATCGGAAGATTTTAGTCTTGGCGCATTACGACAGTCGTGTAAACGACAACAACGATTCCACGTCTTTTGCTCCGGGAGCCAACGACAACGGCAGCGGAGTGGCTTGTTTGTTGGAAAGCATTAGAGTAATGGTTGATACGCCAATGGATGCAACCGTTATATTTTTATTCTTGTCCGGAGAAGAACATGGATTGCTGGGTGCAGCTGCTATGGCTGAGAAAGCATTGGAAGAAAATTGGAATGTCGTTGCCGTTATCAATTACGATATGATTGGGAACACAGAATCAAGCGGTACGGGACATAGAGACAATTCCGGAAACCGCGTTTTTTCAGCGGAAGGTATGTCCAGAGAATTGGCTCGATATATAAAAGAAACAGGAGAAGCTTATGTGGATAACCTTACGGTACACCTGAACTTTCGTACAGACAGATACGGAAGAGGAGGCGATCATTTGCCTTTCTTGTCCAAAGGGTTTACAGCCGTGAGGGTTTCTGAATATCATGAAAATTACGACAGAACGCATCAAACAGTAAGGATTGAAGAGGGAATACATTATGGAGACCTTCTTACGGGAGTAGACGTTGAGTACGTACGTAAGTCTACGGCTATGAACGTAGCTGCTGTTATGAATTTGGCCAAAGCTCCCGGCATACCCACGCGAGTTGTGATGAATGCGCGTGAACTCAGCAATTATACAAAGCTCACCTGGGATACTCCGGAGGATGGCCCTTCTGTTGCCGGATACTATGTCTTATTGCGTAAAACAGACCAGCCGCTTTGGGAGAAAAAAGTGTATGTGGAAGACAACAGCATCACTCTTCCTTACAGCAAAGACAATTACTTTTTTGGCATTTGTGCCGTAGGAAGTGAAGGCCATAGAGGATTGGTCCGACCTGTTGAATAACCCTTCAATCAATAAGAAAGCGGGTTCTTTTGTGCACCTATGGTAGTGATGATGATGACTCCATTGGCTCCTCTAACTCCATACAATCCTCCGTCTTTTTGCACTTGTATGGATTGAATGTTGTTGACATCCAGAAAAGAATTTACAACAGCAAATGAATCATAGGCCATGCCATCTATGACTATAAGCGGTTCTGTTCCGCTGTTGATGGAATTGATGCCTCTGATATTGGCTGTCATACCATCAGGCCCTAGAGATATAAACAAACCCGGTATTTGCCCTTGAAGCAATTCTGCCAAATCTCTGGCGGGACGTTTTCTGAGTAGTTCCGGTACATCGCTTATGGTGTTGGACCTGCTCTCATGCAGGCTTACCATTTCTTTTCTGTCTTGAACACGAAATCGTTTTTTACTCCTGACGGCAATTTGGATAGAGTCTGTTCCTTTACAAGGAATGTACGCTTCTCCAATATGAGGCAGAAAAACCATAATAGAGTCGGCATCGGAGATTCCTTCTATTGCTACTAATCCTTCTTTGTCAGTAAGGAATGATTCTTTCAGCCCGGTTACGGAAACAACAAGACCCTCAATAGGCTTGCCTTTCCTGTCTACTATCCTTACGCTGTAAGGACGTAACGTATCCTTTTTTCTTTCTATCTGTGTGTGTCCGGCCCATGTAGTTATAACAATACAAAATAAGGCCAGAAAAGTTCCTGTTTTTTTCATCATTTCAAATGTAATAAAAAATATATCTTTGTAGGCATTAAACTTGCATGACAATAGAAAAAAGACATGAAAGAACAACGGCTCACACTTGAGCAAATATATACAGATAGCATACACAAATACGCAGACAACACTGCTTTTTCTCTTTATAATGGGGAAACACTTACGTATGCAGACTTTGACAAGAAAGTTGAACAAGTAAGGCAGGAATTGCTAGCTGCCGGTATAAAGAAAGGTGATAAAGCGGCTTTATTAGGTACAAGTATGCCCAATTGGAACGTGTGTTATTTTGCAGCCGTTACACTGGGGGTTGTCATAGTTCCCATTTTACCTGACTTTTCACCCAATGCTATAGATGCCATTATAGAACACTCGGAGTCCAAGGTGTTGTTTGCCTCCGATAAACTGTATGCCAAAGTATCAAAAGAAACCAGGGAGAAGTTGGATGTCATCATACGTCTTGTGAACTTAAAGACAGTAGGAGGAAAAGCCCTCCGTGCTGATACTCCGGCGGTAGAAAGAGAAGTTCCACAACCGGAAGATTTGGTAGCCATCATTTATACCTCTGGAACAACCTCTTCTCCTAAAGGTGTTATGCTCAGTCATAAGGCATTAAGTACACAATTGCATATGTTGGATACGCTTGTGCGGCTCCGGCAAGATGACGTGTTTCTTTCCGTATTGCCTCTTTCCCATACGTATGAATGTTCGTTGGGAATGTTGTTTCCTTTTATGTGGGGAGCTTCTGTCGTATACTTAGGCTTGCCTCCAACTCCCACCAGCATGTTGCCGGCTTTGAAAGACGTACGTCCTACCTTCATGCTTACCGTTCCGCTCATTATGGAGAAAATATATACGCGGCAGGTATTTGCACGGTTTACGAAAACAAAGGCAATGAAGGCCATTTATAAAGTGCGTTTTGTAAGGAGGATTCTTCATAGAATTGCAGGAAAGAAATTGATGCATACGTTTGGAGGACGTTTGCGGTTCTTTGGCATTGGAGGATCTAAAATAAATAAATCCACAGAAAAATTCCTGAGAGATGCCAGATTTCCATATTCCATTGGATACGGACTCACAGAAACAGCACCACTTCTTGCAGGCGCTGTTCATCCTAATACGTATTTGCAGTCTACGGGGCGTGTGATGAAAGGGATTGAAGTACGTTTGGCAGATAAAAACCCAAAGACAGGCATAGGAGAATTGCAAGTCAAGACTCCTTGTATAATGGAAGGCTACTTTAACAATCCCGAGGCAGATAAAGAAGCCTTTACAGAAGACGGCTGGTTCAGTACAAAAGATTTGGCTTTGATGGATAAGACGGGACGGATTTTTATCAAAGGGCGTGCAAGCAATATGATTGTAGGCTCATCGGGAGAAAACATTTACCCAGAGGATATCGAAAGCATACTCAACCAGCACGAACTGGTTACTGAATCGCTTGTTATCCAGCAAGAAGGAAGGCTGGTAGCCCTTGTGTATTTACAAGATCTGAAGGAAGATTTGAAAGAGCACTTAGCCGAGGTGCATGCCGAGATTATGGAATACGTGAACAGCAAAGTGAGCAAAATGTCACGTATTACACGTATTCTGGAACAGAAAAGTGCTTTTGAAAAAACTCCGACTTTGAAGATTAAAAGGTATTTGTATACAGAAGGATTGAAGAAGAGGGGGAAAAAGCAATCTTCTTAAAAGGTGATGAGGGCCTGAAAAATGCTTTTATCTTCATGTCTTCCTTCTACGTACCGGCTTTTCTCATCTGTTTCTGCCTTTAAAAGCTGCAGGGTTTGATCAAAAAGAGCCTCGGCATTGAAATTGATTTGAAAAGAAGTAACAACTTGAGGAACAGGATGATTGTGACTTGCGCAGTCCATAGCCCATTCTATATATTTGGCGCTGTTCATATGGAGGTTCATGTCCATATCTGAGTAACGGACTTTTCTTGTTTCTGCAAGAATCAGTCCTTTTTCCGGAACCGGTATTTTTTGACACGGCTCTTCCAGAGCATGTTGTACGGCCGATAGCTGTTCTTGCGTAGAAGGAAAAAAATCGCGCGGTCTTTGTATGCGACGCGTATCTGTATGGATAATCAACCAGGAGCTGGTGGCTCGTATCAATACTTCGCTTTCATCTGCATTGCAAATCAAAAAATCTCTGTATGAAAAAACCCCATCTGTGCCTTTATGCCATGTAGAGGCCGTGATTTCTTCCCTCCAGGTGGGCGGACGTAAGAAAACGGCTTTGAGACGTGACAAGACCCAGATGCTTTCTTTTTCAATCAGTTGTTCATAACCAAAGCCCAGATTGATGGCATCCAGGTTGGCCCACTCCTGAACAAGATTAAAAAAAGCGAAAGGTTTCAGACGTCCGGCTGCGTCTGTTTCATAACAGGCTATGGTCCGTTTTTCTTTCATAGGCGGCTATTTTTTCTATCCTCTTGCTGTGTCTTCCTTCTTCAAAAGTAGCGTCCAGCCATGCTTTTACAATCTCTCTGGCATATTCGGGAGCTACAATGCGTGAACCGAAAGCCAAGACATTGGAATTGTTGTGTTCTTTTGACAAACGGGCAGAAACGGGTTCGCTGCACACGGCAGCGCGTATACCCTTGACTTTGTTTGCGCTAATGGATATACCAATTCCTGTACCGCATATGACAATGCCTTTTTGACATTTCCCTTGAGCAACGGCTTCTCCTACGGCTATTCCATAATCCGGATAATCAACCCGTTCTTCGTTGTGGGACCCTAAGTCTAACACTTTGTATCCCAGGCTTGTCAAGTAATCTTTGATGTTTTCCTTTACTGTGTAAGCTGCGTGGTCGCAGCCCAATGCAATTGTTTCCATAATCGTTTGTTTGTGGTACAAAACTATAATAAAATTTGTAAATTTGTTTATTATGAAAACACAACGTATAGAAGCTCTCATCATTGCCATAGCCTTGGTAGTAATGGGATTGTTACTCAAACAAGGACTTGCCGGTTTTTCCGGTAGAGAAAGAGTTGTTAACGTGAAAGGATTGTCAGAGATAGAGGTTCCTGCAGACAAAGTAACCTGGCCATTGGTATATAAAGAAATAGGAAACAACCTTCAGGTGCTGTATGAAAAAATACGCAGAAACAACGAAACGTTGATCACCTTTTTAGTATCTAACGGCATGGATCCGGAAGAAATCAGTATCAACGCTCCTGAAATCATAGACATGAGCGCAGATAGATATGCTTCCTCCCAGGCAACGTACCGTTACAACGTAACATCGGTTGTTACTGTAAGTTCTACCAAAGTAGACTTGGTCAGAAAACTGATAGGTGACCAAGGAGAACTGTTAAAGCAGGGGATTGCGATTGTTGGTGGAGATTATATGTACCAAACGGTATATTCTTTCACGGGGTTGAATGAAATCAAACCTAAGATGATTGAGGAAGCTACACGGAATGCGCGTGCCGCTGCAGAGAAATTTGCTCAAGATTCAGAAAGCAAACTGGGTAAAATCAAGAATGCATCTCAAGGACAATTTTCTATTACCAATAGAGATGAAAATACACCCTATATCAAAAAAGTAAGGGTGGTAACCACCATTAATTATTATTTGAATGACTAATTGTATGAAAAAAACATTCCTAATCTTTTTGTCGATTGGTTTGGCTTTGTCCACTCAAGCACAAACGATTGACAACCATATGCTTGAACAGTTTCGTAGCGGTTTTGTAAAAGACAATTCTACCGGTGCGTTTCAAAACATTTTGACAGGAGATGCCAACATTGCCAAATTGGCTAAAAATCGTGAAGTGGCGGGAAAAACAGACCATTATTTCAAGTACCGTGTTGATGTAAAAGGCATTACAAACCAGTATAGTTCCGGTAGGTGCTGGATGTTTACTTCTTTAAACGTATTGCGTCCCGATGTCCGTGACATCCTTCAAACAGAATCTTTTGCGTTTTCACATAATTATCTCTATTTCTGGGATATGCTGGAGAAATCCAACCTTTTTCTTGAGAACATCATAGCTACTGCAGACAGAGATATGGACGATAGGGAAGTGACCGTGTTCTTTTCGTCTCCCGTAGCCGACGGAGGTGTGTGGAATCTCTTCTATAATTTGGCAGAGAAATACGGAGTAGTACCGGAAGAAGCCATGCCGGAAAGCGAGCATTCCAAAAATACGCGTCAAATGGTTTCCGTTTTGAACGAACGGTTGCGTGCCGGCGGGTATGCCATCCGGGAAATGGCTGCAAACGGAATACGTGAGAAAGATCTCCGGGAAGAGAAAAACGCCGTGTTGCAAGATGTGTATCGTGTCTTGTCGCTTTGTTTGGGGAATCCTCCCACATCCTTTACCTATAGGTATAAAAACAGACAAGGAGAAACCCTTACTTTGCAAACCACACCTATGGAATTCTACAAGAGCCTTGTAAAGAGCGATTATACGCCCAACGATTACATCATGATTATGAACGATCCCACACGCGAGTATTACCGGGTGTACGAAATTAAAAATTACAGGAATACCATGGAAGGCATCAATTGGGTATACTTGAATTTACCCAATGAAGATATAAAAAAGGCAGCTCTGGCTTCCATAAAGGACAACGAACCTATGTATGCTTCTTGCGACGTAGGCAAACAAATGGATCGTCAAGCCGGCATATTGGATGTGAACAACTACGATTACGAATCTTTGCTGGGCATTTCGCTTACCATGGACAAGAAAGCTCGTATACTCACAAGACAGAGCGGTTCCTCGCACGCCATGTTGCTGATGGCTTGCGATACAGATGAGAACGACGTACCTGTGAAGTGGGAGTTTGAAAACAGTTGGGGAACGGCTTCCGGAAACAAGGGATACCTTACTTTTACGGATGAATGGTTTGATGAGTACATGTTCCGTTTTGTCATTCATAGAAAATACTTGGATCCGCAGGCAGTAAAAGCACTTTCTTCCAAACCGGTGTTGTTGCCTGTATGGGATTATATGTTTTAACACTTTAAATCTTCATATCATGAAAAAAATAGCCATACACACACCTTTGGCTCCTCCTGCCTTGGGACCTTATTCACAGGCCGTGTCTTGCAGAGGATTTTTATACGTATCGGGCCAATTGGGCATAGACGTAGAAACTGGAAAACTGGTGGAATCTTCAAAAGAAGAAGAGATAGAGCAGGTCTTTAAAAATGCAGGATATATACTGGAAGCGGCAGGATGTACTTTTGACCATGTGGTGAAATGTACCGGATTCTTAACCGATATGGGGGATTTCCCGCTTTTTAACAGCATTTATGCCAAGTACTTCAAAGAACCGTTTCCTGCAAGGGCTGTTTTTGAAGTCTCGGCTTTGCCTGTAAAGGGTGCTGTGGCAGAGTTGGAGATTGTTGCCAAAATGTCTGAATAGCTGTCAATCTGACCGTTTGAAGCGGTGTTTTTTTAAGAGGTATCCTTTTTGTTATTCTATGTTTTGAAGAAGAATATAGTTTAACAATTAATTATTTTAGGAGGATACAATGATGTTACCGATAATTAGAAGAACACCCAATTGGTGGCCTTCTTTATTCAATGAAATTTTTGAAAACGAAGGTTACAGAAGAGTTGCAGGAAGCACGACTCCTGCCATTAATGTTATTGAAAACGAGGACAACTACACAGTTGAAGTAGCTGCTCCCGGCATGACAAAAGAAGATTTTTGCGTTCGTTTGGACCAAGAAGGTCGTCTGATTATTTGTTTAGAAAAGAAAGCAGACGCTTCTGAAGAAAGCAAAGATGGAAAATACTTGAGACGTGAATTTTCATATTCGCATTATGAGCAAGCTTTTTTGTTGCCGGAAGATATTTTGAAAGACAAAATAGAAGCGGTCATGAAAAACGGAGTATTGAATATTGTTATTCCCAAAGACATGGAAACTCCGGAAGTTCCTAAAGAGTATACGATTAGTATCAAGTAATCGTGTGAAGATGGATCGTATGAAGAATCGGCTGAATGGACAACATTCAGCCGATTTTTTATTTTATGGTCAAATAAATTACCAAAGATGCAAAATATTGAATTCCATATGCAAAATGGTCTTCTTCACTCGTAAGCAAGGTGACAAAACTCCCTTTTTTATAAAAAGAATCATACATCTTCCGGGCAATAGAGAAAGGAGCTACTTCGTCCTTTGTTGAATGGATAATCGTCATGGGGCTGCGTGGGTGCCATCCGGCAAAAACGGAATGGTCTTTTATGTACGCATAGGTTTTACGTAAGGATTCATTTCCCTCTTCTGTGAAAAAATCGGGATGCATATACCAAGTTATATCTTCTCCCAAAAATTTCTCCACGTCCTGCACAGAGTAAGTGCGTGATAACCAATCGTCCATGTTCGAAAGCAAGGGGTCTTTGAAAATTTGGCTGTAATTCAAATCCAGATTGTACCAATAATCCAAAGCAATAAATACGTAGGGCATAAAAGGATGGTGGTGGCTTTTTGCATCTCTGTAGTAGCGGATGGTTTCGTTCAAATCGTATATGCCCCCACCCGGATAAGAGTGCTTAACCACAAAACCATCTTTTCCCTTTGTTTCAATATGCTTGTGCAGTGCAACCACTCCCATTCCACCCATGGAGTATCCACCAATAGTTACTTCACGGGAAAAAGGTTGTCCCAAGGAATGAAAGTATTCAGCTGCCGCCAAGTGCAAATCGTAAGCCACTTGTCCGGTGTTTTCAGGAAACAGAAAGGGGTACTCCTTGTCTTCACTTATGCCGTAACCAATCAAATCCGGAATGATGACCGTATAGCCAAAAAATCCCAAAATACCTTCAAACGTAAGCATCAATTTCGTGCCCACTGTGGATTTGTTGATTTTTGCTGCAGGAAAGAAATGCAGTACGCCTTTGGAAGGCCTGCCTACAGGTGTGACAACCAAGCCCGAAGCTATGATGTCGTTGCCTTTTGGATCTTTTGTCACATAGGAAATAGCCGTGTTTTTAATCGTACGAGTGGTGTCAAGAAGATCTATAATCTTAAACATATTGGGATTGTTCACCACTTCTTCCGGATAGATGGCCATGAGAACATCTTTGAGCTGTGATAGCGTAAACACGCTATCTTTAAGTACTTCTCTGAAATGTTCGTATTCCTTTACTTCCGAATCTGCAGGCGTTTCCATGAAAGAATCGCATGCGAGAAAGGCAGTAAATACGGCCAGCAACAGCGGTATAAAAAATATTTTTTTTACCATATAGCAATGTTAAAGTAACACTTTAAACAATTCAGGTACTTCTATAGGTGCCGATTTTAATTGCCGCAGCTTTTTTTTTCCTTCTTCTGTAAGCTCAAAATGCATTTTTCTACGGTCTTTGGTGCAAAGCGATCGGCTTATCCACTTGTGAGACTCTGCCGATCGCAGCACTTTAGACGTATGTGAAGCCGAAAAGCCCGTCTTTTCAGCAATTTCAGAAGCAGAAAGAGCACTTCCCGCATGGTCTCCCAACAAGCACAATACCATGGCTTCATTCAGTGAAAGAGCATGCAATTGTAGAAGGTCCTTTTCAAAATCATTGAAAGCCTTCATCACATCTTTCATCAAGCAAATGGAATGGTTCATGCTTTATTGTTTTTTATTCTTAAATGAACAGGTTGACATCTGCTTCTACGGCACGGCTCATATAGGTGGCAACACCACCAATGGTAACCTGGTCAAGCAGTTCTTCTCTTTTTACGCCCATTACGTCCATAGACATTTGGCAAGCAATAAATTCCACACCGTTATCCAACGCTTGTTGACGGAGGCTCTCCAGAGAATCGATGCCTCTTATTTTCATAATATGACGCATCATCCGGCTACCGGCACCAAACATGTTCATTTTTGACAACTTCAAAGAACCGCTATGCGAAGGTAACATCATTCCAAACATTTTCCCAAAGATATCTTTTGAAACTTTTGGTTTTTTTACTTGCTTGATGACGTTTAATCCCCAGAAAGTAAAGAAGATGCTTACTTTTTCACCCGTAGCGGCTGCGCCGTTGGCCAATACAAATGTAGCCAATGCTTTGTCCAGGTCGTCGCTGAACATGATGAGAGTTTTTCCTTTATTACCCGATGCAGTTGCAGGTAAAGATGTTTTGTTGTCGTCTTTCTTTTCTACCACGGCTCTGTATATTCCTTTATCGTTTGTTTGTTCAATCAATTGGTGGCCTGTAGTCCTACACCAGGCTTGCACATCTCTTTCAAAACCGGGGTCCGAGGCATGTATTTCCACTCTTTCACCCGGTTTGATGGCATCAATATTTTGTTTGATTTTCAAAATAGGTCCGGGACATTGCATGCCTACGGCATTAACGGTTATGGTGTTCACTTGTATGCTGGCCGGACTGGGTGGCATGACAGATTCCGATTGCACCACAGGCTCTCCTGTGTCTTTGTAAGCAATGGAGAATGCAGGTTGAATGGGTATGGATTCCAGTTCAGATTCGGCTGCCGCTTCGTACGTTTTGTAGCCTCCGCTCAAATTGTAGACTTCTTTGAAACCGTTCTGAGTCAAAATGTTGGCAGCAAAATATCCACGAACTCCCACCGCACAAAATACATAGATGGGCTTGTCTTTGGGAATTTCGTCCAATCTGTCTCTTAATTCGTCCAGCGGTATGTTTACGGCGCCTTCCAGCGTGCCAATCATGTACTCCTCTTCAATACGTACGTCCAGTAAGAACACGTCCTCCGGATTCCTTTTCTGCATCTTTCTCCAATACACCGGTTTCATTTTTCCGGTGATGATATTGGAGGCTACATATCCGGCTATGGCAATGGGGTCTTTTGCAGAAGAGAAAGGCGGTGCGTAGGCATGTTCCAAGGTCATCAAATCGTATATGGTACCGTGGCTTTTAACTATACGTGCAACGGTGTCCACTCTTTTATCCACACCGGCAAAACCCACAATTTGTCCGCCGTACAGTTGTCCTGTAGTGGGATGGAAGGTTATCTTGATGCTGATGGGGAGCGCCATGGGATAATAATCTGCATGGGAGTTGGAATGAATAGTCGTTGTCAAGTATGGCATCTCCAGCTGTTTGAGCTTTTTGCCGGACAGACCGGTAGCTGCTACTGTCATATCAAATACTTTGGCAATAGAAGTACCTATGGCTCCTTCGTACGTGATTTTGTTGCCAAAAACCATATTGTCTGCAGCTATACGCCCTTGTCTGTTGGCGGGACCTGCCAGATAGTTCAACCAACGTTCACCTGTAATGGGGTGGGGGTATTCAATGGCATCTCCTACGGCATAAATATCTTTTTCTGAAGTCTCCAGGTACTCGTTTACTGCAATTCCACCTGTTGTACCCAATTGAATACCTGCTTCTTTTGCCAATTTAGTTTCCGGCCTGACACCTATAGACAAGATGACTATTTCTGCTTCCAACGTGCTTCCGTCACTCAGTTCCACTTGGATGGCGGGATCGGGACCTTGAAGAGGCACAAATCCTTTCACGGCTTTATTCAAATAGAGTGCTATATTCTTTTGATACAGATGTTGGTGGACCAAACCGGCCATAGAAAAGTCTATGGGTGTCATCACTTGGTCTGCCATTTCCACGATAGCTACTTGGGCACCCAAAGCATGTAAGTTTTCCGCCATTTCCAACCCTATAAAGCCGGCACCAACTACAACGGCTTTCCGTACAGGATGTGACGTAAGATATGCTTTGATGTGATCTGTGTCGTCTACATTTCTTATGGTAAATATGCCTTTGGAATCAATGCCCGGTAGCGGCGGAACAACGGGGTTTGCACCCGGGGAGAGCAACAGTTTGTCGTAACTTTCTGTGTACTCTTGTCCATCGGCTTTCCTAACAACAAGGGTATGTTCCTTAGCATTGATCGCTATTGCTTCCGATTGAACTCGAACGTCCATGTTGAAGCGAAGGCCAAAACCTTCCGGGGTTTGTACAAACAAATTTTCCCTATCCTTAATAACATCTCCTATATAATAGGGCAGTCCGCAATTTGCATAGGAAATGTATTTCCCTTTTTCTAACAGAATGATTTCTGCATGTTCATCGTTGCGCCTGATTCTGGCAGCTGTTGTGGCTCCTCCGGCTACGCCACCAATAACTACATATTTCATGTGAAAAAGATTTGTGTAAATAATTCGCTGTATAAATATTTGACAAAAGTAATAATTTCCTTTGGAAAATAAAAAGTACAAGAATTGTGTTATTTTTGAACGCTAAACACGTCATCATGGAATTCGAAGCTTCGCAAATTCTTTTAGCCTTTTCTCTTACGCTTTTTGCGGGATTGTCTACCGGTATTGGATCACTGGCTGCTCTGTTGACAAAGAAAACCAACACCAGTTTTCTGTCTGCATCTTTGGGCTTTTCAGCCGGTGTCATGATTTACATATCGTTTATGGAATTGATGCCGGAAGCAGGTAAAGCATTAACTGATTGGCAGTTGGTACTGTCTTTTTTTGGAGGAATTGCTTTTATAGCCATTATAGACTTCTTGATTCCGAAGGAAGAGAACCCTCACGAAGTGCATCTGTCGGAAGACATGCAAGAAAGAAAGAGACTCAAGAGAATGGGAATCATGATAGCTTTGAGTATTACCATCCATAACTTTCCTGAAGGGATTGCCGCTTTTATGGCCGGTTTAAAAAGCCTGGACGTAGGGATTCCCATAGCATTGGCTATTGCCATTCATAACATTCCGGAGGGGATTGCCGTGTCTGTTCCTATTTACCATGCGACAGGAAGCAGGAAAAAAGCCTTTTGGTTTTCATTTATGTCCGGTTTGGCTGAGCCTTTAGGGGCCTTGGTTGCCATGTTTGTATTGTTTCCGTTTTGGACCCCAAAGTTGGAAGGTATGGTCATGGCAGCCGTGTCCGGTATCATGGTCTTTATTTCTATTGATGAGCTGTTGCCCGGTGCCGAGCGTTTTGGCAAGCACCATCTCTCCATTGTAGGATTTATAGCGGGTATGGCTGTTATGGCTCTTAGTTTGTTGTTGTTGTGACATGAGAGGAGAAACTATTGCCATAGGTGTCGCACTCTTTTGGACGCTGAGTGCACTCTTTTTTGAACACGCCGGAAAGAGATTGGGATCTGTCAATTTAAACCTCATTCGTTTGCTTTGTGCTTTCGTAATGCTTGGTTTGACTCTGTTTTTTGTAAACGGTAGTTTTTTCCCCGTAGGAGCAGATAGAGCTACTTGGATATGGATGTCTTTGTCCGGTTTGGTAGGCTTTGTCATAGGCGATTACTTTCTCTTTGCCTCCTATACGCTTATCCAAGCGCGTTTTTCACAATTGATTATGACATTGGCTCCGCCTTTTGCCGCCGTGTTCGGATTCTTTTTGCTGAGAGAAAGAATGACCTGGATTGCTTTGCTGGGTATGGTACTTACGTTAACAGGTATTGCCCTGTCAATTATGAAAAAGCAAAACGGATCTACAAATCACAGACTGCGCATACAGCTCCCCATGAAAGGCGTACTCTACGCATTGATTGGAGCACTTGGGCAAGGAGTGGGGATTGTGTTGAGCAAACAGGGAATGTTGGCTTACGAAAAGGTACACACACCCATTCACTCTTTGTATATTCCGCTAGCAGCCACTCAAATACGTACTATTGTTGGGGCGCTTTTGTTTGGATTGATTGTTTTGGTCAAAGGCGGTATGCCCCAATTTATCAAATCGTTTAAAGACAAAAAAGCATTGGGCAGCGTAGTCACCGGCTCTGTATTTGGTCCTTTTCTAGGGGTTACGCTGTCTTTGATGGCCGTTCAACATGCCAATACAGCCGTAGCATCTACCATTATGGCAACGGTTCCCATTTTGATTTTACTTCCTGAGTATCTTATACTAAAACGCAAAGTAACTTGGGAACAGCTACTGGGAGCCGTCATAAGCGTTAGTGGGGTAGCTCTGTTCTTTCTTTAAAGGCACATTGTACCACACGTTCTTTTGTAACGGGCGTTTCCAATACTTTTTGTTTCCTGTCAACAGAACGCAAGGCATGTTGTAGGGCAAGCCATACAGACAGACTGTATATGATCAAGGGCTCTTTTTGGTCTTCCCGGTTCTGTATATCTTCTTTGTATAATCTGTTAGTAAAAAACCGGACTCTGAAGTTTTGAGGGATGTTGTAAATCCCCGGTACTTTGTACGTATCAGCTCCGGCTGTCAGTAGGACTCCTGCATTATCGTACAACACTTCTTCCATAGTCATCCAACCCATGCCCTGTACAAACGCATCTTCTATTGATTTTTCAACAAAAAAAGCGGAAGCAACCGGTTTTTTGTGAAGTATTTCTGTATGGATTACATCATGAGCACCGGTGTGTAAGTCTATTTCCACTTCTGTAAACGACAAGCCTATGCGTGCCACAGCCAGCAGAGCCAGTCCTCGTTTTTTGTATCGGTTTTCTTTATTGAACAATGCTACTTGTTCTTTTTTCTGTGTGTAGGCAAATTCACGAAGCCCTTTTTCAAACACCGGTTTCCATGTGCTTTGCATGTTTTTTTCTCGTACTTCTGCCGAGTCAAAGCCTAATACACAGGCTATTTCGTCCATCACGTGTTCTATGGCCGCAACGGCTTGTGCCGCACCGCAATCGGAGTGTACTGTATTGGGCGGTTTGTTCGTTTTGCAAACGTATAGTTGGGCGGACACATGGGGTATGTTGTATATATTTTCCAAATACTGCCCACATTTTTGCAAAACAGCAGCAGCCCTTTCAGAATAAGAACCGCCATCAAACAGAAAGCGGGTGTTGTATGCCTGCAAAATACCTTCTTTTGTGAAGCCGGCTTTGTAATGCACCTTGACAGGATGTCGTTTTCCCAGCAACACCATAATCTCCCGCATATCCAGGCTTAAGCACACGGGGCGTTTGCACTCTGCAGCCAGCAAGGCGCTCCAGGTGGCAACTCGGCTTTTCAAAGGCTCCATCCCATCAAAGCCGCTGCCTGCAAAAGAGATGCTGCCATCAGAGGCAGGAACAGCCGTAATACTTTGTGTAGCAGGAGTAAAATGCTTTTGTCCGCCCATCGTGATGGTGCCTTCCACAATACGGTAAGCTTGTGAAAACCCTTCTTCTACATCGCCTTTCTCTATAAATACAGGTTCCGCATGAAATTGCTGTTGCCGGAATGCTTCTTCCGGATCCAAGACAGGTGGTGTCTGTTTGATACGAACCTTTATTTTTTTCATAGCCGTTTGGGCGCAGGATCGGCTGTCGGCAGCTACCAACAACACGGGCTCTCCTGCATAAGTAACGGTGTCTTTGCAAGGGGTTATGGCATGTATTCCTTTGCTCTGCAAGGCTTCTGTACAATCGACCGAACAAACAGAACCGCTTGCTACGGGACTGCCGTATACATATCCATAGAGGATATGGTCTTTTTTAGGTGTGTGGTTATGCATGACGGCTGCTTTTGTGTGTTTCCCAAAAACACCTACTCAACAAATGGGATACTAAGTGTTTTCTGTAATCGGCGCTACCCCTTACGTCGCTGATGGTGGAAAACAGTTCCGGCACCAGATCCGCTGCTTGACGGAACGTGTCTTCTGCAAACGGTCTGCCTTCCAGGAAGACTTCCAAACGGGCCGAGCGGACCGGGGTGGGTGCCATACCTCCAAAGCCTGTGGTAACACGGTATAGGGTATTGTCTATGACATCAAACGCCATGCAGCAGGTAAGGGTAGAGACGTCCATACTGCTCCTTTTTGCCTGTTTGTGTGCAAACAGCTTTCGGGTTGCCGAGGGCCGAGGGATACGTACGGCAGCAATAAGCTCGTCTCGGCCCAGAATATGGGTATGGTAGCCGCTGTTGAAATCGGCACCGGGTATGTTGCGTTTTTTGCCCAAGCTCACGAGCTCCAACTCTGCGTCTAGGGCCAGCAGCAACGGCATGATATCCCCCACGGAAGAAGCATTGGCCAGGTTGCCCGCCAGGGACGCCCTGTTTCTGACAGGTAACGAACCAAAAGAAAGCAAGTATTCCTGTGCACCGGGGTAATGGCGTACGAGCGTTTCCCGGAATGCTTCCACAGTCACTCCGGCGCCAAAAATCACATATGCGTCTGTTTCTTCTATACGCTTGAGCTCCAAAGTGTCCGAGATGTCTATGACCGGTTTGCTCTCCGGGTGTTCCAGTGCCTGGTAGACACTGAAACCACTGGATCCGCTCACGGTATGGTACGTAGGATAAGTATTTTTATAGGTCAGCAATTGTTCCAAGGTCCGGGGTTTGATGTAATTTCCCATAGGGCCTTTGTAGAAAAATACCGTCGGATTTTCAGGCGGCAACGCCAAATGGATTTTCTGTGCTGTTGTTCTTTTTTCTTCCAGTAGCAACAGGGCTTTCCTGATATAAATATAGCTTCCATTGGGACAGATGTTTCCGGAAAGTATGGTTTCTATGGTTTGTTTAGTAAACGGCACACCGTTTTCATAAGCTACATAGGCAGCCATAATGACACCTGAAGAAGCGTTTGGGAGGGCCTCCTGTACGGGATGCTCTCCTTCGTGATGGATAATGCCTTCAATAGTAATCAGGTGTTTCCCGTCCAACATGCCCAATAACAGCAAACAGGCATTGACTGCATACAGTCGGGTAGTGCCGTTTCTGTCCTTTTGCGCTAAAGCCACCATACAGGACCCGCAATCACCTGTGCCACAGCCTTGTTTGGTGCCGGTAAATCTTGTGTGGTTTCTGAGGTACTGCAAAACAGGCATTTGGGGATAGAATCCCTGTTCTTTTGTAAAGTCGATAGTTACAGTTTCCCCGTTTAATAAAAAGTATATGGTGTGCCTCATGAGGATAAAAGTAGCTAGATTTGCTGAAAGTATCGTACAACTGAGTGTATAATCGAATGTTTCAATATCTCAAAGCCGGCCTGAAAGGCGTGGGACAAGTCATGCTTCAAGACCATGCGTTGACCGGTATGCTTTTTCTGTCAGGTATTTTTTGGGGCTCTGTCATTATGGGGTTGTCCGCCTTGTTGGCTCTCCTGTCCAGCTTTTTAACCGCTTGGATCTTCAGGCTTGATAAAGACAACTTGCAGAAAGGACTTTATGGTTTTAGTGCCGTATTGGTTGGAGTAGCTGTTATGCTTTTCTTTAAGCCGGTATGGATGTCGTGGGTCCTTGTGGTCATAGGTTCTGCAGCCGCAACGTTGTTGCAACATGTTTTCATAAAAAGATCCTTTCCGGCTTTTACTTTCCCGTTTGTGGCTGTGACGTGGGTGTTGCTAGCGCTGGTGGGGAAGGATATGTGGCTTCCGGTAGGCGATACAACCAACCCGGTCTTTGCCATTTCTGACTGGTTGCTCATCCCTTTTACAAGTTTTGGTCAAGTCATTTTTCAGGACAAAGCGTTATCCGGTTTTTTATTCTTAGCAGGGGTATTGGTGAGTGCACCTGTTGCAGCCGTGTATGGATTTGCAGCTGCCATTGTATCTAGTGCCGCAGCCTATTTTTTGGGAGCTCCTGTAGATGCTGTTGTTGCGGGACTGTACGGTTTCAATGCCGTACTTTGTGCGATTGTGTTTTCCGGCAAGCAATGGCAAGATGCGTTGTGGGTATTGGTATCGGTAGCCGTATCGTTGGGTGTAACCTTTCTTTTCTTTGCATGGGGTTTGCCACAGCTTACCTTTCCGTTTGTTCTGGCCACGTGGGTGACGATGGGGGTGCGTGGTGCGCCATCTTTGGTGCGTCATCTGGTGCGCCATCTCTGATCTGGGTGCGCCAAATCTGGGTGCGCCGCTGCCGCGGGATTTGCTACGCACATCCCTTTCGCTGCCGCGGGGCATCTAACAAACACAAAAAACACGCTTACGCTGTGCGTAAGCTGCTTTTTGTCCTTCGTTTCGTATGAAAGCAAGCTTTCCTACTAGCTCAGGACAAAAAAAACGCCTGACACTGTCAGGCTATTTTTTGTGTTTGTGATCCGGAAGGGATTCGAACCCCTGACCCACAGCTTAGAAGGCTGTTGCTCTATCCAACTGAGCTACCGGACCGTTGTCATGGTGTATCCTTAAGGGCTGCAAAAGTACGGTATTTTTTTTAAATACCATAATCTTATAGGAAGGCAGGCGGGGCTTTTAGAGCTGTACTTCCAATTCCAGGATTCTGTCTTTGCGTTTTACGGTTACCCAGATAATTTCGCCGGGCGATAGTTCACCCAGGGCTTCCATATAAACGTCTATGTTTGGAATAGGCTTGTCGTTGATTTGGAGGACAATGTCGCCGTTTTCCATGCCGGCTTTGTGACCGGGACGGCCTTTGATGACGGTGCCGGCGCAGAGGCCTTCTCCTTCGTGGATAAAGTCGGGGATGACACCCAGGCTCACTTTAAAGGCTACTTGTTCTCTGCGGGGTTCTGTTTGGTAAGCTTCTGCATAGACGGGTTCAAAACCGTCAAAAGCAACGGCTCCGGCTATTGTTGTGGTATAACGGACAATGTGGGCCAATCCTTCGTAATTGATTTTATCGGGCGTGTCAAACGGCGTATGGTAGTCTGTGTGCGGTCCTGTGGTAATGAAGAGCACGGGTACTTCTTCCCGGTAAAAGCGGCTGTGGTCGGAGGGACCGTGGCCGTCTGCCGATGTCTTCAAGATGAATGGAGTAGCGTTGTCCAAATGGGAACGAATCAGGGAATCGGCTCCTTCAAAAGTGCCGGTACCGCTCACTTGCAAAACACTGTCTTTTAGCCTTCCCACCATGTCCAGATTGATCATCAAAGAGGGGAGTCGTCCTATTTTTTTTAAGGTGTCTGCCAGAAAACCGGAGCCGATGGTTCCCACTTCTTCGGCACCGAAGGCAGCAAAGACGATGTCTTTTTTCAAGGGGTTTTCACGGGCCCGATCGCTGAGCAGACGTGCCGTTTCTATGGCGGCTGCCACACCGGATGCGTTGTCATCGGCTCCCGGATGGATGGCTACGGTATCGGCTCTTAAGCTGCCGGAACCGCGTCCACCCATGCCCAGATGGTCGTAATGGGCGCCCAGCATAAGGGTGCCGTCTGTTTCTTCTCCTTTGTACACCATAATCACGTTCCAGGAGTCCATATTCCGGAAACGAAACTTATGCAAGGCTCCTTCCTCAAAGAAAGGCTCAAAACCGTAATCCGATAGGATATCTGCCAGGTAAACGGCAAGGACAGAGTCGTGAACACTTCCTGCCTTACGGCCTTCAAACTGTGGGTGCGTAAGTGTTGTTATGACTTCTTGGAGGTTTCTCAGGTCGGGGTCTTGTACAACGGGACGGCTGCTGCTTAGAAACAACACGGCGGCCAAAAGAGCCACCGTGCTTGTTATGGTATAAGGAATTTTCATTATTCGTCTTCAGGAAGAATCTCTTCTTCAGCAAGGATTTCGTCAATTTTTTCTTTCATGGCATCACCACGTAAGCCACGAGCTACAATGGTTCCGTCGGGAGCAAAGAGGATGATGTGCGGAATGCCTTTGATTCCGTAGATATCTGTGGGAATGCTTTGAGCGTTGATAATGGAGGGCCACACTACGTCTAATTCTTCAATAGCTTGCTTGGTGGCATCGGGTTCTTCCCATACGGCTACACCCAATACGGTGAAGTTTTCTCCGTTGTGTTTGTCGTATACTTCTCTAATGTGGGGGATTTCCCTTTTGCAGGGTCCGCACCAGCCTGCCCAAAAATCTACCAATACGTATTTTCCTTGACCAATGTAGTCAGAGAAAGATACTGTTTCTCCATCGGAGTCTTCAATGGTGAAGTCCGTGAATAGCATGCCTTCTGCTGTTTCTTTCAAAGCAGCACGTTGTTGAAGGATTTTTTGGATGGGTCCGCGTGAGGTAACGACTTTGCCGGCTTTGTCAAAGAATTCGTCCAGCATATCGGGAGCTCCGTAGTTGTTCAAATGCATCAGTGCCAAAGTTCCTACGTCGTTGTTTTTGTTGGCGTTAAAAATGGCTCCTATTTCTTCTGTAAACTTAGGAGTCCATACCGTACGGAAATACCCTTCCGTATCACCGCCTTGGTAACCCATGATTTCATTCATCAGGTCGTTGTGTGTTTCAATAAGAAAGCTGAGTTCTTTATTCAGTTGTGTACCTTCACCATAGGCAGATTGTCCGGGTTCTCCCAGTTCAATGGAAATGTTGCCTCCTTCCAAGATGAGTTGTCCTCGGCTGCGTCCGCTTTGGATTAAGCACAATGTGGGTTCTTTGATGGTACCGGTAAAGAGTGCTGTGCCGTGCTCAATGAGGGCACTGTCCAGAACACTGCCATCGTGTGTGGCTTTGATATATACCCATTCTCCGTCAAAAATTTCTTGAGGAAAAGTGGCTTTTACCGTGTATTCTTTTGTAGCGCAAGAGGCTAAAAAAGCAATACCCAGTATAGAAACAATGAGATAAACAGATTTTTTCATAGTCGGTATTATTTGATATTTTTGTGATATCTTACAAAGATAAAGGAATATTTATTACTAATGCACATCCAACTCCATTACCATATAGACCATATGTGTAAGAGAGCGAGAAATCTCCGAGAAATACTCACCTACGGCTCGCACGCTGCCGGGAAGGGTAAAAATAAGAGTTTTCCCGGCTACACCGGCCAACGAATGACTTAGTAAAGCCTTGGGATTGTCTTTGCCGTACGTGATGCGGATGTATTCCATAAGGCCCGGGATTTCCCTGTCCAATAAGGGTTTTACTACGCCCGCTGTGATATCGGAAGGTCCCAGACCGGTACCTCCCGTGGTGAAAACCATATCCACTTCATTTGTAATGGCTTCTTTCAGCAGTTTTTCTAACCGTTTTGGATCGTCCGGCAATACGGTACGGGTAACGGCTACGGGCCATTGATGTTGCTCGCAAAAGCTTGTTACCAAGCGTTCCAGTTCCGGTCCGCTGCGGTCCTCATAGATGCCTTCATAGGCCCGATTGCTCAACGTAATGATATGAATTTGGTATGTTTTGGATTCGTACTCCAATTTGTCTCCCGCTTGTAAGGTGCCTCCGGAAAGTACGCGAGCAAAGATGCCTTCTTTGGGCATCACGCAATGGCCTGCTTTGATATGGATGGGGCAGCCCGGGCCGTGGCATTTTTTGCCTATTTGGGTGACTTCCAACAATACATCTCCACAGCGGAATCGGTCTCCAATCCGGCAATGCTTCAAATCAGGCACATCTGTTGCCGGAGTACCTGTGGTGGTGATGTTTTCTGCAAAAGAGCCAAAGGGAAATTCTTTTGGATCCAATTGCATGGTATCGTATGCTTCTTCTCCCAACAAGCTTACCTGCCTATGCCAAGAGCCGGAGTGGGCATCTGTTTTTACGCCGCAAGCGTCCAGTTCTATGGACGGCACGGCTGTTTTGACGGTACCTGTTTTTTTGGAAATATTGACAGAACGTATGGTTAGCATAATCAATCTCTTTTTTCTTTTGTTTTTTCTACAAGGCGTATGTCGGAAATGACCATGGTGTTGTCTACGGCTTTGCACATATCGTAGACGGTCAACAGGGCTACGCCAACGGCGGTCAATGCTTCCATTTCCACACCCGTGGGACCTATGCATGTTACTTCAGATACGGCTTGTATACCTTTGGCAGTGTACTCAAAAATAACGTCCACACCGGTAAGCGGTATGTTGTGGCACAAGGGAATCAATTGGCTGCATTGTTTGGCAGCCTGGATTCCGGCCAGTGATGCCGTTGTCAAGACAGGTCCTTTTTTTATGGTATCGCCTTTTATCAATTCCAACGTGTTTTTTTGTAAGGCAATAAAGCCTTCTGCCCGGGCTTTGCGCAGGGTATCGTTTTTAGCCGATACATCTACCATATGTGCTTGGCCTTCTTTTACATGGCTCAACGTTTTTTTCATGTGTTTATCCTCCCATATAACTAAAAGAGTCCATTGTATTGTGTGTTCCCGCTAGGGGTTTGTTTTTCAAAGCGGCTTCCAGGGCTTTTTCGTAGCCCAATTGCCGTATGTCGTATCCCAAGTTGTTGAACAGGCAAGGTTTGAGAATGCCTGTAGAGGTGAGCCTCAGGCGATTGCATTGTGCACAATGGCCTCCTTCGCCTCCTTCCACTTTGGAGAACGTGCCTTCTTCCAGGTCCATAAGATGGATCAAACGCAATTCCAATCCCTCTTGACGAGCAAAGTCGCGCAGTCGGTCCAATTGGGCTTGTGTTGTATCCGGCATCTTTACGCAGTTCAATTTGAGGGGAGCGTCTGCCGTGCCAAAACCTGCCTTTTTTGCGGCTTGGATGCCTTGGAGCACTTTTTTCAAAGACCCGCCGCGCGTAAGGCGTTCGTATCGTTGCGGATCAAGGGTGTCCAGGCTGACGTTCAGTCGGTGCAACCCGGCTTCTTTCAGTGGGGCGGCCATCTCTTCCAGTAAGAGGCCGTTTGTGGTCATGCCCAGGTCTTGAATGCCGGGAAGGACGGCCAGGGAACGTACCAAATCGGCAATGCCCTTGCGGACCAAAGGTTCTCCGCCCGTCAGTCGCACTTTCCGGATGCCTCGGCTTACGGCAAAACGGGTGAAAGACACAATATCTTCGTACGTAAGCATTTGCCCATGCGGGATAAAAGGGACGCCTTCCCGGGGCATGCAGTACACGCACCGCAAATTGCATCTGTCCGTAACAGAGATACGCAAATAATCTATGGTTCTTCCAAACGTGTCTTTCATAACATCATGAATAGAAAAGAAGCACTTCCACGGGATCGCCATCTTGTAGGGTATCTATCCCTACGGGAATTCTGGCCAAGCCGTGTGCAGTCGATAACGCCGCTTGGTGGGCAGATCCGTTATAGGGAACGACGGAGCACGTCCCGTCGTGGTGCACTTGTATGGGAATGTGTGCCATCCGAACGCTTCTGCGTCTTTTGTAAGAACCTTTCAGCGGCAATTGTGTAGTCAGCGGTTCCCACGCGGCGCCTTGCAGAGCAGCCAGGAAGGGATATACCAAAAGCATGCATTGCACGTAGGAAGAAACGGGGTTCCCGGGCAATCCGAATACGTATTTTCCGGTAGTATGTGACACGGCAAAGGTAGTGGGTTTGCCGGGTTGGATGCGCACGCGGTCAAATAAAATTTCAAAGCCCAGTTCTTGCAGAACGGAAGGAACGCAATCGTAATCGCCTTCCGACACACCTCCTGTAAGGATGACTACTTGGTTTTCATCCATGGCTTTTTTTATGAAACGATGCGTTTCCTCCGGAGTGTCCGGGGCAATGCCGTAATAGGTGGGTATACCGCCCATACGGGCTACCATGGCCATTAGTTGTAGGGAATTGCTGTTGTATATTTTGCCTTTTGTGACGGGGTTGCCAGGTTCTATGAGTTCATCACCTGTAGAGAGGATGCCAATTGGTATTTTCCTGCTTACGGGTACTTCCGTAATACCGCACGAAGCCAACAACGACAAATGGTGTGGTTGAAGTAGCGTACCGGATGGCAACAAGGTATCGCCCGCCCGTAGGTCTTCTCCTTGGATAATGATGTTGTTTGTAGCCGGAGGCGG
>LSQX01221241.1_pt2 | contig 50856 bp, 53 predicted proteins | sample 654561 | NCBI WGS metagenome assembly LSQX01 (sample SAMN04489861, study PRJNA283612) | anaerobic digester metagenome | isolation source: 4 biogas reactors fed with cattle manure at either 37C or 55C with and... | place: Denmark: Kongens Lyngby | collected 2014
GAAGAGGAAAGTTGATATTACTTTTATAGTTGCAGAATACTAGCAGTCCCCCAGATGGATATTCTAGTAGTCGCGGGAATGCTTGGTGCCGGTAAAACGTCGGTAATAATTCAGCTGCTGGAACCGCTCTCGGCCGGAGGGCGCAAGGTGGCAATAATCGAGAATGAGATCGGCTCCGTGGGTATCGATGGGGAAGTGTTGAACAAAGGCGGTCTCCAGATCAGGGAGCTGGCCGGAGGATGCGTATGCTGTACCCTAAAGACGGGGATGATAGATACGCTCAAAGCCCTCCAGGCGGAAGTGAACCCCGATATTGTGGTGATAGAGCCCACCGGCATAGCCGATCCCGAGTACATACTGCTCTCCGTGGACGGCGTCATGGGCCTCACAGTGGGCACATCGAAGGTCGTTGTGGTCATAGATGCAGAGAGGTTCCTGAAACTGAAGACGATGTTCGAGAGGCCTCTGAAGAACCAGATGGAGACGGCGGACATCGTGCTCATAAACAAAGTGGACACGATCCCCCTGCAGGACCTCAGGTCCGTAGAGGACAGCATAAGGTCGACCTTCAAGTACAAAGGGAAGATCGTTCATGTGAGAGGGGACACGGGGGACGGGATATCCTCGGTCCCGAAGGAGATAGGCCTTTGACCCGGGACGAGCCCTTCATACCGACCGTGCTGGTCATGGAACTGTCCGGGGACCTGGAGGGCAGGCCCCCGGAGGAAGCCGTATCCATGTTCTCCGCTGCCGTTTCAGAGACAGCGTTGGGATGCGCAGGGGCCGGCGGGACGATAGGTCACATAAAGGCGAACATGCGCTCCTCTGAGGAGATGGTATCAGCCAGCTCCACGACCGAGGACGGCAATGTAAGGCTGAGATTCAGCCTTGAATCTCCCGTCAGGGGATACACCATAGTCTTGAATGCGATAGTCTACCGTATCGAATACCGGGATATGAAATCCATAGCGGAGAAGGCATTCTCCGGATTCCGGGCGGAAACGTCGGTGTGGCACAAGGAGGGCATATGCAATGATCCGAAATGCAGCGACCCCGACTGCCAACGTCATCACGGGAAGACGGTCCGATCAGACTGAGGTCTTCTTTTTCTTCTTGCCGGGGCAGTCCATGTTGATGCAGCTGTCCCCTTTGCTGTACTTGAGCATGGGGGCTCCGCAGTGGGGGCACGGTTCGTCCGCCGGCACCAGGGTCCCTCTGGGCCTCAGCGGATAGGTCTGCTTGCACTCAGGCCATTCCGTGCATCCTGCGAAGCGTTTCCCGGCCTTGGAATACATCATGCGTATACGGCCCTTGCCGCATGCGGGACAAGGACCCAGGTCCGTCATCTTGACATTGGATTCGCACTTCGGGTCTATGCACTGCATGCTCGGCGGGGAGCCGCGCCTTATGACCTTCAGCATCGGGAGGCCGCATATCTCGCACACGGACTCAGAGGTCTGTATCATGGCTCCTCTGGGGAGAGGGTAGGCCTCTTTGCATTCAGGATAGCCGTCGCAGCCGATGAAGTTCCCGTTGCGCGACCTTTTTATGGTCAGATTGTCACCGCACTTCACGCAGGTGCCGAGGTGCTGCTGCGACCTGAGGGCTGAGCGTATCTCATCCCCTATGGCGGTCTTCTCCTTCTCTATGGCCCTGACCGCTCCGTGCAGCATCGATTGTGATTCTCCGACAACATCTTGGAGGGTCTTATCGCCCCCGCTGATCTCCAGCATGTCGTTCTCGAGCTTGGCGGTCATCTCCGGTTCGGTTATCCCTCCGCCGTGCTTCTCAAGGGAGCGCGTCAGCGCGATCCCTCCTGCGGTGGGGATCATATGCGCCCCCTGGATGTAGTTCCTGGAATAGAGCTTGCCGATGATATCGTGCCTGGTGCTCTTGGTCCCCAGGTTCAGCTTGTCCATCTCCTGTATCAGGGAGCCCTGGTTGTACCTGTAAGGGGGCTTCGTCGCATCCTCCTCGATGCCCATGGACCTTATCGTCACAACGTCGCCGACCTTCAGCTTATCCAGATGGGAATCGGTCCTGCGGAGGTACTGGCCGTAATATTTCTTCCAGCCGTTCTTCTTCAGGACGTATCCTTCCGCTTTGAACGTCTCACCGTTCACATCGATCGTGCAGTCGGTGACCTCCGCCTCCGCATTGGGAGCCAGTGTGGCAAGGAATCTCCTGACGATCAGTTCGTACAGCTTCCACTTATCCCCTTTCATGGATGAGGATTTGGCCCCGGATGTCGGGTGTATGGGCGGGTGGTCCGTCGTTCTCCTCCTGCCCCTCGAAGGGGATATCTTCTCCTGGGACAGGATCTCTGCCGCCTCCTTCGAGAAATCGGAGTCCTTCAGTCTCTCGAGTATGTTCCTCAGCCCCAGGCTGATGGGGTACTCCGTGTTCTCCGTTCTCGGATATGAAATGTAACCTGCCGTGTAGAGGTCCTCCGCCAGCTTCATGGCCACAGCCGGAGGTATGCCTATCTTGTTAGCCTCCACCTGCATCTGAGTGGTATCGAAGGGGGGCGGTCTGTACTCCTCCTTCATCTTCACCTCATAGGCCCTGACGGTCCCCTCCTTTGCGTTCCCGCATCTGCTCATAACCGAATCGGCATCGTCCTTGTTCCAGAACGGATTGGATTCATGGTTCCCCCTGAATGCGAGCATCCCGAATTTGCCTCCGATCGTCCAGAACGGTACGGGTTCGAACGCGGCTATCTCCGCATCCCTTTCCACCAGCAGTTTGAGGGTGGGGCTCTGGACCCTGCCCACGGACATGAAGTTCTTGCCCACCTGCCCCGATGAGAGCGATATGAGCCTGGTCAGCACAGCGCCCCAGGAGAGGTCTATGATCTGCCTGGCCTCCGCGGCGTCCGCCAGCTTCTCGTCCGGTTCCACGAGATTGGAGAAAGCATTCTCCACCTCCGCCTTCGTGAGAGCGCTGAACTTCGCCCTCTTCACCTTGGACATGTCTATCCCGGCGTACTTGACGGTCTCCATGCCGATGAGCTCTCCCTCACGATCATAGTCAGTGGCTATGATGACCATGTCCGATTCATCGGCCGCCTTCTGTATCGCATCGACTATGCCCTTGATCTTCACTCTTTTCTCCTGCGGCGCGTACACGAGGTCCGCAGGCGGGAATTTGCTCCAATCGCTGTATTCTGAAGGATAATCCAACTCGATTATGTGCCCTCTGAGGCTGATAACGGAGTATTCATCCTCTCCCGAGGAGAATGTGAGCACGCTTACGCTGCCGTGCTTCTTGGTGCTTGTCTTGCCGCCTGATAATATCGCGGATATTCTCCTGGCCGCATTGGCCTTCTCAGTGATTATGAGCTTTCTCATCCGGAACGGTTGAAGCAGTAGGCCTTATTAAAACAATGTCATGGTTCTGCGGATACAGGCTCTTCCCGGAGGATGCTATCCTCAACTCAGGGACTGGCACATTGAACGTTCTTCAACATATGCGGTGATAGCCCTTTTTACCGTGCATATCCCTCACCTACCGGATGAACGTAAGGGAAACCGTCCTGGCGGACCTGAGATCGGTCAAAGGCGTGCTCACCGCAGAGCTGATGGACGATGAGATATCATGCGAGATAGACCATTCCGAGCGATCGGTCAGGACCCAGGGGGGACTGGAGTTCAGGAACGACGGGTATCAGGAGGCCATGCGGCGCCAGGTCCGGATATGCATCTTCTGCACAGAGGACTTCGAGTTCCCCGACGACCGGTCCATATACTTCATGACTGAGGACGGCACCGTGATGGGCCACAATATAACGGAACAGGAGAAGGGATCGTTCCTTGCAAGGGACGATATCGTCTGGGTCTCCGATGATTTCATAATGTACACCGAAAGGAAGGGCTGCGGAGAGGAGGTGTTCGTGTACAAAGGGACAAGATATCCTCCCGTTGAGGCCTATCCCGGCTGCACCAACGGCCTGATAGTCATCCCGGCCGGCCCGTCAGACCTGGTCCTCAAGAGCAGATACGGCATCCCCGACCGCCGGGAGATAGCAACTGCCGTCATGGCCTTCGACATCATCTGAGCAGCAATATCCCGAAGAACTCCACTTCGCCGTCGCGGAACGGGAAATCCCTGTCGCATCCCTTCAGGTAATCGTCCATGATTATCCCGAATCCGCTTATGGAGGGTATCAGCATGTCCGGGTATGCGCACTCGGCATCAGGGTATGTGCATTCCTCGCAGTACCCGCATTTGCCGTCCGCCATCAGATAGAGGTCCGCCCCTCCTTCTCTGAGATCCGCAGCGGCCTCCCGGCAGTCGGTCTGGAACTGCATGGAGGCGGCTTCCGCTGCCTTCCTGTCATTGATATCGACGGCGTAGGTCTTCGTCATGACGATCGCGTCATCATAACTGCGCATGATCCCGAGGCATTCATCCGGCGTTGCCGATCCCGGGGGGCAGGCCCACGTCAATCCGTAGCAGCCGCATTCATTGCTCTCGCACATCCTCCTGCATTCGGATACGGTCGCAAGCGTAGGTCTCGGCACAGGGGCATCCGTTACCTCGAATCCTCTCCTCTCCAGCCTCCTCTTCGCTTCCTCCGCCCTCATATTCAGTCCCCTCTGAGGCCCGCATGATGCATATTGCCGGAGGCGGGAGAGGTCATTGTGAGCTTCCCTCTGAGCACCCCTTTTATGGACATGAGCTCGTTCGACAGGTTCTTCAGATCGCCCATGACACCTATGGCGGTGACGGTCTCGAGGATGTTCCTGCCCTCCAGAGGCACACTCAGGCTGCCCACCATGTCGGAGCGCCATTTCCTTCCCAGATCCCTGAGCTGATCATGAATGCCGTCGTGCCTGCTGTCATATACGAATACCAGGACCCCGACCGTTATCTGCCTCTCATTCTTCCACTCCTTCTCGGCCAGGGAATCCCGTATCAGGTCCCTTATGGCCTCGGAGCGGCTCACGTATCCTTTTTGGGTTATCGAAAGGTCGAATTCATTGAGGAGCCTCGGGTCCAGGGAGACTCCGATACGGGTAACGCCGTCCATGGAAGCCGTTAACGCATTATCCGTATTAAACGGGACACATACTTATTATCAAAGAGGCCTTAGACGCGAATATGGCATCCGGACTGACCCCTGTGTTCAGGGAAGTGATAGCCGATATGGTGAGAGGCAAAACTGTTGCCGTGGCATTCTCAGGAGGGCTGGACAGCAGCACGGTGGCCGCCATCGTGAAGGATGAGGCCGAATCAGCGACGCTCTACACATCCGGAGTGGATGATGCCTATGATGTCAATGAGTCCAGGGAGATGGCCGGGATCCTCGGGATGGATTGGCGGCACATCCTGATCTCAGAGGGGGATCTGGAGGATTGCGTTAGGCACATGATCCGGATAACCGGGACGGTGAATCCGATAACGCTGTCATTCGAGATACCGTTCTATTACGTGGCGAAGCACTCTGAAGAGCATTACATAATAGGCGGCCAGGGCGCGGATGAGCTGTTCGCAGGATACGCGAAGTACATAGGGCTCTCCGACCCGGAGCTCAGGGACATGATGAATGCGGACATGTGCCGTCTCCTCGATGAGACGCTGGCTCATGAGAAGGCAGTTGCCGGGGAATTCGGGAAGGAGGTCATGTACCCGTATCTGGATGACAGGATCGCCAAGGCCGTCGGGAAGATAGACATAGGGGATCTGGCCCCGGGCGACATCAGGAAGAGGGCCCTCAGAGAGGTGGCCGAGGATCTGAGGTACCCGGAGATCGCCGCGAAGAAGAAGAAGGCGGCACAGTACGGGTCCGGATCAATGAGGCTCCTCAGGCGCATAGCCAAATCGAAGGGCATGACCGTCCGGGAGATGACAGAGGGGATGCAGGTTGAATGGGAATCCCGGAGCTCTTGATTGGCTGTACGGCCTCCAAAGGCACGGCATGAAGCTGGGACTGAGGAATACCGGGGAACTCCTGTCGGCACTCGGGGACCCTCAGAACGATTTCAGGAGCATACATGTGGCCGGCACCGACGGCAAGGGCTCCGTAGCCGCCATAACGGCATCGATCCTCAGGAAAGCGGGCATAAGAACGGGACTCTACACATCTCCGCATCTGGAGAGCTTCAACGAGCGCATATGCGCCGACGGGATCAGGATATCCGACGGGGAGCTGGCGGATCATGTTTCCGTGATACGTCCGAAGGTGGAGGAGATGGCCTCCCGCGGCCTCATATGCACATTCTTCGAGGTGACCACCGTCATAGCCTTCCTGCATTTCAGGGAGGTCGGGGTCGAGTATGCGGTCATCGAGGTGGGGATGGGCGGCAGGGATGACGCCACCAATGTCATAACGCCCGACGTCTCGGTGATAACCAACATAAGCCTGGAGCATACGGAGTATCTCGGGGATACGACAGAGAGCATCGCCGCAGAGAAGGCGGGCATAATCAAAGAAGGCGTCCCGGTGGTGACGCAATGCGGAGGACCGCCGCTTGAGGTGATAAGAGCCAGGGCCGCAGAGTCGGGATCGGATGTCACGGTAGTGAGCGCTCCTGAGATAGTGTCCCTGGAGCAGACCGGTACGGTATTCATGTACGAAGGAGAGAGATACACAGTCAGTCTTGCAGGCAGGCATCAGGCGCTCAATGCCGTCACTGCGATGGAAGCGGTCCGACTGCTCGGTGACGGGCGCATCAACGATGCGGTCATCCCGGGGCTGAGGGATGTGGTATGGCCCGCGCGTCTTCAGAAGCTCCCCGGGCGTCCCATAGTCCTTGACGTGACCCATACAGTCTCCGGGGCCAGGGATCTTGCGGATGACATATCCGAGATATACGGCCGTGTGACGCTGGTGATCGGTGTGCTCTCAGACAAGAACCTCAGGGGGATAGCGGAGAATCTGGCTCCCGTGGTGAACAGGGCGGTGATAACATCCCCTGATTCCGACAGGGCCATGCTCCCGGATGCCGAGATGGCCCGGATATCGGAATATATACAGGATGCGGAGACGGCGCCCACGATCGGGGATGCTATAAAGAGGGCCTTGGAGATAAGGGGGGAGGACACGGTACTGATAACCGGGTCCCATTTCATGATAGGGGAGGCGGTAAGATGGCTGGAGATATAGTCGAGATCCTGGATGCATTGGCACCCCTCTACGGGAGGGGAGCCTACCCCGGCAGGTCCGCAGAGGGCCTCAATCCGAGATGGGAAGCGGACCCGTTCCACGTACTGATAGCGACCATACTGTCCCAGAGGACCAAGGATGCCAATACGCGCAGGGCATCCGACAATCTGTTCTCGGAATACGATTCGATAGAGGAGCTTGCGGAAGCTGATGAGGAGGCCGTATGCGAACTGATACGCCCCGCAGGATTCCCCAGGCAGAAAGCGTCAGGGATCATCAGCTGCTGCAGGATCCTCAGGGATGAGCACGGGAGCTCTGTCCCGTCCGGGACGGAGGAGCTGCTGAGCCTTCCGATGGTGGGGAGGAAGACCGCCGCCTGCGTGCAGGCCTACGCCATGGGGATCCCTGCGGTATGCGTCGATACCCACGTGCACAGGATATCGAACCTCATGGGCCTCGTCGATACGAAGAATCCCGAGGAGACAGAGTACGCCCTGATGGAGATGACCCCGAGGGAGAGGTGGAACGACATAAACCGCTACATAGTGAGGCACGGGCAGGAGATCTGCCTTCCGAACCGCCCAAGATGCGGGCAATGCCCCGTATCACAGCACTGCGACCATGCGCAGAACAATTTTAGAAGCGACGGAATTAAAACTGATTAAAACATCCGCATCCTGAATGCACGAGGTTTCCGTCGTATCGAACATAGTTTCCGCCGTACTCAGGGAGTTGGAGAAGTACGATGCCCACGGGGTCGAGGAGGTCGTCCTGATCATAGGGGACATGACCAACCTCGGTGCGGAGCAGATGGCGTTCGCCTTCGAGATAGTCACCCGGGACACGATCCTGGAGGGGGCGAATCTTGTCATAGAGAGGGAGGCCATCGTCGTCATATGCTCTGAATGCGGATACAGGGGGCCTGTGCAGATGATCGAGAGCGATTACGGTGAGCATTCGATCCCCATACTGTCCTGCCCGGAATGCGGAGGCCATATCAAAGTGATCGAGGGCCAGAGCTGCGGGGTCAAGAACGTCAAGATCAGAGAGGCATAGGATGTACAAGTACAGGGACGAGAGGACGGCTTCACGGATAATAGAGAAGATAGGTGCCATGAACGGTAAGTACACGTTCATGCACGTCTGCGGCACCCATCAGGACACCATAGTAAGATTCGGCCTGGAGCAGATGCTGGCGGATGTGGGCGTGGAGATACGTCAGGGCCCCGGCTGTCCCGTGTGCGTCACAACGAGCAAAGAGATAGGGGACGCCATACATCTGGCACGTTCCGGCATAACGATCTGCGCCTTCGGGGATATGATGAGGGTGCCCACCACCGTCGGAACGCTGAATGATGCGAAGGCCGACGGTGCTGACGTGAGGATCGTATACTCGATCGAGGACGCGGTCCGCATGGCGCCGGACCTCGACGGGGACATAGTGTTCGTTGCCGTGGGATTCGAGACCACCGCGCCGTCAACATGCGTACCGCTTCAGAAGGATCTGCCGGAGAATTTCAGCATCTACAGCTGCCACAGGGTGTGCCCTCCCATCCTGAAGACGATATTCGATATGGGCGAGACCAAGGTCCAGGGCATGATAGAGCCGGGCCATGTGGCGGTCATCACCGGCACAGGCATATTCGAGCCCCTTGCGGAAGGATACAAAATGCCTCAGGTGGTGGCAGGATTCGAGCCGTTGGACATACTGATGGCGTGCTACATGCTCTGCAGGCAGATCGAGGAGGGGAGATGCGAGGTGGAGAATGAGTACACCCGCCTTGTCAGGCCCGAGGGGAACCCGAAGGCGCAGAAGCTCATGGAGATCACCTACGATCCTGAGGACAGGGCCTGGAGAGGGTTCCCTGTGATAGAGAAGAGCGCTCTCGCTCTCAAGAAGAAATACGAGTCTCATGATGCGACGAAGGTCCATCAGGACATCCTTGCCCTGGCACCGGAAGTGGAGCCGGAGGCTCGCGGATGCAGATGCGGTGAGGTCCTCAGAGGGCTCATCAGGTCCGAGGAGTGCCCGATGTTCGGCAGGGCGTGCAAGCCCATGAGCCCGTCGGGCCCCTGCATGGTCTCCGCCGAGGGGAGCTGCAATATCGCGTACAGGTTCGGGAAGAGGGGGATTTGAACAATGAATAATTCCGAAGAAAGCAATATGATCAAAGTACCAGAAAAGAGGATTTTCGTGATAACCAATGACTCCACGGTGTTCCAGACGGACAAGTGGGTCAGTGCCTTCGAGATGTTCGGCGGCCGCGTGACAGAGGTCAAGAACCTTGTCACGGATCTCTGCGGCGAAGCGGACGTATCCATGGGGATAATCTCGGGCCGATTCGGATTCATACCTGCCAATTACGTCGTAATGCCGTACCCGTGGGTTCCCGAGTCCAAAGAGGACTTCGAGCTCCTGCAGTCCAAGAGGGATTTCCTGGGCGCGATCAAGAAGACGCTGGGGATAAAGGTGGGCGACACCTATCTCTACGACAAGGTGATAGTCTGCGTTCCGAAGGTCCTGTTCGAGATGATGAAGGACGTTCTGCCTGATGACAGGGTCATAGCGATCACGAACCCCCAGTTCGAGGAGGAGTGCAGAAACCGGGGATGGTCGTATTACAAGCGCGGCGGTTCCAGGGTGGGCAAGAAGAACGCCGCGGACATAATCAAGGAGATCGAAGGCTGGAACGCAGGAGCCTGAGGTCCTCTTTAGCCTTCGCATCCACGCGGTACGAATCGGTTATCTTGCCGATGGTCATGCGCAGCACGTCCGTCTCCAGGGCTCCGCCCCTGAGGATCGGATCGGTCCTCTCAGGATACTTCACGTAGCATTCCGCAAGGGCCCAGGCGACCCCCATCTTCAGATAGTAGCCCTGATGCCGGACCGAGGACAGCATTCTCAGGACAGCGTCTATGCTCCCGTCGTCCAGGAAATGGGATTTCATCATCACTGCGGCATACCTCATCCCGAACTCCGTACCGTCATCGTGATGTGCCAGGACCGAATCCCAAATCATACGGCGGTCCCTGTCGGTCGGCTTGAAGGCTGAGCAGAAGGCGTCACACACCGCCCAGTTATCTATCCTCGGTATGAATCCTTCCGCCAGCCGCATGCGCTCTTCCGCGTCCTCCGGCGCAAGGCAGATGACCAGCCCTCTGATCATGACCTCCTCGAAGTACACGTCCCTGCCTTCGAGATACTCACGCCAGTCCCCTCCGGATACGTTCCTGACGATCCTTCTGATGACGGGCATCCTCACCCCTATGATCCCTTCCGATCCCGGGATGAGCTTCCTGTTGAACTCACCGTACTTCTCATCGGCATTCTCCAGGAGCTCGCACATGACCTCTTCTCTTATGCCCATGCGGCATAATCCCGTGCAAAGGGTATATTCTTTGTCGGACATCCCTCATCGTGATACTGAGCGCCAGCAGGAGGACCGACATCCCGGCATTCCATTCGGAATGGATGATGAACCGTCTCAGGGACGGCAGGCTGATGGTCCGTAACCCGGGTTTCAGGAGCATGGTCTATGACGTTGACGTGAGCCCCGGGAATGTGGATGCCGTCATCTTCCTGACGAAGAACCCATCCCCTATGACGGGGATGATCGATGAGATACTGTCCATGGGGCACCGTCCGTTCTTCCAGGTGACGATAACCGGTAACGGCAGGGGGATCGAACCGAATGTGCCGGACATCAGGAAGACAACGGACGCGTTCAGACGGATATCCGGGAAGATAGGCCCCGACAGGATGATATGGAGATACGATCCGGTGCTGCTGTCTGCGGGGATCGGAGCGGAGGAGCACGCTGAAAGGTTCTCGGAGATATGCTCGCTCCTGGAAGGTCATACGGGAAGGTGCGTATTCGGGTTCCTGGAACCTCATGCCAAACTGAGTGCCAAGATCGCATCCGGTGCGCTTCGGGAAGCATCAGGGGAGGAGATGAGAGCGGTCGCCGAGGCCCTGCTGCCGATAGCCGAGTCTGCCGGCATGGAGCTCACGTCCTGCTGCACCGGGACAGCTCTGGAGGGCACCGGGGTGAAGGATGTCGGGTGCATAGATGAGGACACCATGCGCCGTTCCGGCATACCGTTCACCAGATACTCAGTGCCACAGAGGGAAGGATGCACCTGCGTAAAGACATTCGATGTCGGGACGTACGGCACCTGTTTCCACGACTGCATATATTGTTACGCCAACCCAGCTTCGCCGGGCAGGAGGACCTCGGACCCGGACAGCCTGATGCTGGGGGACTCCCTCAGAGAAGGGGACGAGATAATCAAGGTGGGGAAGAGGCAGAGGCTTCTAAGCGACTTCTGACCCGCGGCCCTCTTTTTCGAGCTCCCTCTTCATGCGCTTGGGCGAGAAAAGATAGCCGTCCATGAATATGACCCAGCATATCTCTATGACGATGGATGCCGTCACGGGGAACAATGCCCTCCCCGGGTCCAGGGCCGCAGTGACCGCCACGGCCGTCACGAGAGCTATGGCGATGCCCTTGTTCTTGTAGGACGTCATCAGAACATCCGTCACCCTCTGCTCCCAGGGCACTCCCGCCCTTCTCTCCAGGAACTCCAGGCTGAGACCCAGTCCGAACGTTCTGAGCATGGATATCCCCATGAAGGTCACCAGCAGCACCACCTCGCTCCTGAACATATTCGCAGAGGCTCCCACGGAGATGAAGACCAGCAGGAATATGCAGGAATTCAGGAATATCGCAAGATTCTGCTTATCTATCTCGACTTTGACAAGAAGGCGGGAAAGGAACAGGGGTATGATGACGACTTCGACGACAGCTATGATCACGCCGGTGACGTCAATGATCTTGTCCAGCATGAGCCAGACCATGAAAGGGATGTAGATTATGGAAAGCAGGTAAACTGCGATCGTCCCTCTGGCGGCGTGCTTCATATCTCCCCTGAGTATGTATGACAGAGGCACCACGGACGCTGCGAAGGGAGTCAGGCCTATGAACACAAGACCGACCTTGAAAGCCTCATCCGTGAAGAAAAGGGATGCTATCAGAGGTATCGCCGATGCGATCACCATGCTGAGCAGGATCGCTCTCAGGACGGATTTCGGGTTCTCTGCAGGATTCAGCCCTTTGAAAGGTATCCTGGAAAGGGACACGGTCATCATGATCGCCAGGATGAGGATCGTGACATTGCTTCTGATCTCAGGCGCTATCTCAGGGAAATATCCGCTGAGCCCCAAGGCCAGGGCCACGATAAGGGCCATGGACATCATGAAGGTCCCCCTGCTCAGCAGATCCTTGACAGACATAAGGCCCCGACAGGTGATTATCGTTATATACTCTCTCCATACCGCAGAATTGCACAGTACGCGGCCCCCGTCAACATAGGAATATTAACGAAAGGTTGCCTACGGTATCAGTCATGATGGAGGTAAAGCCCGTAAAAGCGGGATGGTATAATGCATTCAGGCCCTGGACCCTGCACGGAGCGGTCGTGCCCGTGCTCATCGGCGGTGCGGTTGCGTACCGCCACATGCCGGATTCCTTCAGCCCCATTATATTCATCCTGATACTGGTCGGGGGCTGTCTCCTCCAATCCGCGGCGAATCTTCTCAACACCTACGGCGATTTCGAGAAAGGGGTCGATACGGAGGAGAATCACACAAGGTCCCCGGAGCTCGTCTCGGGCGCTCTGAATCCGAGGAGCGTCCTGTACATGGGAATAGGCTGCCTGGCCGTCACTGCCCTGATAGGCGTGGTGTTCATACGGTATTCCGGATGGGAGATACTCCTGATAGGGCTGGCGGGCATAGCCGCCGCCGGATCCTACACCCTGGGAATGGCCTATAAGTACAGAGGGCTGGGGCAGATCTCCGTCTTCGTGATGATGGGCCTCCTGATGCCGTTGGGAACGTATTTCGTCCTGACGTCCCAATTCCTGATAGACCCGGTGATAGTGGGCCTCCCCAACGCATTCTTCATAACCGCGGTCCTCTGCGGCAATGAGATGCGGGATTTCAGGACGGATCTGGAAGCAGGCATCGGGACGCTGTGCGGCAGGATGGGCTACGGCAGAGGCCTCAGATTATACTGGGCGGAGAACACGCTGCCCTATCTGATCCTGGTGCTTATAGTGGTATCAGGATACGCTCCGTGGACATCCCTCATAGCCCTGGCCTCTCTGGGACTATGGTATAAGCTGATCATGAACAGCAGGAAGGCGGATGAGGACAGGCATGCGGCGTTCCTGATGGTGCCTGCGGCATTCAAGCTGAATTGGATCTTCGGCGTCCTTCTGACCGCAGGATATTTGATTGGGATCATCTTCCTGTAGGTGCTGATATGAAAGGAGACGAGAAGGCCGGCAATCAATTCGAGGGGAAGGAAGTCTACGTGAAGGATGTCTTCAACGACATAGCCCCGTACTACGACAAGATGAACGACATCATGTCCGTGGGCATGATCGAGCGCTGGCACAAGTTCATGTTCAAGAAAGCAGGCGACATCACAGGCTTCTCGGTCCTGGACGTCGGCACCGGCACCGGGGAGCTCGCGTTCATGTCAGCGAAGAAGGCGGGCCCGGAGGGCAGGGTGACCGGACTTGACATCACCCCGGCGATGCTGGAGATGGCCAAGCTGAAGGTCCCGGACCTGGACCTTCCTGCGGAAGTGACTTTTGTTGTGGGGGATGCCCTCGACATGGAGTTCGGGGATGACCTTTTCGACCTCGTGATTTCAGGGTACATGCTCAGGAACGTGACCGACATCCAGACGGCGGTGGATGAGATGTACCGTGTCCTCAAACCGGGGTGCCTGGCCGTGGTGGCCGAGCTGGCGAAGCCCCGGAACAGGGTCGTACGCTGGGGACATAAGGTGTACATGAACCGCATCGTGCCCTTCTGGGGCAGGAAATATGACAAGGGGAAGGTCATAGACGGCAAACAGCCCGCATATGACTGGCTGACATCATCGCTGGAAGGATTCCCCTACGGTCAGGAGATGATCGACATATTCGAGAAGGCCGGCTTCACGGATGCGGAATTCTATGTCAAGTCCATGGGAGCCGTCAACATATACGTGGCCCGCAAGCCTCAGTGATCCCTTTCCATCCTCAGCAGCGATTCCTTCATCTCAGTGCCGTAGAAGTAATTGCCCGTCTCCCCGTTGGTCCTCACCACCCTGTGGCACGGTATCGCTATCGCAACGGGGTTCATTCCGCATGCGCTGCCTGCGGCCCTCACGGCCCTCGGCCTTCCGGCGCGGTCGGCTATCTGAGCGTACGTCCGGGTCTCCCCGTACGGTATCTCGGATATGGCATCCCATACCCTCTTCTGGAAATCGGTGCCTTCCGTGCGGATCCCGAATGTGAATTCCCTCCTGTCGCCGGAAAGATATTCTGAGATCTCTTCGAATGCTCTCAGGGCAACATCGGTGGGCTCGCTCTCCCCCGGTCCGAGGAAGATGCGCGTGACGTACTCGCCGTCATCCTCTATGCCGAGATTTCCGAACGTTGTGGGGAAATAGGAAATGCTCATATCGATGACACACAGGCCTCAGGAATCTAAATTTGTTCCGCACCGCACCTTCGTCCGCACCTTCCCTGCGGGTCTTCAGTTTATTTATGCGGAAGCTCATAGTCTGAATATGGGCAACGCTCGCTGTTATGAGAACGATTCTCTGATCATAGGCAGGTTCCAGCCGCTGCACAAAGGCCACATGGAAGTCGTAAGGAAGGTCACCAGGGAGTCAGAGCGCGTGACCATCGGCATAGGCAGTGCACAATACTCTCACACGAAGGAGAACCCCTTCACAGCCGGGGAGCGTTACAGCATGATCGCGGAGGCTCTCAAGGAGGAGGGGATAAGCAATTGCTACATCGTGCCGGTGGAGGACCTCAACCGCTATTCGATATGGGTCTCTCAGGTGGTGTCGATGTGTCCCAAGTTCTCAAGGGTGTACACCAATAACCCCTATACCCGCCGGCTGTTCTCAGAAGCAGGATTCGAGGTGCGCGATTCACCGCTGTACAACCGTTCGGAATTCTCCGGGACGGAGGTCAGGAGGAGGATAAAATCCGGTGAGAACTGGAGGGCCCTGGTACCGGATGCGGTGGCGAAGATAATCGATGAGATCGACGGTGCGGAAAGGATCAAGCAGCTCGGCGGGGAACAGGAGAATGGGATCTGAGGTGGAGGAGGCCGCCCTGGCCCTCATCAGGAAAGGCATGACGCTGGCACTTGCCGAGTCCTGCACAGGCGGCGGTCTCGGGGCCATGATGACGTCCCTTCCGGGCTCATCCGTTTATTTCATGGGAAGCGCGGTGGTCTATGCCAACAGCGCCAAGCAGAAGGTCCTGGGAGTCAAACGCGCCACACTGGACCGATACGGCGCGGTCAGCGCGGAGACGGCCTCGGAGATGGCGGAAGGTGCCAGAGTCCTTTTCGGATCCGATGTTGCAGTGGCGATAACCGGAATAGCCGGACCGGCCGGAGGAACGGAGAAGAAGCCCGTCGGCCTGGTGTACACGGCCGTTTCGGTGAGAGGGCGCATCGACGTCAGAGAGCACAGATTCGAAGGGGACCGGGAATGCATAAGAGGGAAATGCGCCGAGAATGCGCTCCTGCATATGCGATCCGTATTGGTGGATTGATATGCAGGGAAGATACAGCCGTCAGATACCCATGATAGGCGAGGACGGACAGGAATGCCTGATCAGGTCCAAAGTGGCCGTGATAGGATGCGGGGGCCTCGGCTGCAATGTCATGACCCAGTTGGCCGCGGCCGGAGTGGGGGAGATGATCCTCGCGGACAAGGACGTGCCTTCCGAGACGGACCTCAACAGGCAGTTCGTATATGCCGGGAAGGGAACCGCTCCGAAGGCGGAGCTCGCGGCGGAATGGGTGCGGCAGATATCGGAGAGCACGAAAGCCGTGCCGATGAACATTGATCTCGATAAGAGGAATGCGGCATCGGTGCTGAAAGGCTGCGACATCGCAGTGGACTGCCTTGACAACAACCGGACCAGGCTGATCCTGAATGCCGCCGTGCTGGAGAAGGGGATCCCGTTGATCCACGGGGCGGCGGACGGCCCTCTCGGGCAGGTGACCGTGATCGTCCCCGGCGAGACGGCATGCCTGGAATGCTTCCTTCCGGAAGCCGACCCGGGAACGATACCTGCCATGGGGGCAGTGGTATCCGTCATCGGGGGGATCGAAGCGGCGGAGACGGTGAAGATGATAACCGGCAGGGGGAGACCCCTGAAAGGGAACCTGCTCTCGGTGAATGCTGGCACATGGGAGATCAGGACGGTGGGGCTGAGGAAGCGCCCCGGTTGTGATGCCTGCTCCCGGAACGACTGATATTAATACGCCTTTTTTTATTAGATTGGCATGGAGCTAATCAGGACGGGCAAGGTCAAAGAGGTCTACGCCCTTGACGACAGGACGCTGGAATTCGTTTTCACTGACAACATATCGGTTTTCGATAAGATCATACCGTCCAGCATCCCCCATAAAGGGAACACCCTGTGCAGGACTGCCAAGTTCTGGTTCGATCTCCTGGAATCAAAGGGCATCAGGACCCATTTCGGGGAGTATATCCCGCCCAACAGGATGAGGGTCAAGAGGCTTGACATAATCGAGGATTATGACAGGATACACACCGACACGGTGAATTATCTGATACCGCTGGAAGTGATCTGCAGGCATTATGCCGCAGGGTCTCTGATGGACCGCATAAAGTCCGGCAGGATCAAGGCGGAGGACCTGGGATTCCCAAGGGGGCATATCGTGAAGTACGGTGAGAAGCTTCCGCGCCCCTTCGTGGAGACCACCACCAAACTGGAGGCCCATGACAGGGAGCTGACCGAGGAGGAGGCCAAGCGGATAGCCGGCCTCACCGATGCCGATTACAAGGAGATCGTGGACACCGTCCTGAGGATCGACGCGATAATAGCCGAGGAGGTGGCCAAGAGAGGTCTGATCCACTGCGACGGCAAGAAGGAGTTCGGTTACGATGAGGACCGCAGGCTCATCGTGATAGACACATTCGGCACTCTGGACGAGGACAGATGGTGGGATGCGGATGAGTACGCCAAAGGAAGAACGGTGGAGCTCAGCAAGGAGTTCGTCCGCCAGCACTACCGCGAGACCGGATACCACGGCGAACTGATGGCCGCAAGAGAGAAGGGCGGTGCCGAGCCGGACATACCCGCGCTTCCCAAGGATATCGTCGGCAGGGTCAGCGAACTGTACGTGGAAGTGTATGAGAGGATAACGGGGCAGAAGTTCTGATCATTCCGCCCGAATGATCGTCCTCTTATCCCCTGCGGGGCATTCCGTATTCTCGAGTGTCTCGACGACGGACAGTTTGTCCCCGTCCTTGATGAAGAAGGGATGGCACATCCCCCAGTTGGCGCATCCCAGCTCAGTGCATTTGGCATGCTCGAAGGTTATCCTGCTTCCGTCTATCGCATACTTCCTGTCGATGCAGACCCGCATCGGGACCTTGATCACCACAACGGCTCTCACGCCGCCCTCATGCATCTCGCATTCATGATGCACATCCCTGATCTCAGTTACCTCATACATCCTGCCGACCTCCAGGTTGAAGCACACATTCTTGAATCTGCACTCACGGCATTCGAGGGAAGGACCCAGATAATAGAATCTGTTCCCTGTTCTTGCCTGCGATTCGCCCAAAAGAGTCACTAATGCCATTTCTTCCACCTCATATTACGCCTGTTGCCCTGGCAACTTCCTCGGCCGCAGCTTTGGATAAGCCGCTGCCTATGATCGTGACTCTGTCGCTTCTGACCTTATGCATATGCGTCAGCGCGTCTATGATGTCCTCCGGTTCAAGACCCAGGCCTGCGGCGTCCACCGGGGCCCCTATGTCCTTCAGTGCGCCCCTTATCCTCATCCAGTCCTTTCCCTGGAGATAGGTCATCATTATGGATCCGACCCCGCACTGCTCCCCGTGCATGGCCTTCCCCGGATGCAAAGCATCGAGGGCGTGGGAGAACATGTGCTCGGAGCCGCTGGTGGGCCTCGAACTGCCGGCCACCGACATGGAGACGCCCGACAGGATTATCGGCTTCAGGACCAGCCAGGTGCATTCCTCATCATCGGGCTTTATGGACTTCGAGATGTCTATTATCGTCTCCGCGGCCATCATCGACATCTGGTAGGCAGAGGAGCTGAAGAATTCGTTATGGTTCTTTTTGGACAGCTTCCAGTCAGCCAGGGCGGATATGTTCGATATCACGTCAGCGCAGCCTGATATGAGGTAACGGTAAGGTGCGGCGGTTATCACCCCCGTGTCTGCGAGGATCCCCATCGGGGACACGGCCTCCACGGACATGGTCTCGGTGCTCGACCTGAGGGACGCTCTGCCGGAGGCTATGCCGTCATGGGATGCTGAGGTCGGTATGCTTATGAAATGCACGCCCAGATTCTTCGCGGCGAGCTTCGCCGTGTCTATCTTGTTGCCTCCTCCGACGGCCAGGATGAAACGGCATCCCGCCTCCTCACCGAGTTTCACGGCTTTGTCCACGTTCTCAAAGGTGGCGTTCCCGGAGAAGCATACAGTCATATCATAGCCGCCGTCGGACATGAAATCCTCCACATCCCTGCCGGCGGACTTGTAGGTGTTCTCTCCCGTGATCATGAGCCCGGGCCCCGTGAAACCGAGGTTCCTGCTCATGTCCACTACTCTGGGCAGTGCCTCGTGACCGACCAGTATGCTTCGGGGAAATACCATCTCCCTCGATTTCGTGAACGTCTTTTCCGTCGGGCGCATCTCAGCGCATATGCCCCTGAAAACATATAAAACCACACACAGGCATAGATAGCTCATGAAGGCCACATTGATTGTAGGAAGCGCCAGGAAGGAAGGCAGCACGGAAATACAGTGCGAAGCCCTAGCCGATGCCTTAGAGGAGGAAGGCTTCGAGGTCAGCGTCATGAGGCCTTACGACATGGACATCAAGCACTGCACCGGATGCAACAGATGTTTCACAGAGGGCAAGTGCCATATAAAGGACGATATGCACATCATATATGATGCGGTGGAGGAATCGGACCTGATCGTCATCGGCACCCCCGTCTATTTCTCAGGCCCCTCTTCCATAATAAAACAGGTCATCGACCGTTTCCAGCTCCACTGGCACACTGAGGAGGATGAGCCGTCGAAGAAGTATGTGGCTCTCGTTTCCACAGGAGGCAGCAGGAATCCCAGGTTCGAGAATGTGACGTCCATATGCAGAGCCTTCACCTTCTCCATCAATGCCAAGTGGGGCGGGGAGTCCCTGGTGGAGAACACGGACGGGGAGGACATATCCCGGGCGGGCAAAGAGGCGTACAGGTTCGGGAAGACCCTGGCACTCAAGATCAAAGGGGAACTGTGAAGCGCCTGTCCGCATAAACAGGCATACTCTCCGAATAGGGCAGGATCTCGGCGATCCCGAAAAGTCTTTCCCATTCCCATGAGCTCATCCCGCCGTCGAGATCGAAGACGGCCACGGAATCGAATCCTGCTGACACGAGTCTCTCCGTCACGGTCTCCGGGCCCTCCTGCCCCGGCGCGATGCGCTCTGAGCGGATCACGGCAGGGATTATGCTGTCTGAAACAGAATGCATATCGGCCAGGTCCTCATCCGAGGTCAGGTGGTAAGGCACCAGAACGGTATCGGCCTCGCTGTTGAACACGTCGAAGAGATCATCCGTATCCCTGACACAGGTCATGAGCCAGACCTTATATCTTTTGATCTTCACGTTCTTCACGACATCTGCTTTGAACCCGCCTTCCGCTATACCTTTGACATCAACCGCCAGGAACGGGCTCTTCCTGTCGATCCCGCTCTCCGGCCCGGAAACGAATCCTCTGTAGTCCGCGGTGCCGCAGGTGTCCCGGCCCAGGCGGCCGGCGGTGATTCTCCTGCCGTCATGGAAGACGGCCATAGCAGGTATCTCCAGAGTCATGGTCCTGTCGGAATCCTATATCGCAATGATATGCTTTTGTGCTCTGTTCCCTTGCTGCATATTGATTTTTTAGGAAGTCAACTATTTAATAAACGGTAGACGCTGATAACCGGCAGGTGATAACCGATGGTTAAACGCAGAGAGATATACTATTGCGAGATTTGCGGCAACATAGTCGAAGTTGAGGTCGGAGGCAAGGGAGCCCTTGTCTGCTGCGGGGAGAACATGAAGCTCCTGACAGCCAAGACCGCTGACACGAGCAAGGAGAAGCATGTGCCTTACATCCAGAAGGAGAAGGGCGGGTTCAGAGTGAAGGTCGGCAAAGAAGAGGATCATCCGATGCTGGACAAGCATCACATCTCCTACATCGAGATCTGCGCTGACGGCATCATCATGAGGAAGTACCTCAACCCCGGTGACAAGCCCGAGGCATTCTTCAAGACCGACGCCGAGAAGGTCGAGGCCTGGGAAGTCTGCAATCTGCACGGGCTCTGGAAGGCATAAACTTTCTAAAACAGCGGGCATCGCCCGCTTTTCATTCACCCCGCTTCAGGCGTTGACAGGTGAAAGTTTTTAACAGCATAACCGTACAGATATCCCGAGGTTAAGGAATATGTCCAAAAAAATGACCCGATGGAAAGAAAAGTTGAGTGCCAGCCCCTATAATGACAGGGTGCTGCCGCTACTTTCCCACAAAGTTGAGATTTTGGACACTACGCTGAGGGACGGAGAGCAGGCCCCCGGCATAGCCCTGTCCATGTCCGACAAGATCGCCATAGCGAGAGCCCTTGACGACCTCGGCGTGGACGAGATAGAGGCAGGCTTCTCGGCCTCGGGCAGGGATGAGAAGGAGACCCTGAAGAACATAGCCGGTCTCGGCCTCTCTGCGCGAGTATGCTCTCTCGCCAGGTCCACCGTATCAGATATAGATGCGGTGATAGACACAGGGCTGGATTACGTCCACACTTTCATAGCGACCTCCGACATACATCTGGAGAGGAAGCTCAAGATGACGAAGGAGCAGGTCCTGGAAAGGGCCGTCTCCGCAGTGCAGTATGCCAAGGACCACGGCCTGAAGGTGCAGTTCTCATGCGAGGATGCGACCAGGAGCGACCTGGACTTCCTGAAGAAGGTATACGGCAGCGTGGTCGAGGCCGGTGCCGACGTGATCGATATACCGGATACGGTGGGAGTGATGTCCCCCCGTTCCATGGATTTCCTGGTATCCGAGATCGCCAAAACGGTCAGGGTGCCGATAGCGGTGCACTGCCACAATGATATGGGGCTCGCCACTGCGAACTCCATAGCCGCGGTCGAGGCCGGAGCATCCCAGGTCCACGTATGCGTGAACGGCCTCGGGGAGAGAGCGGGCAATGCGCCGCTGGAGGAGGTGGCCGTGCTGCTCTTCATAAACTACGGGATCAGCACCGTGGACCTGTCCAAGATAGGTCAGGTGTCCAAGACGATATCCAGATACACAGGCTATCCCATAGAGTACACGAAGCCGATCATAGGCAAGAATGCCTTCGCCCATGAATCCGGCATCCATGTGCACGGCATGCTGGCGGACTCCTCGACGTATGAGGCGTTCCCGCCGGAGCTGGTGGGGATGGACCGGAACCTTTCCCTGGGCAAGCATTCCGGGGCGCATTCCGTGAAGGAGAGGCTGGACCGCATGAAGGTCGACTTCCCCGATGAGAAGATGCCCGAGCTGATGGAGGCCATGAAGGCCATAGCGGTGGGCGGTAAGAAGATAGACGATATCGAGCTTGCCGTGATAGCTGACAACGTCCTCTGGAAGGACCGCATCCAGCAATCCGTGGTGCTGAAGGAGTTCGTGGTCCTGACAGGAAAGAATGTCACGCCGACGGCCACGGTCACGATAGAGGTGGACGGCAAGAGCAACACGGTGTCCCAGGTCGGCCTGGGTCCCGTGGATGCGGCCATGCATGCGATCAGAGAGGCCGTGAACGGGAACGTCTCCCTTGAGGAGCTGCGCCTGGACGCGATAACCGGAGGAAGCGACTCCATCTGTGAGGTGTCCGTCCTGGTGAAGGACACCAAGGGCGACGGGAAAGCATCCGCAGGGAAGGCCTTCGGCCTTGACATCGTCAACACATCCGTTGATGCGATCATGGAGGCCATAAACAGAGACCATTCCAGGAGGAAATCACAGTGAAAGGCAAGACCGTAGCGGAGAAGATACTATCCGCCAAATCAGGCCGGGATGCCCGGGCCGGAGACATAGTGGAGGCAGATGTGGATTATGTGATGGTCAACGATGTCACAGGGCCCATAGCCTTCAGAAGATTCGAGAGCCTGGGTCTTCCGCCCAAGAGGGAGAAGATAGTGCTCATACCCGACCACTACGTCCCCAACAAGGACATAGCCTCGGCAGAACAGGCCAAGGAGATGAGGGAGTTCGCAGGCAGGCACGGGATAGGGAACTACTTCGAGGTGGGGAGATCCGGGGTCTGTCATCAGATCATGATCGATGAGGGCTTCGCAGCCCCGGGGAGACTGATCGTCGGAGCGGACTCCCATACCTGCACATACGGCGGTCTGGGTGCCTTCTCCACAGGGATCGGGTCGACAGAGGCGGCAGCGGTCTTCGCAACGGGCAGACTGTGGTTCAAGGTCCCGGAGTCTGTGAAGATCGAGCTGACGGGGAAATTCCGCAAGAACGTGGGCGGGAAGGACCTGGTCATCAAGATCATCTCGGACATGGGAGTCGACGGGGCGATATACCAGGCATGGGAGTTCGGAGGGCCCGCCGCCGGTGATGTGCCGGTGTCCGACAGGCTCACCATATGCAACATGGCCATCGAAGCGGGGGCCAAGGCAGGAATATTCCCATGCGATGCCAAGACCGAGGAGTATATCAGGGACATCGTCAAAGGTGATTACGAAGCGGTCGTTCCCGACAAGGACGCCGTCTACGCCAAGGTCCTGAAATACGACCTCTCGGAGCTGGAGCCGATGGTTGCATGCCCCCATCTGCCGGAGAACGGACGTCCGGTCAGAGAGGTGGACGTCGTCATAGATCAGGCATACCTCGGATCCTGCACGAACGGCAGGATAGAGGACATGAGGATCGCAGCGGGGATAATCAAGGGAAGGAAGGTGGCGCCCGGCGTGAGGATGATCGTGGTGCCCGCAAGCCCTTCCGTGCAGAGAGCGATGATCGAAGAAGGGCTGATGACCATATTCATGGACGCCGGCGCCTTCGTATCCGGGCCGACCTGCGGCGCATGCCTGGGCGGCTACATGGGAATACTCGCGGAGGGTGAGAGGGCTGTTTCCTCTACGAACAGGAACTTCATCGGCAGGATGGGGCACAAGGGCTCCGAGGTGTATCTTGCCGGGCCTGAAGTAGTGGCGGCCTCCGCAGTGCTCGGCCGCATAGCAGTACCGGAGGACCTGTCATGACGATCTACAGAGGGAGAGTATGGAGATTCGACGATCATGTCGATACGGATCAGATAATCCCGGCCGAGCGCCTGGTGTCAGAGATGCTGAACTGCCTCGGGGATTTCGCGTTCGAGAAGGTCAGACCGGGGATCTCGGAGAAGATGAAGGACGGCGACATAATAGTCGCAGGCAAGAACTTCGGATGCGGATCATCCAGAGAGCATGCGCCGCTGGCGCTGATGGATGCAGGCATCTCGTGCGTTGTGGCCGAATCCTTCTCCAGGATATTCTTCAGGAACTCGATAAATACGGGCCTGGCACTTGTTGAATGCAAGGTCGATATCAAAGAAGGGTCCGAAGCGGAGGTGGACACCTCCGAAGGTACCATACGGGACATGAGCAACGGTAAGGTGTACAATTTCAAGAAGCATCCCGACTTCATACAGAATCTCATAGAATCCGGCGGTCTGATCGAGACCATAAGGAGAAAGAAATGAAGCATCTGGCACTCATCCCGGGCGACGGGATAGGGAAGGATGTGACGGATGCAGGCATGCAGGTTCTGGATGCAGTGTCCGAGATATCCGGTTTCAGCTATGATGCGGAGCTCTTCGACATCGGTTCGGAGAGATATCTTGCTTCGGGTACACTTCTGGAAGATGGCGAGATAGAGGAGCTCAGATCCAAGGATGCGATATACTTCGGTGCGATCGGGGACCCCAGGGTCAGACCGGGGGTGCTGGAGCAGGGCGTGCTCCTGAGGCTCAGGTCAGCTTTGGACCAATACATAAACTTCAGACCGGTGACATCCGTTCACCCGTACGTACCGCTGAAGAGGGAGACCGATTTCGATATACACTTCCTCAGGGAGAACACAGAGGATTTCTACATGGGGATGGGAGGCAGGATCCAGTCCGGAGGCAATCTGAAGCTCTCGGCGGCCCGGAGGCTGTACGATCTGAGGATATCCCTGGATCTCGATGCGGATGCGGAGGAGGATTTCGCAGTGGAGGTGGGCCTCCTGTCCAGGAAAGGTGTCGAGAGATTCGCGGATTACTCCTTCAGGCACGCCGAGTCCCTGGGACAGGACAAAGTAACTCTCGTGGACAAGGCCAATGTCTGCACGGGGATATACGGATTCCAGAGGGAGATCTTCGAACAGAAGGCCTCCGAGCACGGGATGGGACTTGACTTCATGTTCGTGGATGCCATGGCGATGGCGATGATAACCCGTCCGGAGAGATACGGCACAGTGGCGGTCCCGAATCTGTTCGGGGACATACTGACCGATCTGGGAGCTCAGCTGCAGGGCGGCCTCGGCCTCGGTGCCAGCGGGAACATAAACCCGGAGGGCGTGAGCATGTTCGAGCCCATACACGGTTCGGCCCCGGATATCGCAGGGAAGGGCATAGCCAATCCGATCGCAGCCGTGATGGCCCTGAAGATGATGCTCGATGTCCTGGGTCACAGGGAGGAAGGGGAGATGGTCAGGAAGGCCGTGTCCGGATGCCTGGCTGAAGGCAAGGTCACACCGGACCTGGGCGGGAAGCTCAACACCTGGCAGGTGGCGGAAGATATATCCGCACGTATCCTGAAGGGATGAGGATGAGGCTGGAGATAAGAGCGGAGTACGGGGACGAGGGGACGGCCGGAGCTGTCTTCGCCGCCCTGATGCCTGACAATAAAGGCTATGTGGAATCGGAGATGAAAGGCAGGCAGCTGCTCTTCATCATCGAATCCTCTGATGCCGGCTCTATGAAGAACTCGGCCGATGATCTCATGGCGTGCCTCAAGGCCGCCGAGAATTCCGTAGGCCTAATCCCCGGTGCCGCTGCGGACCTTGACTGCGACGCCCTTTGACATACTGGATATCTCATCTGCGGTCAGGAGCGCACGGCCGGTGGCCACGAAGCTGTCCTCCGAATCGGTGACGATCACCTCTTCCATGGGCCTTATCTCAGGGTCCGCCGACAGGACGAATCTGCAGAATGCGTTCCTTCCCTGTGACACGAAGGGAACGGAGTCGTCGTTCACAACCACTCTCATATGAGGTGCGGGAACGGCAGAGAGTATGCGTCTGGCACCCTCTTCTCTGAGAGTGAACAGCCCGTCCCCTGCCCGCATGGAGAGCACATGCTCCCCGTCGGATATCACATTGCGGATCTTCCCGGTCTTGCGGCTCGTCACCAGTTCGATGTCCCCTCTGATCAGGGCATCTGCGGCAGCAATCCCGAACTGATATCTGGCGACTGCCCTGGCTCTTTCCACGTCGACGTCATATCCCTCTCCCGTGACATCCGTATCCACGGGCCAGAGGGCGATCTCCTCGAATCCTGCATTATCCATGAAACAGGACAGCAGCTCGTCCTCTTCCTCTCCTATGTCATATTCCCTCTGCATAGGGAACACTGACTGTGCCAGAGGATAGATCTCATCGAGCTCTGCCGGCACCGGGCCGAAGGGGGATATGACGACGGGTGTGAAACCCGCATCCCTGCAGGCCCCGAACTCCTCTGCATAGCATCTGCTGTACGGCTTCCCGCTCTCCAGGAAGAGAGCGGCCTTCTTCGTCGGCGGCACATACCGTGAGACGATCCTCTTGGAATATCTGAGGAATGACGGCCTGCCCCTTGTCTCCACGCCCGAATAGAACATGGCACCGTCCCTGCTGACGGGTTCGGTCCTCTCCAGGAACTCTGAGTGATCGTAAAGTCTTCTGAGCCCTTCAAGCAGAGCAGGATGGGATCTGCACCTGTTCTCGGCCAGCTCCCAGAGCCTGCCCTCGGAGAGATACCTCTTGACGGTGTTCATCTCATTTCTTATCTGGTACAGGTTGTGACGTGCTATCGTCTTCTCCCTTTCCTTCTTGTTCATCGCTTTCAGCGATTCAAGGGTGTGGCCTCTGCACGCGGGGCAGTCGCAGTTCAGGTACTTCATGTCCCCGAGGCGGTGCGTACCGTCGATGAACATCAGCCTGTCATCCCTGGCGAATTTGGCGTATGAGGCGGAATCGAAAAGATCGCATCCCATGAGGACCGAAAGAGCCAGCACCATGGGATGGCCCGCACCGAACAGATGCACCGGCCGATTGGGGTTGAGACCTTTCTTGGAGGATATGACCACATCCACCAGCTCGGAGAACCTGTACTGCTCCATGAGAGGCACAACACCTCCCACGGGGTGAACGTCAACATCCATTGACGCCATCGCTCTGGCACATTCAGTTCTCAGATCATTGTAGACGGATCCCTGCACGACCCCGTTGATCATCATGTCCCCCTTCATGGAGACGGCCTCGGCGGTTCTCTTGAGGGTCTCGTCAACGGCCTCTCTGGTCCTCTCCTCGCTCCATGACGGCTCTGTGAAGATGTCAAGGACGGTGCCTATGTCCGTGCCGATGGCCTTCTGGAACTCTATGATCTCCTCATTGGTGACCTCGACCTCCCCGTACATATAGCTCTGGAAGGTCCCGGAGTCCGTCATGATGATGCCGTCGTAATCGAGCATCTTGTGCAGACCCTCGGACAAAGCCCTCTCTTTGAGGTCCTCGTTGTTCCTGATGATATATGAATTCGTGATCAGGGCCCTGAACCCGAATTCCTCGTAGAGTTCCCTGGGCGTGACAGTGAATATCTTGGGGTTGACCACCGGCAGCAGGGCAGGGGTCTCTATCTTCCCGGACCTTGTGGTGAGCACGCCCATCCTGGCGAGCCCGTCTCTTCCTGTTATCTCGAACATCGGACTGCCATCAGCTATCCGATTTAAAGGATTCCGCCCTTCCCAGGTCCGCATAGGCCTTCGCTATGGCGTTCTTCATCAGTATATCAGGGATGTCCTCGATGTGATTGTCGTTCCAGTCATTCCCCCGATCGATCGTTATGACGGCGGGGCGTTCGTCACATCCGCAATTGCTTTCGTCAGGATCGGGAGTCTTTATCTCCAGGCCGTCCAGGATCTCCGGCACGCTCCTTCCGTTGATATAGACCATGTTCATCTCACCCTCGGTGGCGAATCCGGAGATGTAATTTGCGGGGATGTCAGCGCTCTGCATCTCGAGGACCAGGTTCCTGACGTAATCTTCCATCTCCCTCACGTTCTTCCTCCTGAGGCCCTTCGTCCCGATGGCCTCACCGGAGTATCTGTATTCTATGTCCAACATGACCATGCCGCATGTATCAGAAAACGTGTTCATATAATGACCGCAGGGGCAGTTTCCCGTTGCAGCCCTGATAACATATAAATCAAGTGATGGCGAATCGGGAACATGGAAGGCGAGGGAGAGTTCAAGCTCGTTATACTCATGAGGTCCGACCTCAAGATGTCCAAGGGCAAGACAGCCGCACAGGCCGCCCACGCCGCGGTCACCTGCGCTCTGGCATCGAAGAAGAACGACAGCAGGACATTCGACAGATGGATATCGGAGGGTCAGAGGAAGGTCGTTCTCAAGATCACCTCGCTGAAGGAGCTCTATGAGTTCAAGGCGATCGCCGATGCCCAGGGACTCACCAATTCCCTGATATCGGATCAGGGGAGGACCGAGATCCCGGCAGGTTCCGTGACCTGCCTGGGCATAGGCCCCTCAACGAACGCCGTTCTGGACAAGATCACCGGCGGGCTTTCGATGCTGTGATGATCGCTTTGAGGTCCCCGGAAGCCTGAACCACATCCTCTTTGGACACCACTGCGGAGACGAAGGCGGCGCCTTCTGCTCCCGCTTCTATGACCGAGGCCGCATTCTCCCTGTTCATCCCGCCTATTGCGACCACCGGCACATCAACGGCGAGGAGGATCCTCCTGAGGAGATCCAGTCCTCCGGCGGGGTCCGCATCCGCTTTCGTCTTCGTCTCGAACAGGGTCACGCCGAGATAATCCGCTCTGTCTTCCGCCGCCTTAACGGCCTCTTCCGCGCTCTTGACCGATGCTCCGATGATGAAGTCGGAGGGGACGATCTTCCTGGCCTCCGCCACAGGTATATCGCTTTGACCCAGATGCACTCCGTGGGCCCCGGACAGGATCGCTATGTCCAGTCTGTCATTGACAATGAAAAGCTTCCCGTGCTTATCGGCCAGTTCCTTCATTCCCGTGGCCCATTCCAGGAGCTGTCTGCCGTCGGCGTGCTTATCCCTCAGCTGCACGACGTCCGCTCCGCCCTCATATGCCAGTGCCGCGATCTCAACAGGGGACCTGCCCAGTGAGAGATCGGGATCCGTTACTACATAGAGGTCGTACATGGCTTGATTTTCCTCATGCGGTCGGCAGCCTTCCCGTCCATGTTGTACAGGGCGTCGAACAGGAGCGGTTTGAACGTGCCGGGCCCTCCGGCGTCTCTCCCGGCGATCTCGCCTGCGATGCCGAATGCGGATATCGCCGCGGCCACCGCATCAACGGAGGCCCCTTTCGTTCCGACGTAGCATCCTGTGACCGAGGACAGCATGCACCCGGTACCGGAGATCCGGCCCATGGTCTCATGTCCGTTCGAGAGAATGTATGTCTTATTGCCGTCAGAGACGTAATCCACGGGCCCGGACATGCCCACGACGGTGCCCGTCATCTTCGCAAGGGCCTCGGCGGCCGTTGCCCCGGAGCCTCCTGCGGAGTCGACTCCGCGGACCTTGCCCGCTTCTCCCGCCATTATGCTGATCTCCCCGGCGTTGCCCTTTATCACGCCGACCTCCACCTTCTTCAGTATGAGGTCCACGGCGGATGTCCTGAACTCGGTGGCACCGACCCCTACGGGATCCAGGACCACGATCGCACCGGCATCATTGGCGGCCTTCCCGCAGGCGATCATGGTGTCCACGACCCTTGCGTTGGCTGTACCTATGTTCAGTACGAGCGCGGATGCGAAGCCCGTCATCGCAGGGGCGTCGCCTATCTCATCGGTCATGACGGGGGACCCTCCCGCGCAAATGGTGGCGTTGGCACAGTCGTTGACCGTGACGTAATTGGTTATCTGGTGAACCAGGGGCGCCTTCTTGCGAACGGCCTCCAATAAGCCTGATATACCTTCCACGATCCCACCTCAGAAGTCGCAGCGCTTGCTGAGCTCCGCGGGCAGGTAGAGAGGTCTGAAGGGCTTTCCCTCAGATTCCTTCTTTATGCGCTCCACGAGCTCATCGACGGTCATCTCGATGTCCTTGTTCTCGGATCTGACGAAGACCTTCATCCTGCCGGATTTCGCTTCCTCGTCGCCTATCACTGCGGCATAGGAGCACCAGTCCTGCTTGGCCCTGCGGACCTTCTTGCCCACGGTGGCATCCGTATCATCCAGTGACACGCGGACGCCTGCGGAGCATATCTCAGCCATCATCCTCGCGGCATCGGCCGTATGGGATTCCGATACGGGCATGAGCCTGACCTGGTCCGGGGTTATCCACGTCTCCAGGTACCCGGGCCTGCCGGACCTCTCTATGGCCACGGCCGTGTCCAGGAGGGTGTACAGCCACCTCTCTATCGAGCCGATGACGGCGCAGTGCAGTATCACGGGATACTGCTTCTCACCGTTCTCGTCGCTGTACGTTATGCCGAACCTCGCGGCATTGCCCACGTCGATCTGGACGGTACCTATCTCCCTGGGTCTCTTCATCTGATCCAGAAGGTGGTACTCTATGTTCACTGTCCAATAGTAATTGATCCCCTCAGGGTAGATGTGGATCAGGGCAGGGCGCTTGTGCTTCCTGCATATGTTCAGGATGAGGTCCTTGTTGTCCTCATATGCCTTCATCGAGGAGAAGTTGACGAGCATGTCGTAATCCCTGCCGACGGCCTCCACCTCACCGTATATCTTGCCATCCAGGACCTCGAACTCGTCCTGAGCCTCGGGAACATCCCTGCACATCACGTGGAAGTCAGGCATGTTGAGCCTCCTGGTCCTGAAGCAGAGCATGGTCTCCCCGGACTGCTCGAGCCTGTAGGAATCAGCGACCTCGAAGGCGCCGAAGGGCATCTGCTTGTAGCTGATGTTCCAGTTGCGTATCATGGCGAACTGCTGGTGGCAGGCCGCGTATCTCAGTATGAATGATTTCTTCCCGGTGTCCACGGTGTACAGCCTGTCGCCGAACAGGTCCGCATGCTCCTTGACCGCCGGTTCGTCCAGGGAGAACATGTTCGTCCCTTTCACATTGTAGACGTTGAGCCCGGAGTTGTTGACGATCTGCGTCGCATAATCTGCGATGAGATCGAACATCATGGCACCGGGGGGGCTGAAGCTCATGTGACCCACATCGGACATGGACTCCCACTGCATACCGAACTTCTTGCACAGCCTGAGGTACTCGGGCTCGCCTACGGCTTCCGCCTCTTTGCCCAGAGCCTCCTTGGCTATCATCTGCATCATGCATTCGGAGCCGTTCCTGAAGTCCTCTATGGAGATCTCCTTCCCGTTCTCTTCGAGGACGAAGTACTTGTCCTCGCCCTTGGGTTTCTCGGCGATCTCCTTGCCCTTGAAGTCCCTGGACAGCTCCGACAGAGGGTGGCCCTTGCACTTGATGTCGAATGATTTGTACCATCCGAAGGGAGCCCTCATGACCTCTGCGCCTTTTGCGGTGATCATCTGCTGTATCAGCTCAAGGATGCTTATGGACGCCTTCGGCTTGCCCAGGCTGTTGCTCAGATGAGCGTACGGATAGAGCATTATGCGCTCTGCGCCCACCTGCTTCATGGCATCCAATATATCCGCCGAGGCCTCTGTGGCTATCTGGACTATCCTGTCCTCATCTTCCTTCTCAACCGTTATGAAAATTACGAGTACCTCTTCCATGCGGCCTTTGTGCGCGCTCTCGGGTATCTCTTCCGCCACAGGCGTTCTTTTCTTGGACTCGAATTCCATTGAGTCCGCGTGGATATACAATGCTCTCATGACACCAGGTCCTTCTCGGGATGCTTCCCCCTTCACGGAGGGAGCTCACTTGGGACGTGCATTATGAAGAGGATATAAAAAGGTTTGAACGGAGGACGCTTAATGTCCCACATCATAAACGTTCCCTCATGCGGACTGTGAGCCTGTTCGGCCGGTGATGCGGAGGGGATCATCATAAAAACCTGCGCCGGAACATCGCCCGCGGGAGCAGGTTTTATATTATGGACGGTATTAGCACCCTCAGTTCAATGGCTTCTAAGAGAGGACGGTCAGCAGGCCCCGGGAAAAAGGGCAAAGGATCCCAGGAGAAAATCGAAGATATCATCGCTCCTGCAGAGCCGGAATCATTTTCAGAGGATACAGCCGACGAGACGTTCGAGGTTCAGCCGGAGGATGTCCCTAAGCTCAAGGAGCAGAAGGGCAAACAGGCCGTACCGAAGGAAGCGGCCGTCAAAGCCAAAGAACCTCAGGCAAAGAAGGACACTAAGCCCAAGGTGTCGCAGAAGGCCGCCAAATCCAGGGCCAAGAAGGGCAAGGACCCCATACTTGCGATCTGCACCGCGATTCTCCTCCTGTCCTCCGCTATCGTAATCGTGGCTACGATCGATGATAAGTTCTTCTCCGAAAGCGATACGTCAGCAGTGACCGCATGGGACAACGTGAAGGTGGACTATGTCGGGAGCTTCTACGGATACTATGATGAAGGCGGCATGATCTTTGACACCAGCATCGAGAGCATAGGCAAGAATGACGATTATCTCAAATCCTACGGCTTCAGCAAGACCAGCTATTCCAGCCTTACATTCATTGTCGGGAAGGGGACCATGCTGACGATGTTCGAGGACGCTCTCCTGGGCATGAGGCCCGGGGAGACCGTCAGGATAGAGATACCCGCAGGGGAAGGCTACGGCAACGGGACGTCCCTCAGCCCGTACACGGATCTGGAGATGGACCGTATACTGACCATGACCAAGGAGCAATGCACGGCGTACATAGGGTCCGTTCCCGCTGCCGGCGTGATCCTGACCGCCAAGACCCCCTTCGGCTGGGATGCCCAGGCGATCCTGGATCCCGTGTCGGGCGCTTATATCGTGATCCAGAACCCCTCGGAAGGGGACACCTATACGCAGAAGGGTGACGAATCCGAGACCCCCGATGTCCGGTATGAGGTCACCGGCATGACATCAGACAAGATAATCTTCGACTATGCGTTCTCCGAGGATGTGGCAGAACGCATGAGCACGACCGGCTGGCACGTGAAGGCCCTTGACAAGGATGCCAGGGAGATATACCTATACGGCCAGGAATCCGAAGGTGTCATGGAGTATCAGTACAAGTATCCCACCACGGTGAAGGATGCGAACAATAAAGTCTCCTCCACTGAGACGAATGACGTTGTCCTCTATTTCGAGATAAGATTCATCGGATACGCTTAGACGAATTGTCCCAGCTTATCAGTGACGTCCTTGGGATCCCTGCCGATGATCCATATGAGCCTGTCGCGGCTCGTCTTATCGATCATCGCGTCGGGCACGCATCCGCATTTGCTTATGGAGTTCGATACGAGATCCCTGAGGCTCATGTTCTTGTTCTTCTTCAGATCCATCTTCCCGACGATCATTCCGACCTCTTCCATTACATCGGCATAGTCATCGGAATAGGAGATGTTCATCGCAGAACGCTTCTCGGGGTCCGCTCTCATTGCCTCCAATATGACGAATGACAGATGCCCCGCGGCCCCGAACCTGGCAGGCCCCTTGACGGTCCTGCCGTTCCGGTGCCTCATCTTGCCCTCTATGCCGGCTATGTCCTCGGGTCCGACCGGGTCCTCCGTCGCAAATGCGATGTTCATGCCGGACTCCGGGACCGCTGTTCCGGGGATGCTCTGCATGATCTGAGTGGCCGCCACATCCAACGAATCCAGTATCTGGAAGCGATGGGCGTCATCCTGGATCCTGACGACCGGGTTCACAACCCGGACCCCTGTACCAACAGGGTACATGGTGGAAATGGATTCCTGGATCATCTTCCTGGACCTGATCACGGCGGTGCCTATGTCCACGCTCTTGGCCAGGTGGGCCGTGATGTATGCGGAGAGGACGCACCCGCTCCCGTGCCCGGCACTGTCAAGACGCGGGTATTCCAGAGTGCTGATCTCTGATGAGAGGTACAGATAATCCTTCACGGTGCTGCCTCCCATGTGCCCTCCCTTCAGCAGAACGGATGAGCCCTCCTTCCCTATGAGCTTGCATGCGAGATGGGCATCCTTCTCGTTCCTTATCTCGACCCCGGAGAGCACCTCTGCCTCGTATTTATTGGGGGTTATCAGATCGCAGATCGGTATCAGTTTCCTTTTGAGCGCATCGACCAGGTCCTCGCTGAAAAGATGATCGCCCACTGTAGCGATCATCACCGGGTCGATGACCAGGCGTATGTTCTTATTCTCCAGGACATCGGCCACCGCTGACACTATCTCGGGATCGTACAGCATGCCCGTCTTTATGGCCCTGATGTCCGAGTCCTTGAGCACGGTCTCGATCTGTTCGACCACCATGTCCGGCGGTACAGGATAGATCCTGTTCACAGATCTGGTGTTCTGAGCGGTTACGGCTGTTACAGCAGTGCACGCATGCACCCCCAAAGCGGCCATGGCCTTTATGTCAGCCTGTATTCCTGCTCCGCCGATGGAATCTGAGCCTGCAATGGTAAGGGCACATCTCATGTACTTCCGAATCGCGAACATGATATTAAATAAGTGGGAAAGTTGCCTCGTCGGGAACAATTATATAATTATTTGGCATGGGGTGACCGGATGAAGACCAGCAGCTACCATTTCGTTCTACAGGACAAATCAGACTATAAGGATCTGGCACCGGTCTTTCCGGATATTCTGAAGACCATATTCACTGAGAACGGGCACTTCCTCTCACCCGAGGAGGAGGAGAGCAGGGAGATGTTCATCGAGCTGAATATGGCGGATCTCGAGAGGAACAGGAAGCCGGAGGGATACAACAGGAAGGCACTCTACAGGCTCGTATTCCCGATAGGCAGGAAGGAGTTCTACATCAAGACCTACAGCGGTAAGATGAGCGATGTCAAGCACATAGGCGAGACGATAGGCGAGATGCTCTCCACCGCTAAGGTGAAGTTCGAGGTCGAGGAGAACCTCGACATGGAATACTGATCGGGATCAGATCAAGAGCCAGATTGTGTAAGCCGCCAAGGCGGTCAGGATCAGGCTCAGGTTCCTTCTCCTCAGATATGCGTTGTCCTTCTCGTTACGTATCTCTGCTATCCTGTTGCTGAATAATTCTTCTGTGCATCCCATTCATGCCACCGCATGAGCCTCGCATTGAAGCTATATAAGCGGAGGCAGGGGAGGTCACCGAATCCGACCGAATTCACTTGAGGAGCCTGTCCCAGCAGTCCTCAATGACCTCAGTCTGATAGTACACGAACTCCTCCCGGATGGTGAGGTTATTCATAAGATGGTCCCTCTGCAGATTCGTGGATACGGAGGACGTGCCGCCGTATGAGTTACGTCTCTCAACACACTTCCTGAGGGGAAGTATCTCGAAGACATCATCATCTATGGATGCGGAGAATCCCCTGAGCTCATCCAGTGTGAGCGATTCCAGGTCCTTGTTCTCCTTCACGCAGTATTTGACGGCGGCCCCGACGATCCCGTGGGCCTCGCGGAAGGGTATGCCCTTCACCACAAGATAATCAGCCAGGTCCGTGGCGTTCATGAATCCGGCCTTGGCGCTCTCCTTCATCCGCTTCTTGTTGATCTTCATGGTCTTCGCCGCCGACGCCATCATCATCGCGCACTGGGTAACCGTATACATGGCCTCCATCGCAGGCCTCTTGTCCTCCTGGAGATCCCTGTTGTATGTGAACGGGAGGCCTTTGAGAGTGACCAGCATGGACATGAGACTCCCCACTACGGAGCCTGTCATCCCCCTTGCCAATTCAGCTACGTCCGGGTTCTTCTTCTGGGGCATGATCGACGATCCCGTGGAGTACGCCTCGTCCATCTCGACGAATCCGAATTCCTGGGATGACCAGAGCACCAGTTCCTCCGCCAGGGACGAGATGTGCACAGCGGTCAGGGATGCGCAGAACAGTATCTCGGCGACGAAGTCCCTGTCGCTGACGGTATCCATGGAGTTATTGGTCGGACCTGAGAATCCCAGGGCCTGGGAGGTCATGTCCCTGTCAATGGGGTATGTGGTGCCGGCCAGGGCCGCAGCACCCAGAGGGCATCGGTTCATCCTTGAATACGCATCAAGGAACCTTTCGCCGTCCCTGTCGAATCTGAATGCATGTGCCAGCATATGTTGTGAAAGGGTCACGGGCTGTGCATGCTGCATATGCGTGTACCCGGGGAGGATGGTGTCCCCGTTCTTCTCGGATATCGTGATCAGAGAATCTATCAGGTTGTCCAGGGCGTTCACGGCATCAAGGGTCATATCCCTCATGTACATGCGGAAATCAGTGGCCACCTGATCGTTACGGCTTCTGCCGGTGTGCAGTCTTCCCCCGTCGGGACCGATCATATCGGTGAGACGGTGCTCTATATTGGTGTGTATGTCCTCAAGATCCGGATTGACCTCGAAGGTCCCGTTCTCAATGTCATCCACTATCTTCTTCAGACCGTCTATGATGGTGTCGGCGTCTTTGGCAGGGAGTATCTTGCAGGACTTGAGCATCCTGACGTGGGCCAAGGAGCCCATGATGTCATAGAATGCCAGCGCAACATCCGTTCCCAGGGATGATGTGAATTCCAGTGTGTCCTGGCTCATCGCCTTGTCGAATCTCCCTGACCAAAGCGCCTTCTCCTCCATCCCCTTCACCCTTTCCTGTGGACTCTGGACGCCGTCTTGTTGGGCAGTCCCCAGCAGTAGATGAATCCTACAGCGGCATCGTGGTCGTACACGTCCCCTTCCGCATACGTGGCCAGTCCCTCATCGTACAGGGAGTACGGGGATTTGCGGCCCACCGTCATGACGCTGCCCTTGTAGAGCTTCATCCTGACAGTGCCGGTAACGGTCTCCTGGGTCTTGTCAATGAACGCGCTTATCGATTCGCGCAGAAGCCCGAACCACAGCCCGTCATAGACCAGTTCCGAGAATCTCTGCTCCATCTTCTTCTTCATGGAGGTGACGTCCCTCTGCAGGGTCATGAACTCCATCGATCTGTGCGCCGCCGTCAGCACGGTGGCGGCGGGGCACTCGTAGGTCTCCCTGCTCTTGATGCCGACCAGACGGTCCTCCACATGATCTATGCGCCCTATCCCGTGCTGGCGGGCTATCTTGTCCACCTTCGCTATCAGGTCCAGGCCGTTCATCTTCTTCCCGTCCAGGGAAACCGGTATCCCCTTCTCGAACCCTATCTCGAGATACTCGGCCTCATCCGGTGCATCGAGGGGCGAGGCGGTCCATCCCCAGGCATCTGCGGGCGGTTCCTCCCAGGCATTCTCGATTATGCCGCATTCGCAGCTCCTCCCCCAGAGATTCTCGTCCACTGAGTAGGGGCTCTCCTTCTTGACGATGATCTCGATCTTGTTCTCCTTGGCGTACTCGATCTCCTTCTCGCGGGTGAGCACCCACTCCCTCATGGGAGCTATGATCTTCATTTCCGGGTCCAGGGACATTATCCCGACATCGAAGCGGACCTGATCGTTACCTTTCGCGGTGCAGCCGTGGGCTATGTACTTAGCCCCTTCGCGGTGCGCAACCTCGATCAGCTTCTTCACGATGAGCGGTCTTGCCATCGCAGTGCTCAGAGGGTAAACATCCTGGTACATCGCATTGGCCTTCAGGGAAGGCCAGATGTAGTCCTCTACGAATTCCTCTTTGGCATCGATATACTCTGCGGCCAAGGCACCGTTCCTCAGGGCGCGGGCGACTATGTCATCCCGGCTGGGGGGCTGGCCGACATTGATTGCTACGGCTATAACGTCCACATCATACTGTTTCTGAAGCCAGCGTATCGCGATGGATGTGTCGAGTCCGCCTGAATAGGCCAATACGACTTTCTCCCTTTTCTGTTCCGCGGTCATGTTATCTCCCCCACATTATCGGAGTCCCGTTTAAATTGTTGCATATATGCGCCTGATAACTGCCCCCGGGCCCGTGTACGACAACCGACATCCTCAGCGGATGCGTCCCGGATCACGCAATCCAGATGCATATTTTGATGAATCCCGATCCGGGATTATTCGAGTCATGTCCTGTAGCATTTGTGTTGAATTAAACCGAGATTGCGGTTATGATAACACCATATGTCTGAAATAGGACAATATATTTTTAAGAGCCTTCACTATAAATCTACCGTTTATCCAATAAGGGAATCCAAATGAAGAATGTGGGAATCATCGGAGGCACCGGTTACACGGGAGGAGAGCTCGCGCGCATCCTGTCCCGTCACCCCGGCATCAGCATAGCGGCGATGACGTCGCGCCAGAACGCAGGCAGGAGCGTCGGCAGCGTACAGGCCAATCTGGAAGGGTATGTGGACATCGAATATACAGAATCCATACCCGAATCCGCGGATCTTGATCTGGTATTCGTGGCGACCCCTCACGGCGCATCCATGAGCGTGACCCCGGGTCTTCTCGAGAGGGGAATCAAGGTAGTCGACCTCACAGGGGACTACAGGTTCAGGGATGCCGCCGTCTATGAGGCATGGTACGGCAAAGAGCATAAGGACATCGATAATCTGGCACATGCGGTATACGGGCTCCCTGAATTCTACAGGAAATCGATCTCCAAGGCGAATCTGGTCGCCAATCCCGGATGCTACGCAACATCCGCGATCCTGGCATGCGCTCCTCTGGTGAGCACGGGACTCGTGCAGGGCAAGATATTCGTTGACGGGAAGAGCGGAACGTCAGGAGCAGGCATGACCCCTTCCCCGCGTCTCCATCATCCGGTATGCGGGGAGTCCGTCATACCCTACGGGGTGGGAACCCACCGCCATACGCCGGAGATAGAGAAGGTCCTGGAGGACATCTCGAAGAAGGAGAGCGATGTGCTGTTCGTGCCGAACCTCGTTCCGATGGTGCGCGGCATACTCTCATCATGCTTCTTCAATCTGAAAGAGCAGATGAGCCAGGAGGATCTTTCCTCTGTGTTCAGGAAGGCGTATGCGGGAGAGCCCTTCGTCCGCTTCTCAGAGGAGCCGTCGATAAGGGCGGTCGTAGGTTCCAATCACGCACAGGTCGGCGCCAGTGCCGACGGGGCCTGCGCTGTCACGTTCGGAGTGATAGACAACCTTATGAAAGGCGCATCCGGGCAGGCCGTGCAGTGCATGAATCTCATGCTGGGATTCAAGGAGACCGAAGGCCTGGACTTCCCGGGTCTGGGGGTGTGAGAATGGTGGAGATGATAGAAGGAGGTGTGACGAAGCCCCAGGGGTTCCTGGCGGCAGGGGTGCACAGCGGAGTGAAGTACCGTTCCATGGACCTGGGCATAGTCTATTCCGAGGTCCCTGCGGATGCTTTCGTCGGATACACAAGCAATAAGGTGAAATCCGCACCGGTGCAGGTCATGATGAAGGAGAACTCCCCGAAGCTGTCCGCAGTCGTGGTCAACAGCGGCAATGCCAATGCACTGACCGGGCGCCGCGGGATGGAGGATGCGATCACGATGAAGGAGACCGCCGCAGCAGAGCTCAATCTGGACCCTGCGGAAGTGGGCGTCATGTCCACAGGGCTCATAGGGCGCTTCATGGACATGCACAAGGTCAAGTACGGCATAAGCAAGGCCGCAGGCTCCCTGAGCAAGGGCAGGGATGCGGATGCGTCCTTCGCCGAGGCCATAATGACCACCGACACGATAAAGAAGGAATGCGCCGCCGCAGCCCGTCTGAAGGACGGTACCCTGGTGAACATAGGGGCGATATCCAAGGGGAGCGGGATGATAGCGCCCCATATGAAAGTGCTCCACGGGACCACTCTCACGTTGATAACCACGGATGCGAAGCTCTCCCCGGCCTTCCTTGAGACCTGGCAGGAGATACTGGACGATTCAATGAACATGGTGTCCGTGGACGGGGACCAATCCACCAATGACACCTGCATACTGATGGCCAATGCCATGTCCGGAGGGAACTGCGCCGATAAAGATCCCGAGTTCAAAGCGGCGCTGATGGAGGTCATGACGACCCTCGCACGCACGATAGCCCTGGACGGCGAAGGTGCCACCAAGCTGATCGAGGTGCAGGTCATGGGAGCCGAGACGAAGGATGATGCGAGGAAGGCGGTGCACGCGATAATCAACTCGCCTCTGGTGAAATCCGCCATATTCGGGTCGGATCCCAACTACGGCCGTATCATGATGGCACTGGGCAACAGCGGATGCGCCTTCAATCTGGAGGATGTCCGCCTGACGATCAAGGGAGGGGACATGGAGGTCCCGATACTCGACTCCGGCGCACCGGTGTTCCAGGAGGAGCGTTCCGTGGAAGTGGTGCGCATGGCCATGGACAATAAGGAGGTCACGATCATAGTGGATCTGGCGATCGGGGACGGCCAGGCAGTGGGCTGGGGCTGCGATCTCACCTATGACTACGTGCGCATAAACGCCGAGTATGCCACATGAGGTCTGAGGTATGTCATATCTTCTGAAGTTCGGAGGTAATGCCATAGGCGGCGAGGAGGGCATGAAACGCCTCTCCGGGGAGATCGCGGACCTCCTGAGGGGGGGCATGAGCATAGTGCTCGTCCACGGCGGAGGGCCTGAGATCAATGCCGAGCTGGAGCGCAGGGGCATCAAACCCGAGAAGGTGGCCGGCGTGAGGATAACCGACGAGAGGACGATGGGCGTCGTGGAGGACGTCCTGAGCTCGATAAACCGCGACATGGTGACGGCCCTCAGGGAAGCGGGCGCGGATGCTGTGGGACTGGCTGCCGGGGACGTCACCGTATGCGTGAGGAAGGGGCCTGCGGAGGTCCGTGAGGACGGCAGGGTCCGCACGGTGGACCTGGGCCGCGTGGGGGATGTGGTGTCGGTGGACCTCAGGAAGATAGATTCACTGCTGAACGCAGGTAAGGTCCCCGTGATCTATCCCGTGGGCGCGGATCAGCAGGGCAACGCACTGAATGTGAATGCGGATACGATGGCCGCAGGGATAGCCGCAGGGATGAAGGTGGAGGAGATGATACAGATAACCGACGTCCCCGGCATATTGCTGGACATCAATGATCCGTCGACAAAGCAGAATATACTGACGCTTGCCGAGGTGGACGCCCTCATTGAGAAAGGGATAATAAGCGGGGGCATGGTTCCCAAGGTGGAAGCCTGCCGCCGGGCCCTGGAGGCAGGTGTGTCACGCGTGCGCATGGTGAACGGCAGGGACGAGGGGTCCATTGTCTCCGAGGCCCTGAGGGGATCGGACCGCGGCACGCTGATAATAAGGTGATCGCATGAACCTAGATGAGATAAAAGAGAAGAGCCAGAAATATCTTTTCCGTAACTACGGGCGTATGGACCTGAGTTTCACACACGGGAAAGGAGCCTATCTGTACGATACCGAAGGGAAGGAATACCTTGACCTGGTGGCAGGCATAGCGGTCAATTCGCTGGGCTATGCGCATCCCAAATGGAACAGGGCAGTCACGGAGCAGATCTCCAGATTATCCCACACATCCAATCTGTACTATGTTGCGGAGCAGGCGATCCTGGGGGAGAAGCTGGCATCGGTCATGCCCGAAGGGCTGGAATGCGCCCTGTTCGTCAACAGCGGCGCAGAGGCCAACGAAGGAGCGATGAAGGTCGCCGTGAGGTACACAGGGAAGGGGAAGATCCTGTCCGCCTGGAACTCATTCCACGGACGCACCGCGGCAGCGCTCGGCGCCACGGGCCAGGTGAAGTACCAGGACACGTTCCAGACTCTCATCAGCGGATGCTTCGACTACTTCGATTTCGGTTCCTCCGAATCAGTGAAGTCGGTGATCGGCAGGGAAACCGCAGCGGTCATCGTGGAACCGATACAGGGCGAGGGCGGTGTGATGACCGCTCCGAAGGAGTTCTTCAGGACCGTACGCGACCTGTGCACGGACAACGGCGCTCTGATGGTGGTCGACGAGGTCCAAACCGGATTGGGACGTACGGGGAAGTGGTTCGGCATCGATCATTTCGGAGTGGTACCCGACATAATCACAACAGCCAAGGCCCTCGCGTCCGGAGCGCCCATGGGCGCGGTCTCGACAACAGAGGAGATATCGGCCGTTATGACGCCGGGGACGCACGGGACCACCTTCGGAGGGAATCCCCTGGTCTGCTCCGCCGCTGCGGCGACGATAGACATAATGAAAGAGGAGGGCCTGGTGGATAACGCTGCCGTTCTGGGCGCCGAATGGATATCCCAGATCAGGAAGATCCGGAGCCCGGAGATAACAGGGGTCAGGGGGATGGGGCTGATCATGGGCATGGAGATGAAGTCCCGCGCCAAGGAGTTCCAGGAGCACTGCCTGAGCGAAGGGATACTGGTCAATGTCTGCCACGGCAACGTGGTGCGTCTGATCCCGCCCCTCATAATCGGCAGGAAGGAGACGGACCGTTTCAATGCTGTATTGAAAGGATTCCTGAGCGCCTGAACACCTTCGTCTTAAAAAAATCAACATCCAAAATATGTGTCTGAAGCAGGACATATATATTGGAAATGACATGGTGCGAACATGGCCAAATCATCCTCGAAAGAGAGTCTTGCAGAGAAGACGAGGAACTACATCGATGCGCATCCGAGCATCAAGGACTGCGTCTCCAAGGGCCTCATCAACTATTCCTCTTTGGCCAGGCTGATAATGAAGGACTCGGGCATCGAGAATGAGGAAGCGGTCATGATCGCCTGCAGGCGCTATGCGGGCAAGCTCGGGATCACCACCGACCATGAGACGAGCATACTGAGGATACTCAAGGACAGCCGTCTCGAGATGAGGACCAAGACGTGCATAGTCACGGCCAAGAATGATTGGACTGTGCTCCATAAGATGGACAATCTGTTCAAAGACCTGTGGAATGAGAATTCCATCATGCAGATCGTGCAGTCCGCTTCTGCGGTGACGATAATCGCCGACAAGAGCCTCAAGGACCGGATAACGGACACGGTCGGAAGGTTCAATGTCATAAAGATCCGGGAGAATCTCGTTGAGATCGCAGTGAAGAGCCCCGAGAGGATCGTGGACACCAGCGGAGTGATCGCATATCTGATCACGAATCTGTCCAATGCAGGGATAAACCTCGAGGAGGTCGTGAGCTGTCATACCGATACGATATTCATAGTCGGGGAGTCGGACATGATCAATGCGTATACCGTTCTCACGAGATGCATACAGAATGCGGAGCAGGCACTTGAAGGCCAGTGAGCCCGGTCGCACGTTCACTGATTGCAGAATATTCGTTACAGCATGAAATCAGCAGAAGTTAGCACGCACGAAGCCTTGCGACCGGTCGTTGTTACCCCGACAGGAAATGCTCCCGGAAGAGTTTCCCTCAGGATCTTTCTACGCCTGTTCGCTTTTCCCTCGGACGAGGGTCTCCACACGCAGCATATGAGTACGGCACCGGGGGCGCTGTATCCCATTCCTGCATGCTGCAGGGCACCGAGCGTTCGGACAGGAGGTTAATCTTCCCGGGGGAAGATCCAATTGCCTTAGTTCGCTCTTGCGATCTCCGCGCGTGCAGTAAAGTAATTCGATTTACCACTATTTATAATTTTTGAAAGTTACATCCATAGTACTGTCCAACCAGGAATGTGGACAGGGAACTCCGGCCGCCGCATCACTCCCTGCTGAAGATCTCATCCAGGAGATACATAGTGCCGGACACCCCGTATATGGGGCGCGGCAGGAACCCTGTCCTCGTCAGGCTGGGGTATCCTATATCCACTCCTTTGTAGCAGCGGCCCGTAATCTCCAGTATCTCGGCGGTATGCCCGTCCGCGAATGCGAAGTCGGTCTTCCTGGATGCGGGGTCTGAGCGCCATGCATCCTCTGTACCGATGCTCCTGAGCAGGCTGCGGATCTCAGCAGCCGTATCATCATCCGTGCCCGGATCAGGTGTCACGGATGCGGGGACCATCCCGAGGTAATCATAGAGCCATTTGACAAGAGGCAGCAGGACCGACCCGTCTGCCATGGCCGTGAAATCGTTGCATTTCACTTTGTTGGTGTACAGAGAGCCCTTTATGCGCCTGAACACCTGTTCTCTTTTGTTGTGTATCAGTTCCCCGGCTCTGTCCGGGCTTCTGCCGGTCTCCGAGGCTATGGTCCTTATCCATTCATCCACGGCATCGAATCCGACAGGAGCACCGCAGTCGCAGAATATCGCAGGTATGCCGTACTTCTCCCTGTAATGCTCAGCTGTCCTGACGCAGTACTCGCTGCTTACGATCACGTTGTACTCCGCCGCGACGGATTCTCTGACGTCCGTAAGACTGCATCCGGCCCCCGGGGATGACAGGACCTTCAGACCGCAGAGCTCCAGCAGATGAGCCAGGTCCTCCAGTGCGCTCTCCCAGTCGTTGCTTGAGATCGGAAGTCCCAGTATGTTCACCGTTCCGGGCAGTGTCTCCTTCCTCTCGGGATCGATCCACTGCACGATCGTCCTGACGGTATGATCATAACTCGATGAGAACGGCTGGGATATCAGCGATTCCTCTATGGCCATGGCCTTTCCCGAGTATCCGGCACGTTCGATGGCATCCGTTATGTTGTCCCCGATGAGCGCAGCCCCCGGGGATCTTATGAAAACGTTGAAAACATCCTCATCAGAGCACAGGATGGGGAGGCATTCCTCGATCTTGTGCTCGGACCCGTGGATGTAATCATCCTCATCCATGTATGTGCACGGGACCCTCGGCTGACCGAAGAAGTAAGGCACGGAATATTTCTCATAATCCCCCTGCTGAGCCTTCGAATAGCATCTGGATGCCGCGAAGGAATGGTAGCTCCTGCAGCCCCCCGGACCGTGGAGCACGGCCCTGCCGTTCTCGAAGCTCTCCACTGCCATCAGGGCGCCGGTGAAACCGTCAGGATATATCATGCTCCGCGCCTCCATCCTTCTATCACGGGCACGGACATGAGATTGGCCAGCCTTCTTCCGAACTCCAGGACGCTGTCGATGCCCGCATCGGGCCTGGCATATCCCATGACCTTCACATCCAGTGTCGTGAGGCCGCTGTNNTATGATGACCCTCTTCCCTTCCAGCTTCTTCCTCAATCGTTCGGTCTCGGAAAGATATCTCCTCTCTCCGCGCAGGCAGACCTCTCCGGCGGCATCCTCTATCCCGAATGCCCTGCCCACGACCTCATGGAATTCCTTGTAGCTCCTGAGCCCCACCGGGAGCGTCATCTTCTCCGCAACTATGCCCGTTCTGGATTCGACCAGGCGGACTGTCTTCCTCGTCTCCTCATCATCGCCGGCTGCGAAGGTCATCTTGCCGCGCTTGAGGTTCCTTACGGAATCCAGGGTCATCTCGTACATGAACCTGCAGTTCATGCGGATGCCCAATTCAGAGAAGAGCCTCAGGGTGCCGCCGTCAGGGTCACGCCCCCGCCTGAACAGATACTTCTCCGAAATCGTGTTGACCGTCATGTCCTCCGGGGACACGGACGCATCAACGGAATCCAGCAAGGCATCCGCCGAGGCGATGTATCCCGCTCCCATGTCCCCTGTTATGTTCCCGTCCGCCTCGATCACCCTGAAGTACATATCCGGATGCTCGTTGCTGATCGCATTCACGACGTCGATGGCGTTGTCCCCGATTATGCCGGAGACGCATGATGTCACTATGAAGAAATTCCTGTGACCTTCAAGTATCAGGTCCCTGAGCTTCTGCTCCAGTGATCCGGCCCCTCCGAAGACGGATACCGTATCGTCCATCTCCGTGGAGTGGATCCTCAGGGACTGAAGGTCCGTGCTCCGTCCCTTCTTGATCTCGGCTATGCTCTTCAGTGCCGACATGATATGGGCGCAGCTCCTCGGCCCGTGCAGCACGGTCACCGCATCCGATACGGACAGGCATCCGTAAACGGCTCCGACGGTGGCACATGATGATATTATCCTCTTCTCCGTGGTCGCTCTCTTCTCCGGAGGCCTCTTCATGCAGACTCGGCACCCTTCCGGTCCTGATCCGCCGCCCTCCGGTTCCCCGGTGACCCGGTCTCCTTTGGCGATCATCTCCATCTGAGCATCATTCAGGGGTCTTGATTCCAGGAGCTCTGCCCTGTCATCCTTTATGCTCATGATGTGCGCCGCGATCTTTTCGAACTCCTTTGCAGCATCTGAATCCGGATACAGCTCCGCCAGGGTCCGTCCCGCGGATTCCGCCTTGGCGAAGAGCCCGCTCCTCGGGATGCGGGCGACTATGGGCAGACGGACGGCCTCTGCGAATCTCTCCACGATATCACTCTCGTTCTCCATCCCCCTCTGATTGAGTATGATCCCCGCCACTCTGGGAATGCCCTTGTCGAAGTTCCTTATCCCCTTCAGGATGTTGTTCGCAGCGTACACTGACATGAACTCCCCCGATGTGACGAGATACACGCCGTCGGCATACTCGTTCCTCAGGGGCACTGCGAATCCGCCGCAGACCACATCGCCCAGCACATCATAGAGCTTCACGTCGAATCCCATGTCGTCTATGCCCAGGTTCTTCAGTGTCTCGAAGGTGCTCAGGATGCCCCTTCCGGCGCACCCGATCCCGGGCTCCGGCCCTCCCGCCTCGACGCACTGCACCCCTTTGACGCCGCTCAGCACCACATCCTCAAGACGTCTGTCGTAAGGCGGTGTCCTCCGTATGTAATCCAGAACGGTGGTCTGCTCCCGGCCCTCCAGGAGGAGGCGCGTGGAATCGTGCTTGGGGTCGCATCCAATCTGCAGCACCTTCTGCCCCGTCTCCGCCAGGAGATAGGATACATTGGCGGACACAGTGGATTTGCCTATCCCGCCCTTCCCGTAAACAGCCACCTGGATCAAAGTCACACTTCCTGACGGATGGAATATATGTCCAAACCATAAATAGATGACAAGCGACGTTCCCGGGAATACGGGCATGAGCAGGGGTTTAAATACAAAGTTGACTTGTCAACCCGATATGGGGAGCATAACGGATTATCGCATAGCGCCCAGGGTGATAAAGCAGTACCTGGACAGCAGGATGACCTTTTGGCTGGAGCCCCTGGGGCTGCAGGGATCCAGCGGGCAGTATCTGATGGCCGTATGCTTCAATCCCGGGGCATCGATGAAGGAGATCGCCGCATGCCTGATGGTGGACAAGTCCATAACCACCAGGACCGTCGGCACGCTGATCGATAAGGGATTCGTAAGGAATGACAGCGGGGATCCCAGGAGATACAGCCTCATGCTCACAGATGAAGGGGAGCGTGCCATCATCACGATAGAGGATGCCCTTAACAAAGTGTGGGGCGAGATCCTGTCCGACCTGTCCGAAGAGGAGCTGAGCGTATTCAAATCAGCCTGTATGAAGATAAACGCCAAATTCTGTGAGGAGGCCAAGAATTGATCTTCAAATACATCAACAGGAAGGAGTGGTTCTTTGTTGCAGTGTGCTTCGTGCTGATATGCCTTCAGGTCTTCCTGGAATTGGAGATCCCGGGGTACATGTCGGAGATCACCATGCTGCTGAACACGGGCGGGACTGTGGAACAGGTGCTGAACGAAGGGTGGCCCATGCTGGGAGCCGCGTTCGGCAGCCTTCTCGCGGCGATCCTTGTGGGTGCCGTCGCGGCATACATCGCCGCATCCCTGGCGCACCGTCTGCGCAAACTGCAGTTCGATAAAGTGGGTGAGTTCTCCAAGGCGGAGACGGGCAAGTTCTCCCTGGCCAGCCTGATCACCCGCTCCACCAACGATGTGACGCAGGTCCAGACGGCCTTCGCCATGGGGATGCAGGTCATGATGAAGGCGCCGGTGATGGCCGTATGGGCGATCATGAAGATCTCCACCAAGGAGATGTACTGGACCTTGGCAACGGCAGTGGCCGTCATCGTTCTGATGCTGACGATATCCGTGGTCATGTATCTTGTGGTGCCCCGTTTCAAGATAATACAGAGGCTGACGGACAATGTCAACAGCATAACCGAGGAAGGCCTCACAGGCGTCAGGGTCATACGCGCATACAATGCGGAGAGCTACCAGGAGGCGAAATCCGAGAAGGCCAACAAGGACCTGACATCCACGAACCTCTTCACCGGCCGTGTTATGTCCGTAATGATGCCGATCGTGAGCTCGGTAATGAACCTGCTGGCACTCTCGATATACATAATCGGCGGGATCCTGATAGCGGCCGCCGTCGGAACAGGCACAGAGTTCGTGATGTTCTCGGACATGATCGTCTTCTCATCCTATGCGATGCAGGTGGTCATATCGTTCATGATGATGATCGTCATCTTCATGATCATCCCCCGTGCGGGAGTGGCGGCAAGACGCATAGAGGAGGTCATAGATACGGAACCTTCGATCAGGAGCGGCACTGTGAGAGCCTCCCCGGCAGGCAGGGAGGGGGAGATCGAGTTCAGGAATGTTTCCTTCAGATATCCCGGGGCGGCGGAGAGCGTCCTGGAGGACGTGAGCTTCAAAGCAGGCAAAGGGGACACGGTGGCGTTCATAGGATCCACCGGCAGCGGCAAGAGCACGCTGATCAACCTCGTGCCGAGATTCTATGATGTAACGGAAGGGCAGATACTCATCGACGGCGTGGACATACGCGAGTACGATCTGGAAACGCTCCACAGCAAGATCGGGTATGTGCCCCAGAAGGCGACGATATTCTCCGGCACGGTCTCCAGCAACGTCAACTACGGGGACATAAGCGGCCTGAGGACGGCTGAGGATGTGAAGAGGGCCGTCGCCATCGCTCAGGGCAAGGATTTCGTCGAGAGGATGGAGGACGGGTACGAAGGGCAGATATCCGAGAGCGGCACGAATCTGTCCGGCGGGCAGAAGCAGCGCCTGTCCATAGCGCGCGCCGTCAACAGGAGACCGGAATTCTACATCTTCGACGATTCGTTCTCTGCTCTGGATTACAAGACGGACAGGGTCCTCAGGGATGCCCTGAGGAAGGAGACCTCCGGTGTCACAAATCTGATCGTGGCACAAAGGATAGGCACGGTGATGGATGCCGACACGATCGTGGTCCTGGACGAGGGTCACGTGGCCGGAGCGGGCAGGCACAAGGATCTGCTGAGAAGCTGCGAGGTCTACAGGAACATCGCACTGTCCCAGCTCTCGGAAGAGGAGTTGATGTCATGAGGCCCGGAGGTCCCGGGAGAGGACCCCCCGGCCGCGGAAGGGCGCCGGCGGAGAAACCGAAGGCCCTCGGTAACGCATGGAAGAAGCTGTTCGCTTACATGGGGAGGTACAGGATCGTCGTTTGGGCGGCGATATTATTCGCGTTCATCGGCACGGTATTCATACTCATCGGACCGAACAAGGTCAGCGACATAACGAATCTGATAAGCGACGGCATATTGGCCGGCCACGTCGACATGGGCGCGATCTGGGAGATAGGCATCTTCCTGATAGCGATATACGCCGCAAGCGCAGTCCTGTCGTTCCTTCAGAACTACATGCTCGCCACGGTGTCGCAGAGGACCGCATCGAAGTTCCGTACCGACATCTCGAAGAAGATAAACCTTCTGCCGCTGAAGTACTTCGACAGTTCCAGCAAAGGGGACATCCTGAGCCGCACCACCAACGACGTGGACACGCTGGGCCAGTCGATGAACCAGAGCATAGGGATGCTGATAACGTCCCTGACGATGCTCCTCGGCTCCCTGGTGATGATGGCGTACACCAATTTCACGCTCATGATCGTCACGGTGCTGTCGAGCATCGCCGGTTTCGTGCTCATGATGCTTATCATAAGGTACTCCCAGAAGTACTTCGTCGCCCAGCAGAAGTTCCTCGGCGAGATGAACGGCCATGTGACCGAGACATACTCCGCCCACGATGTGGTAAAGGTGTACAACGGGCAGAAGGCGGCCTCCGAGAGGTTCGACTCCATAAACGAGGGATTGGCCGACAGCGCGTTCATGTCCCAGTTCATGTCGGGCCTGATGATGCCGCTGATGAACTTCATCGGCAACTTCGGCTACGTGATGGTCTGCATAGTGGGTGCGATGATGGTAATATCCGGGGACATAAGGATAGGAACGATCGTCGCATTCATGATCTACGTACGTCTGTTCACCCAGCCGCTGTCCCAGATGGCACAGGCATTCACGGGCATGCAGTCCGTGGCCGCTGCGGCTGAGAGGGTGTTCGAGTTCATCGAGGAGGAGGAGCTCCCCGAGGAGCCGGAGGATACCGTCAGGATCGCCGATGTGAAGGGTCATGTGGAGTTCAGGGACGTTCACTTCAGCTACGTTCCCGGGAAGGAGGTCATCCGCGGATTCTCGGCCAAGGTGGAACCGGGTCAGAAGGTGGCGATCGTCGGGCCCACGGGAGCGGGGAAGACCACTGTAGTGAATCTTCTCATGCGGTTCTATGAGGCGGACAGCGGGGACATCCTCATCGACGGGGTGTCGGTAAAGGACATGAGCCGCAGTGACGTCCACGACCTGTTCTGCATGGTTCTGCAGGACACGTGGATATTCAACGGGACCGTGAGGGAGAATATCGCCTATTCCAAGACGGATGCGACGGAGGAGGAGATAGTCAAAGCCTGCACAGCGGTGGGAGTGGACCACTTCATAAGGACGCTGCCAAACGGCTATGACACCGTTCTTGACAGCACCTCATCCCTCTCGGTGGGGCAGAGGCAGCAGATCACCATCGCAAGGGCGATAGTGGAGAACGCCCCGATGCTGATATTGGACGAGGCCACGAGCTCCGTGGACACGAGGACGGAGAGGATGATCCAGAACGCCATGGACTCGATGATGACGGGACGCACGTCATTCGTGATAGCGCACCGCCTGTCCACGATAAAGAACTCGGACATGATACTGCTGATGAAGGACGGCAACATCGTCGAGCAGGGGACCCACGAGGAGCTCCTGGCACGGGGAGGGGATTACATGGAGCTGTACAACAGCCAGTTCGAGGACGCGCCGGCGGATTGAGATGACGGCGTAACGCCGGGGTCCAACGCTTAAAGAGCCGGAACGGCATACCGGGTCCGCGGAACGGGCCCGTGAACACCGGCCGGTCCCGAAAGAGGGCATATGACCGCAGAGGACACGGAATTCGATTTCCATCTCACGGAGCGTGAGGAGGCGGCGGGCGTCGCACGGTGCGTCAGGGGCGAGTACGGCGACAGGTATCCCTACAAGCTGATCTATGATGCCGATCGGTTCTACGAGGCATGCAGCAGAGGCGATATGACATCGATGGTCGCCGTTGACGGGAACGGCAGCGTCGCCGCTCATGTGGCACTTACCTCCTCACCGTTGCTGCAGGGCTCCATGGAGCTCAGCATGGGCATCGTGTGCAGGGAGTATCGCAACCGTTCTCTCATGAGCCGCATCTCCGGGAGGATGTTCGA